>RCNE010001468.1_pt1 | contig 12788 bp, 10 predicted proteins | sample 2041361 | NCBI WGS metagenome assembly RCNE01 (sample SAMN09708229, study PRJNA481090) | Marine sediment metagenome, whole genome shotgun sequencing project.
GTAATTCAAGGGGCCTGTAGCTCAGTTGGTTAGAGCAGTGGACTCATAATCCATTGGTCGGAGGTTCGAGTCCTCCCGGGCCCACCATATACAAATATCAAGGCATCAAGTATTACCTTAAAACCCAATAATAACGGGAATTAGTGGTAATACTTGATGCCTTTTTATTTATCTAAATTTGCTGGTAACGTAGCTTTTTGCTATTTTCCGATACCAGCATCTATGAAGAAATACCCTACACATAAGCTTTCAGAGCCCGAAGTAAGGCACGCTAAACCTGAAAGTGCTTAAAAGTGGTTGGAGCGGGTGTCCTTCTATAATAGTTTTACTTTGCCTCGTGCGGCTGAACTCACGACCTAATCTATTTGGCTAGGTGGGGCGAGTCATCACATTAGACGTGAGACTTTTAAATGTTATGTCCCCATTAATTTTTTATAAATTTAAAATAACCGTTTTTCCATTATTTCCCGGAATGACATAAAAGCTATCAGGTTTCGAAATAGTCCCTTCAAATGATCCAATATCGCAGTGCTGACCTTCTGGTCTAATAATGCCGCGTTGGTCTAAATTGTTAATGGTGGCGACGTCAGCACAAATTGCATCATCAGCATTATCTACTGCTTGGCTTTCGTCATATAGGCCATGAGTTTTTGTGAGCCCACCATTAAATACTAGCGGACCGAGATTGGGATCAAGATTGAGTGCTTGGGTATTACAGTCATCAAATTTGATAATATTATGGTCATCCGCTGTAACAGTAGATGGGTTACCACTGGTTGTGCAATCTTGCTGTGCTGAATTAGCCACTATGCTATTTTTTAACGTGACGGTACTGCCGTCAACAACATGTAAACCGCCATTAAACGATCGGTTTATATTATCGGAGAGGGTGCTATTGTTTAACAGAAGTGTACCTCCATTAACTTGAATTCCTCCTCCAGAGTAATCCGTGAAATTATTTGAAACAGTGCTGTTATTTAGGGTCACAGTACTACTATATATATCAATCCCACCACCCGTTCCACCACCTCCATTTGATGTTGGCGTTTGACGCGCCTCATTAAAAGCAATAGTGCTATTGAAAAATGTCACTTCTACGTTACTGAGCATAGATATGCCCGCACCTGCTAGGGCTTTATTCGAGGAAAGAGTGCTGTTTGTAAATTTGATTTCACTATTATTAAAAGCAACAATACCGCCACCATCTAGTCCTGCTGAGTTATTAGTGATTGTGCTGTTCTCAATGAACAGATATGCCAAGTCTAGGTAGATTCCACCGCCTTTTCCATTATTACTACTGAAGCCCGCATCATTATTCGTGATAGCGCTTTCTGTTAGATTTATCGTGCTTCTACTTTTTGCATAAATTGCCCCGCCGTTTTGAGCCGAATTATTGCTTATTTCACTTTGCTCTAATAAAGTTACATGACTAAAGAGTTCAGCATAGATAGCGCCCCCTAATGAACTCGCATGATTACCGGAAATAAGGGAATTGTTAAGAAATAAATCCGTGTTTATCATATAAATTGCAGCACCCTCGCTCGCGTTACCGCCCGATAAAGTTAGATTTTTGAGTGTAATAGTCGTCCCTGATTCATCGAGATGTAAAATGCGGCTGCTTCCATTGGCTTCGATTGTTACTCCATTAATACCACCATTAATCGTGATGTCTTTATCAATTTCTAGCTGGCCATTACTCAGGGTGACAGTAGGGACAGAAAAATCAATCTGATCATCAGTTCCAAATCCAGAGCCAGTGGAATTACAACCTGATGGCTGAATAGCGGGGTTGTTTATCCAATCAATAGCTTGACGTAGTGTGCAATTGTTTCCTGCATCGCCTACTTCTGACACTAATATAGTGGCTGCACTAAGGTCATTCATAGCCATAGAAGCCAGTGCTAAGAGAATGAAGCTTGTGTTTCTTATAGAAAGGGTTAATTTTTGTTGTATTTTATTAAAAGTCATTTTGCCATCCCCTACATTAGTTGAATTTTTTTGAAATATTCAAAAATCGACGCTAGATAATGGTTTCTCGGTGTATATGTCGAGTATACAACAACCGTATTCATTTTTCATAAACGACAAACATTCAAACACTATTCTCATTTCAACAAAATAACAGGACATCCCCAGTAAAAAGCTCTGTAACAACTCAGGTAACAAACACCTATCGAAATACTCAAAACGTAAGACGTTTATTAAAAAAGCTTGCGGGCCTAGCTTCAAATTCGATCGGTCATTTATGTCTTGGATAAAAGACGAAAAACCAAAAAAAGGGGTGAAATAGCATCAGAATGACTAAGACGAGAGCAAGAACAATTAATCAGCTTCACTGTTTTAAATGACACCCCACCCTTTTTGGCACTCTTTTCCTGATCTGTTTCACTAGTAAAAACGGCTTTGTTTTTAGCCGCAGCTTCTTTGCTTATAATCAAAGAAACATCTGTTATTATTTACCTTATGAATAATTTACATTACAAGGTGCTGCACTGGAAAAACTACTCGCTTTCGCTCGCATTTATCTAGTGAGCAAGGCGTTAGCTGGACAACATGAAAAATTTACCATTAAGCCTAAAAGTCGTAGCTGGATACCTCATATTCGTTGGATTCTTAGGTATTATTTGGTTGCTGTTTACACTTGGGACGCAAAGCTTTGAAATTGCTTTGCAGTCACTTGAAGCTAATGCATGGCTATATTTTAAATCTTCACTGTATAACGTATTTTTTATTATGTCTGGTGTTGGAATATTATTAAAAAAGCAATGGGCGCGAGGTCTTGGACTTACATTGCTTGTATTAGGTACATTTTCAACAGCAAATGAATTCGCCTGGGGCAGAGCTGGTGGACCACCAGCAATTGAAACTCTTATTTTATCATTTGTTGTTGTAGGCTTATGGAACGCTATATGGTTTTACCTTCTGTATAAAAAATCAAACAAATTAGCCTTGGAAACTAATAGTGGAATATGAATCAGCAGCTAAAAACCTAAAATGAGGTAGTAATGAACTTTTTGAAATACACATTGCTTTTGTTAGTGTCCCTAACGACCTCTGCAATGTCGGCAACCGTATACACAGATCAAGCAAGCTTCCTGGCCGCATTGTCGGCGGGTGGTTATGTGAGTATCCATGAAAGTTTCGAGGATGCTACTGTGTGGGCAGATTCCCGCAACTCGATTTCCACTCCTGGAAGCATCCCAACTGTAACTAGTCAGGGGATTGTGTGGACATCAAATTACTCCCAGTACAACATTGCTACTAGCACGGTAGGTGGCAGTGCCCCGGATGGGTCGTTTGCTATCTATTCACTCCCTCACGGCATGACGACGGATTCCGGTTCATACTGTGATTCAGCTGAAGATCCAAATATTCCAAGTGAGTGTTATCAGAATGATGGCTTGAAAGTTGAATTAAAAACTGGCGACACCCTCTATGCTTTTGGCGGACGAATCGATACGACCAACCTTGGCAAGGTAACCTTTTTGTTAGATGGTGTCGATATTTTTGGCAACGACACAGACAACATTGACAACTGGCAGCGTGAAGGCGAGTTCGCTGACAACTGGGCTTTTGTTGGTGTGATTGAAACCAGTGGTTTTTCTTCCGCTGAACTTCGAGAGCTGAAGGGAAAAGATTTCCAGCAAGTATTTCTCTTCTCCGATGACTTCACTGTTGGAATACTCCTCGACGATCAGGACAACGATAACGTAACTGATTCAACGGATAACTGCCCTGCAATAGCAAATCCATTACAGGAAAATTATGATGGCGATAGCTTGGGTGATGTTTGTGACCCAGATGATGACAACGATGGTATGCCAGATGCATGGGAATTACAATATGGGTTCGACCCATTCTTAAGTAGCGATGCGGCGCTTGATCAAGACAATGATAAAATATTAAACCTTAACGAGTATCTTCAAGGTACAGATCCATTGATTGCAAATGATAATTTATCAGGCTTTATCCCTATACTAATCGATTACATATTAGAGGATTAAGAAACCTATAACTTATAATAATAATTGGAGATCATAGTTTTGATAGATATCAAAAACTAAGTACTGGTATGATTCATACTGTCTTTTGTTATTAGTAGATGTAAAGACTCAAATGCGATTTTGATTCTCAATAACAATACTCAAGTAAATTGAATACTTAGCTAATTTTTTACAGGTTTTGTTATTCATCACAAAATAAATAACAAGAATCTAGGCAGAAAAATGAAAGCTGTACTAAGATTAAGTCATAAAATGTTAAGGAAACAAAGGCCAGCTGGATATTTAGGGCTAGTAAATTGTAACCAGAAAGAAGGATAGAATCTTGACGATGAATCCTGTTAAAATCGAATCAATGCTTAAAAAAGCAACCCGACTGCATCAAAAGCAGCGGTTTTCGGGTGCCGCTAAATTATATCAATCGGTACTTAAGTCTGAGCCTAAAAATGTTGATGCCTTGCATTTTTATGGACTGCTACATCACCATCGTGGTGAATCACAAAAAGCGGCTGAAATGATTCTAGCTGCAATAGGTATTAATCCCGACTATGCAGATGCTTATCTTAACCTTGGTAATATTTACCTTAGTGTTGCAGACTTAACAAGCGCACAAAAGTGTTATGAAAAAGCCTTGGAACTTAGCCCTACCAATATCGGGGTAGCAACTAATCTAGGAATTTTACATAAATACAAAGGAGACTTAGATAAATCAGAAGCCTACTTAGAAGCTGTAGTTAAATCATCACCAAATCTAAGTGCCAGTTATATTAACTTGGCCAACACCCAGTTTGTTATGAAAAAGGGTGACGAGGCTATTGCGAACTATCATCATGCTATTACCCTCGCACCTGAGGATACAGCTGTATATTCAATAGCTGTTAAATCCTGTAATTACCTAAAACAACCCGATAAAGCATTCGAATTTCTTAAACTCTGGCAAAAAATAGATAAAAATCATCCAGGAGTAAAACATCTATCTGCGGCCATGTCGGGTACAGATGTGCCTAAACGCGCTAGCGATGCCTATGTAGAGACGACCTTTGATGCTTATGCCGATAGGTTTGAGTCCAGCTTAGCGAGATTGGAATACTGTGGGCCAGCATTGCTTGGAGAGTCACTTAAAAAGATTTACCCAAATAACACTACTGGCCTGAATATTTTGGATGCTGGTTGTGGAACCGGTTTAGCTCATGAGCATTTAAAACCCTACGCTAAAAAACTAGTCGGGATGGATTTATCCAGTAAAATGTTGGAGAAAGCACGCACTAAAAAAAGCTATGACCAGTTAATCTGTAGCAGTCTAGAAAAGGGCATCAATAAATATGAAGCATATTTTGACCTAATTGCCTGCATGGATACTTTTGTGTATTTTGGTGATCTCAACTTGGTTTTCAAACGAATCCATAAAGCATTGGCTAGCGGAGGGCGATTTGTCTTCACCACAGAGCGTTTTGATGCAGATGGAGATTACCAACTCTGCCATCATGGTCGTTACGTACATGCAAAAGAATATTTAAAAACAGAATTAGCTCGATGTGATTTTAAAATACTGGAAATAAATACCTGTGTAACACGCAAAGAGTTTGGTGAAGATGTAAACGGCTGGCTTGTAATGGCGCATAAATAGCTTGTTGCGCTTGAATACGAATGAATGTTAATTAACTAAAGCCTTTATAAGAAATACTATTTAAGGAAATTCTATTATGAAAAAAACATTAAAACCCTATGCCGCTTCTGCAGCTCTGGCACTCTCACTCGCAATGCCAGCATCCGCTGATATTTTCTTAGATTATGATGGTATTGATGGAAGTTCAGAAGATGCGGAATTTGCAAATAAAATCGATGTACTTGCTTGGTCGTGGGGCTTATCTAACTCTGGTACGACACATCAAGGTGCAGCGAATTTTTCAAGCGTAGCTAACTTCCAAGATATATCAATAACTAAATATAATGATAAGGCAAGCGTACAATTATATAAACATATTGCGACTGGTAAATTCACACCATCAGCAACATTGTCTGTGACTAAACCACCAGTAGGTCCTGGTGGTAAACATTTTATATATGCAGAGATTGAGCTTAATAACATTATTGTCTCTTCTGCTTCAACCAGCGCAACCGATGCCTTAGACGGACCTCCCACCGAAAATATAACGCTCAACTTTTCCTATTTTAAAATAACCAATACAGAACAGAACCTAGACGGATCAAAAGGTGATGTAACTGAGTTTTGTTATGATATCGCCGCAGGTAAAGCCGGATGCTAGTAAATTGACGTTTAGAAACTAGATTATGATCTTTAATCAGCCAGCAAAATTTGCAAACTTCGTGACTCGACGTGTTAAAGCGGTAAGTCTCGTTCTATTGTTGTGCTCATTGAATACTGTGTTCGCTGATACTATGTTGTTTCGATATAGTAGCCTAGATGGAGCGAATGTACCTGCGCTAATAACGACACCTAATGGGGATAGGGTTGATATTATCGCGCTAAGAACACGCCTCTATAGCCTTCCTTTTCATCTAGGCGATACAATTTCTCTCGACCTTGATACAAACACGGCTATTTTGCATCCCGATCAAACCCCTTACCAAGTACTCACACAAAATTATCAGTTTGAAAGAATAAACTTAACTACGAATATCGCAGCTATATTGCCAGATAATTATTGGTTTACAATCGGTACCAGTATCCAACAAATGGATGAGATAGGAACAGCATTATTTGTTGGTAATTTTAACTATTTTGCCCTGCGTAGCAGTGATAATAATATTGCTGAGTTATTTGATCTGGATGGCGATAAAATCAATACCGGTATTGATAATTGCCCAAATCATGCGAATCGTCTGCAGGCAGATTACGATAATGATGGTATCGGCGATGCCTGTGATGAAGATACTTTAGCTAACAGCCAAGTCCCGATTATTTATGAAGATATTCCCTTAGCACCCGTTGCTATTGATGCAAGCCAAAGTTTAGGCAGTTGTGGAGTAGGTCCAGGCACAACCGCCTTCTCACCTATCATACAAGAAGTCACTGTAACTGATAATTACATTATTGATTCAATGCTATTTGGTTTTACTGCCGCGCATACTTATCGTGGTGATTTACGAGTGACGTTAGAGTCACCACTTGGAACCCGAATTCAAGTAATGAATGGCGATACTACTGATAACGATAATGACTATGACCTGTATCTTGATGATAGCTCCAGCGCGGTAATTGATAATGATTTAGACGATAACGTCACTGCACCTTTTTATGAACGAGATGCGTCACCAGATAATCCTTTGTCAGGCTTTAATGGTCAATCGGCAAAAGGGGTTTGGAAAATCGAAATCTGTGATATTTACGATACAGCGGATAATGGTGAATACATAGGCAGTTCACTTATTTTTAGAGCCGGTAATAATACCGATAGCGATCCAGCCGCTAATGCAAATGACTGTGCGAAATTAGATCCTAGTCGCTGGCAGATTGTGCCTTTGTATTTAGATACTGATGGCGATGGCTATGGTACTGGTAATTCTAGTGTAATGTGTGTTGGCTCAGAAACTAGTGGCTATGCATTTGTTGGTGGTGACAACTGCCCAGCTATATCAAATCCTAACCAGTTAAATTTCGATAGTGATGCAATGGGTGATGTTTGTGACCCAGATGATGACAATGATGGTATGAGTGATGTGGACGAACTTGATGCAGGTAGAGATCCATTTGATAGCTCTGATGCGTCTAGCCTGTTCTTGATTCCCATACCGAATGGCAAGGCAGCGATATTCGATTTATAGCGGTAAACGGATGAGTAAAAATCGCAACAGTTAAACGGACTATCCCATGCAAGCGTGTGTTATTCTCAGCAACTTCATAAGACAGTTGATCATCTTTTGATTGTTCGCGCTGATACTTCTTGTAGTGCCAAGCCTCCCCAGTTTTAACCATCTCTAGATTATCACGCAATTGATAAAGCCAACTGTTCACTACGCCGTATAATTTAGATTATGTGTAAATTAACTCTTGTGCCAAGACTCAAGTTTTGGTTGTTATTAATCGGTTAAGTAGTATTTAAAAGAGACTTATAAGATGCTGTGTTCAAATGTTTTTTCATAACACTAAGATTTCGAATTTACGTCGTCATTCATTTATAGATTAAATGGAAATTTTAAAGCATCAACATGCTCTGTGTAATAATGAGATTTATTTAAAGCGTTATAAATTAATTACAGATGTCAGAAAAGTTATGAACGCAATGTTAAAAGGTATATTCCCTCATTTGGTTTTATTGCTAATTGCACTAACATTAACGACAAAGGTTGGGGCTAGTGAGATCATATATGACAGAGACCCGGTAAATGGTCATGCTGGTTACTTGAGTGCGTGGCGCGTGAGTGGTGACCTTGATAAGCCGATTATCATCGTAAAAGGCTATGATAATTCTAACGATGATCATCCAGTCGATGATTTTAACGATGACTTAGGAACTTTAACTCAAACACTGACAGCAGCCGGCTTCGATATAATAATTTTCGATTACGTTAACGGTACGGCCGACCTTAAACAGAACGCCGATAACCTGGCTAATTTCATTCATTACCTGGATAGCATCTTCGAGGAAAATGGGTTTGCTGATTTAAACGGCGATGGGCATCCAGATTATAAGTTGTCAATTATTGGTGGCTCCATGGGCGGTATTGTTACCCGAACCATGTTTGTTCAAGAGAATGATGCCATGGGTGTTGATGTTTTTGTGAGCCTCGATGCACCACACCATGGCGTACACCTAAGTCCTTATATCAGTTGGGCAGCTGATTTCATTGATACCATAGCTGGTCATCAGATGCTTTATGGCGAAGCTGCTTACTTCGAACATTACAACTGGTTGCGCGCGGTCGAGAGCAACCCGAAATTTAAAGCGCGGGTTATTGACCCTATGCAAACAGCAGCAATAGCATTGAGTAACGGCGAGTCTAGTTGGCATCTGGATCTTGGCGACCTGATTATTCATACGGACTATCATGATGTCAGTTCCTATGTAGAAAAAGACGGTTCAAGGTCTGACTATATTCCGTATCATTCAGCGGTCAATATGGATAATCCCTATACCATGGTTGTGGATGAGAGTTTTGATTCTAAAGACCTCAAGTATATAAATACCGATACATCCTATTTTGACCGGAAGATCCCTAACCCCCGTGCGGCCCATGGCGGGCCTGACTATGCAATCCAGCAGGCAATAGACTTTGTGGTAGAACATTCTGGCCAGTTATCGCAACAGAATAGGGCGTGGTTGATTCCAATCCTCGATTTGATCTTATCTGAGTGATTCAATTTATCCAAGTGTTGCATTAGGTTCCTTAATGTGGACATACACAGCTATCTGGATTAGGTTTGATTAAGAAGTATTAAAAAGCACACCCCCCACCTTTTAGCCTGTTTTAAGACACCCCCGCTTTTTTGACGTTTTCTAATTAAACAACTGATTATAGTCGATTTAAAATAGCTGACCCCTTTAACTCAGTTGCAGCCAAAATAAGCGCTAGCGTCATCTGGGTTTCGAGAGATAACTACCAAAGGTTGAGGGAGATAGTTAAGTCCCAGCAATCATGTGTCAGATGGCGCAGGCTTATCTAAGCTACGTATGCGGGTTATCGCGTTACACCAAAGTCATTGTTCAAAACATAACAAAGAAGCAAGAGTGTTGCATGTCTGTGTCCCTTGATTCGACCAATTGAGCTGCTCTATAACGCCTCCCGCGCTGTTACCGAAGGTCCCGGGACAAGGATAGGTCGGGTTAATCACAAAGAAACAACTGTCTACATCCGAATCAGACCGCCAACCGTCGCAACTACTCATACTTATATCTGAACTAAAATCAGGAAAACCTCCAACAAACCCATAATAATAACCGTTATCGCGAAGTCCCGACCAATAGTTTTGCCCTATAAAAAAACCTAACGCTGATGTTTCGCTTTTTATGACACCAGAAAACTCGCCGTCGAGGAAATCGTTGAACGATTCGGCAACCAGTGTGCCGTCGACATTTTTGTAGGGTAAATCGTACTTAGCAAAAGAAGGACGAGAGCTTGTACTGCGGACGTTACCGCTCCCGATCCACGCCTGAAATCGGCCGGTGACCCCTGCCGTGTTAGCCGCGCTTTGGCATTTATCGTCTGCCCCCGGTAGCCCACCTAGGTTACCGTCATATTTATCGTTGGTCCAAAATATGGTCTTAGAGGTCGGTGCATCATCGCCGCTTAAAGGTATCACTACTACTTTGTTATGGGCAAATAATGTGAATGAAGCGGACACTATCAAGGTGCCGACTAAAGCTTTTATGATTGTTTTTTTCATGTGCTTTCCACTGCCTATTTTTTCTGTGGAGGTTAATACTACTATAAAAACGCTAGTAAATGGCGTAAAAAAAACTATAAAACTGGTTGTTAGTGATACACAGTGCGCCATCCGACATGAGGACTAAACATCCTGAATATAATGAAAAAGACACCCCCCCCCTTTTTGCCTGTTTTTATCTCGAATTTTTATCTGATTGTGATAAATTTCACAGAATAATCGGTAGATTTGTACTATAAATCCTTTAGATGTGCATATAAATTAAAGACTAGTTAAATAAGCCCAGCGCGGTAGTGGCTAGCGGGTTTAAGTATTTTATTAACACAAAGTTAGTCATTTAACTTCGAGTAGAGAGTTTTTTTGTTCTTCCTAGGCTATTTAATAATAAATCTACATTAGAGGTTATTTTCATGAAATATCTTATTAAACTGATGTTAGCGTGTGGCTTGGGAGCGATGTCATTCTTAGGTCAAGACCCGAGGGGTTTTAAGAGATGGAGAATAGAAAAATGAACAGTAGATTATATGTACCTGCGGAAACAAGTTTTCGTGCTCTAGCCTCGAGAGTCGCATTGCTACTGATACTCGCTTTCGCAGGGCAAGCGCTCGCCATTGATGACGACGTTGACATCCCCTTTGATCCCAATCCGAACAGTGTAGTTAATGCCATAGTGCAGCAGGCCGATGGCAAAATTCTTGTCGGTGGTAATTTTACGAGCATTGACGGCGTGTCCCATAACCGGGCAGCACGCTTGAATATCGATGGCTCGCTAGACCCCAGTTTCAACCCTAACCCGAATAATCGAGTGAACGCCATCGCCATACAGTCAAACGGCAAAATTTTGATTGGTGGTCAATTCACAAGTGTCGGAGTTGTGGTTCGTAATCGGGTTGCTCGCTTTAATGCCAACGGCACACTGGACACAGGTTTTAATCCAGATGTTAGTCTTTCGACAGTAAAGTCTATTGTGATACAGGCTGATGGCAAAATTCTGATCGGTGGGCAGTTTAGTTTCGTTGGAGGTTTGAGTCGGCGCAATCTTGTACGTCTAAATAGTAATGGTACGGTGGACACCAGCTTCGACGCGGATCTTAATGATGAGGTTACGTCTTCCGTAAGGGCTGTCGCTATACAGCCAAACGGAAAAATACTGATCGGCGGCTTTTTAGTCAGCGTTGCTGGTGTCAGTCGTAACTACATAGCGCGGCTGAACCCAAGCGGTTCATTAGACACGGGCTTTGACCCCAACCCAAACGACTCCCTTCAATCCTTAGTGCTACAGCCCGATGGTAAGGTGATAATTGGCGGTAGTCTCACTAGCGTTGGTGGCATTGCGCGCAATTTTGTTGCCCGCCTTAATACTAATGGTACACTGGACACCGGCTTTAACCCAAACCCAAGTAGTTTGGTTTTGTCACTCGCCCTACAGCTTGACGGCAAAATTCTGCTTGGAGGCTATTTCAATACTGTTGGTGGCGTCAGCCGTAGTCGAATTGCACGCGTGAATGATAACGGTACGCTGGACACTAACTTCAATGCGAATGTGGTTGCTCCAGATTTTATTAATCCGGCAAGTCCGATCGCCATCCAAACGGACGGTAAAATTTTGGTAAGTGGAAATTTTCCCGAGATTGGCGGAGTGAGTCACGGCCGCCTTATTCGCCTGACAAATGTGGTTGATGTTGTTGATGATGATCTTTGTGTGCCGGTAAAAACCGTCTCTGGAAGTTTGCTCGTCATTTGTTTGTGAAAAAAAAGAGCGTAGAAATCAGCAATAGCAGACTCGGTTTAAGACTTTCAGAGACACTATATAACTGCATTATAAGCCAACAAACGAAGGCTGGTAAGGTATTCATAGTTTTCTTTGTCATTAGTAGTTAACGCAATATAGGACTCTCTAGACATCCATATAACGAGATGGTTTTCTGTTGAAAAAATAGGCTCGATTATTGTTAAACCTTACTTCTTGTTGCGTTCGGGTTTCTAAAAAGCATCTCATCTAAGTACGGAAGCAGTACTGCACTCTGGCTCACCTTACGGCAAGCACCCCTATATTGACCTAAATCAATATTTCCAAATACGGATTTAACTCGCCCAATTAACCATACTTTAAATCACAAAAACAGCACTGATTTAAACAGTTCATGTTCGTTACAAGCATTCACCTACGAATCCACACAAACGCCTTAAAGAGCCTTTAAATGAGCCTTGCTGATGGATGTAAGTTCTGTGGGTGTTGTTCTGTGAGAGTGCTGCTATAACTGTTGGATCGCCAGACTGTTAAAGACACAGACTGGCTTGTAGTTTCGAAAAGTTACTCTAAAGATAACTTTCTGTAGTTTTTCATGTCAACTTCTCCTTGTCTTGTATAACTGTCCATAATTAATATTAAGACAATACAGTGCTTTATTTTAATCTGAATGAATAATTGAAATAACAAA
>RCNE010001469.1_pt1 | contig 12785 bp, 7 predicted proteins | sample 2041361 | NCBI WGS metagenome assembly RCNE01 (sample SAMN09708229, study PRJNA481090) | Marine sediment metagenome, whole genome shotgun sequencing project.
GTCCGCGACCGACGCATAAGCGAAGAACGCCGCACCATCGGTCGAAGAAGTCACGATGGCGAAGGCGTCGTTCACATCGTCCAGTGCCTTTCTCGAGAGCACGTTATTCATCTGGGAGGACGCGAACGGCTCGAGCTCGAGCTGTTCCCCACCGAGTGATGAACCATCCGCCGCAAAGAACGCCACATCCACCTGGATAGTGAGATCGCAGGCGTTGACGACTCCGATGTTTGTCCTCGCAGCGGCGTCCATCTGAAGTTGGATCAGATGCTGTTGCTGCCCGGAGCCCGCGGCTTGAAGTCCATCCACACCCCCGATGTACTGACCGAAGAAGCCGTCCCCTTCATAGGATGAGGTGCGGGCCGAGGCCAAGAGATCTCCACGAGTCGCTGTGACTCTGAGAGTCCCCGCGCCTTCGACTTCAAACAGGCTCTCCAGCACGTTGTCGTATCTCACGGCACGTTCCGGCGCCAGTTCGAACGACACCATCTCGGGAGCGGAATTGGCCTGATCGCGGACCAGGAGTTCCACCGAGTAGGAAGCCGAGACGGCTCCACGATTCATGAGCTCAAGATCGGTCGTCCAACGGCTGCCGTTCGCGCCGCCAATGTTGGCCGCACCCGGAAGATAGAGGGTCCTTGGAACCAGCCGATAGACCTTCACACCGAGATCACCGGCGACGTAGATCGCGCCCGACGAGCCGACGGCGATCCCATTGATCGTGCCAAATGGCGGCAGCATGCCGGCGCCGACCGAAGACAGTTCGAGACCGCTCACGACCGGTGTGACGCTCCCGGTCTCCGGTTGAATCCGCGAAACCCGGCCCGCCGTTCCCTCGACCACCAGGAGCGAGCCATCGTAGTCTACGGCCAACCCCTCGGGACCGCTGAGTCCCATCGCCACCGGGATCGGCTGATCGAGCTCCACCCCATCGGCGATGAGCTGCCACACCATCCCGGTGGCCCAGTCGCCGACCCAGAGATCGTCGCCGTTCGCCGCCAGGCCGACAGGGAGGAAGATCTGATCGGTAGCGTCCGCCAGGACCGAGGTTCCGCCATCTCCAACCCGGAGGACCCGCGCCTGTCCCTCACCCATCCCCAAATCTACGACCACCAGGTCGTCACCGAAGGGGATCGCGTTGGCCACCGCCGGATAGTCGAGAATCTCCGAAACCACCTCGCGGGTGTCGGGGTTCCAGACCTGGACCCGACTGATGGGAAAGTAGTTCGTGAGAACGAGGTTGTCGCCCGCACCGGAAACCGAGATCGCGCCCCCGAACCCCACCTGAGGAAAGGGCATCCGCTCGTGGCTCAGGGTGGCGCCGGTGTCGCCGTCGTACTCGACCAGAGAGAAGAGACTGCCGACGAACACCGACTCACCATCCGCCCGAGCCTGAACAGCGATTCCGCTGGGGATCGTCAGACCACCCGGCACCACCGTCTGAACCGTACCGTCGGGCAGGACCACCGCAACTACGCCATCGGTGTAGCTGGTCACGAAGAGCGCCCCGGTTGGGGCGAACGCGAAACTGTCGGGTCCGAATGGAAGTTCCACATAGGTCGAGTGACTGCCGGTGGTGGGATCCATACGCTGGACGGTGAAGCCGGAGCGCTCGAGCACATAGAGCATGCCGTCGGGTCCGAATTTGACGTTGAATGGGCCGGTGATGTCATCGGAGAGGGTCTCCACAAGGGGCGGTACAACACCGACATCGATCTTCGCCACCCGACCCAGGTGGGACAATGCGCCGTACATCAGACCATCAGGGCCGAACTCGGGGTTCTTGAGGCCGCCGATGCCCTGGGCGAGCAATTCAGGCGGCTCGGCAAAGGTCGGATCGACCTCGTACAGGGTGTCGGTGAACCATGGTTCGGTCACGAACATCCTCCCATCGGGTGAAAAGACGATGGAGTTGACGCCGGGGCCGATGAGTTGGGTGGTCACCGTTCCGTCGGGCGCCATTCGGCCGAGCTCACCACTGAACATCTGCGACCAGTACATGGAACCATCGGGACCGAAGTTCACGTCCTCCGGACCATTCACTCCGCGCTCCGGCCCGATGAGATCCACCATCTGTCCCCGGCTCAGATCGAGGACCGCAATTCCGGCCCCCAGTGCACACACATAAAGGTTGCCGCCGGGTCCAAAACGCACACCGTAGGTGCCCGGCAGGGTTCCTTGAGCGAGGACGTCTTCCGCGGCCGCTGCCACACCCGCGAAGGCTGCCGCAATCAGTCCGCAGACCACCAATGCTCTGACGAATCGACCATGAGTTCTTGCGTCCATCTGTCGCCTCCTTTTGTTCTGGAGGCAATGTGGCATCCGTGCTCGTCAAAGTCCTCGGGATTGTCCAGGGAAGATCCAGGGATCAACCGACGGGATCGTGAACCGATCTCACCAAGGCAGATTGTCGAGGTTGGTGTTGCCGCCGGAAAGGATCAGTCCGACCCTCCGGCCCTCGAAACGATCTCGGTTGGCGAGAACCGCAGCAAGCGGGACCGCAGCCGATGGTTCGACGAGAATCTTCGCTCGCTCCCACAACAATCGCATCGCTCGGATAATCGTCGCTTCGTCCACGGTGAGAATCCCCGCGAGACCGGTGCTGAGGATGCGGAAGGTGCGATCCGAAAGGGATGTCAAGAGTCCGTCGGCGATGGTCGTCGGCTTCACCGATGGATACAACTTTCCGTCACGCAGAGAGCGATAGGCATCATCGGCTTGGGCGGGTTCGGCGCCCCAGACCTCGATCTCGGGTCGCAGCGAGGACACCGTAATGGTGGTCCCGCTGGCGAGACCTCCTCCCCCCACCGGCGGCATGACCACCTCGAGATCCGGCGCCTGCTCGAGGAGTTCGAGCGCCACGGTGCCCTGACCGGCGATGACGCGAGGATCATCGTAGGGGTGGATAAACTTCGCGCCGGTTCGTTTCTGGACCCCTGCGAGGGTCGATTCCCGCGCTTCGAGAGTGGGTTCGCACTCGGTAATCTGCGCCCCGTAGCCCGCAACCGCGGCCTTCTTAACTGGTGGCGCCGATGACGGCATGACGATGTAGGCGGGGATGCCCCGAAGACCCGCCGCCCGCGCCAATGCGGCGGCGTGGTTCCCCGACGAGTGGGTGCAGACCCCGCGGGCCGCCGCCTCGTCATCGAGAGAGAAAACCGCGTTGGTGGCGCCACGCGCCTTGAATGCGCCTACTTTCTGCAGGTTCTCGCACTTGAAAGACAGCGAAACGCCGGCGATGTCGTCGATGGAGGCACAGGTCGCCACCGGGGTGCGGTGGATGTACGGCGCGATGCGCTCGGCCGCGGCTTGGATATCAGCGAGAGTGGGGTCGTCGTGCATCGCGCCATCGTATCAGCGGCCGGGACAGCAGCCACGGATCCGGCCGCTGCCACTGCCACGGCCTTCGGACACGAGGGAGCAACGCGCTCAGCGGGACGTGCGGGGCATGACATTGTGCCGGCAAGGATTCCCGGCGGCGCGTCGCCTCCACACAATGTCCATGCCGGGCACTCCACGGGAATGGCGATGAAGTCTGGCTCACGAGGCTCAGAGGGAGGCCGCCGGTGCGCGAGCAGCGTGGTCGCAGCCCTCCCCATTTCCCACCGAACGACCGCGCTGCTCGTGTGACGCTGGGTCGCCGAAGGCGGACCAGAAGGCCGGAGACGATGACTCGTCAACCGCAACCGCAACCGCCTCGGCGGCGTTTACCCTGCGGGGTTTTCGAGCATGAGAATCGCCTGATCACGCCACGCGCCGCGCTTCCAGTAGCGTCCCGGCACGCGTCCGACCTCGCGATAGCCGATGGCTTGGAGCATCCCCATGGAACGCCCGTTGTCGGCGATGACGGTGGCGATGAGCATCCGCAGACCGAGAACCTCGAATGCATACTTGGTCCGAACCCTCGCCGAATCGGTGCCGAGACCGCCACCCCAAAGATCGTGACGGCCGATGACGCTCCCGGAAACCGCCACCCGGCTCTGCCAATCGATGGACCGGAGACCCGAGAACCCGACGTGGTCGCCATCGAGGGATTCGACGGCAAACTGAACGCTGCCCTTGTCGGGCCGTTCAGCGGCGCGGAAGAACTCCTCTTCGGTGCCGCGGGTCAACGGCCAGTCCCCGGTCTCCAACCACGCCGTAATCGTGGGGTCGTTGAACCAGGACAGCGCATTCTCGATGTGCCGCTGCTTGTCCAGGGGCACGAGCCGAACTTTGTCGCCTTCCCAACCGTAGGCCATCATTCGCCCCCATCGTCGACATGCATGATTCGGACTGCGGCTTCGCGTCGAAGCCCCGTGGCCATGGCCGCTGACCCGCCGTTGACGGCGAGCTCGAGGTACCCGGCGGATCCTTCGAGCAGGACCACCTCACCGTCGTGGGCATCGCTGTAGGTGCGGACCCGGCGCGCGGAACCCTCTGATGACCACGACGCCGTCGCCTCATCGTTGACGTAACCGGCCGGGAGGTTGGTCGCAAGATTACCGAATCGATCCACCGAGATGACCGTTGCCTGGTATCCCGATGTCAGGGGTTCGGGGTCCGGCAGCGGGCACGAAACCAGCAGACCGGGATCGACTTCCTCTCCGAGATGGGCGATGTCCTCGCCGCGGGCCAGCCAGGCGGCGGCCGGAGCAAAGACATCACGGCCGTGAAACGTCGTCGAGGGCTCGGCCAGACCCATGACTCGCCAATCGATCTGGACGACATCCGTAGCCTGGCCGAGACTCGCGGCGAGCCCGTTGTCCGGAACCACGAGGAATCGGCGGCCCAGCGCCATGGCGAGAGCCCTCCGATCGGTCCCCACACCCGGGTCGACAACCGCCATGACCACACACCCGGAGGGAAGGTGCGGCCAGGCGCAGCGCAACTGGAAAGACGCCTCCCAGATATCGCCCGGAGGCACGAGGTGATCGAGGTCGATTCGCGGAATCCCCGGCGCATACTTCTCAAGCACGGCGTGGATGACGCCGACATAGTGGTCGGAGAGACCGAAGTCGGTCAGGAGCGCAACTGGACGCATCGGAGAAGGATATCACGCAAGGGGTTAGAAGGAAAGGGAGTTAGAAGGTCAGCGCTCCCTGTGGTCGCGGGTGAGGAGGTGAATCATGAGTGATGAATGAAGCCCGTACGGGCTTGCCCGAAATTCAAAATTCAAAATTCATAATTGACCTTCAAGCCCTCACCTCCCACTCACTGCTACCATGTCCGTCCGGAGGCACACCATGCGCGAAATGCAGCTCTTCCTCAACGGGCAATGGCATGACGGGAACGATCTCATGACCGTTCGTTCCCCCTTTGATGGGCGCGAGGTCGCACGAGTGGCCCGTGGAGGCCCCGAGATCCTCGAACGAGCCGCCTCGACCGCCCGGCGCACCGCCGATACCATGGCGAACCTCCCGCCGTCGGAGCGCGCCGCGATTCTCGAGGGGACCGCCGCCCTTGTCATCGAGCACCGCGAGGAACTCGCGGCCGCCATCTCCGAGGAGGCCGGGAAACCCATCCGACTCGCCCTCATCGAGGCCGACCGCTGCGCCGACACCCTAACCGAGGCCGCCGCGGTGGCGCGCCACCCCGAGATCGAGGCACGTGACCTCGCAGGTTTCCCATCGGGACATGGCCGGCTCGCCCTGGTACGGCGGGTTCCAGTGGGGCCCGTCCTCGCCATCACTCCATTCAACTTTCCCCTCAACCTGGTGGCCCACAAGCTCGCTCCGGCGGTGGCCGCGGGCTGTCCGGTGGTCCTCAAGCCGGCAAGTCAGACTCCAAGCCCGGCGCTCATGCTGGCCGAACTGCTCGCCGATGCCGGGTTGCCGGCAGGCGCCCTGGCCGTCGTGCCTTCACGCGGTTCCGATGCCGAGAAACTCGCCACGGACCCGAGGTTTGCGGCGCTCACCTTCACCGGGTCCATGGATGTCGGCTGGCACCTCAAGGAGATCGCCTGGAAGCGTCGGGTCACCCTCGAGCTTGGCGGCAACGCAGCCGTGGTGGTCGAGCCCGATGCCGGCGACCTCGCCGTGGTGGCGAAAAAGATCGCCGGAGCCGCCTTCGGCTACGCGGGCCAATCCTGTATCTCGGTCCAGCGGGTCCTGGCGCACGAAGATATCTATGTCGCCCTGCGCCGCGAGCTGGCCGAGGCCACCAAAGCGATCGTTTTCGGCGACCCCGGTGACAAAAACACCATCTGCGGTCCGCTGATCGACGAGGCCAACGCCGGACGCGTGGCCGATTGGATCGATGGCGCGGTCTCGGCGGGCGGCCGATTGCTCGCCGGCGGCAGCCGCGAAGGCAATGTCATCACCCCCACGCTGATCGAAGAGGCGCCGTCCGGCCAGCCAGTGGTCGCCGACGAAGTCTTCGGACCGGTGGCCTGCCTCGATCCGTACGAAGACTTCGCCCAGGCTCTCAATATGGTCAACGACTCACGCTACGGTCTGCAGGCCGGAGTCTTCACCTCGGATGTCGGCAAGATTCAGGAAGCGTGGCGGCGAATCGAAGCCGGCGGCATCATCCAGGGAGACGTCCCCACCTGGCGCACCGATCCGATGCCCTATGGCGGGGTCAAGGACTCCGGGATCGGGCGCGAAGGCCCGGCCTACACCTACCGCGAACTCACCGAGGAACGCTTGTTGATACTGAACCGGTAGTTTGTGGGGGGCTTGAGAGCCCAGTTCTCAGTTCCTAGTTTCGGGCTCCCAGCTGATCCGGTTCTTACCGCCGAAACCCGGCGTCGCCTCTGTTCCGGCCGCTGATTCTGCCTCTGCCTCTGTATCTGGCACGGACGAGGATTCGGAAACGGACGCGGACGCGGGATGGCGCGAATAGCACCAAAAAAGTCAGACGCAGGGGATTGACAGGAGACGTTCTGTAATATATTTTGACGCCACGTCAGAATAAAAAACACTAGTTTTCTACACTGACGCCTCGATCAAGGAGACCCTCATGGCACGGTACTCAGAGAAGCAGAAGGCAGCCCTCGACGCCCTCATGCAGGACGACGTCTACACCTGCGCCATGAAGATCATTGGCAAAGAAGGGCTCGGCGGCCTGACCATGGAACGCATCGCCTCCGAGGTCGGTGTGTCTCGAGGAACGCTTTACAACTACTTCGACGACAAGGACGCCGTGATCGATTTCGTCGAGACGCGTACCTTTGACCCCGTGCTCGAGGCCATTGCAGAGGTGAGCGCGAGCGATCTTGATCCCGATCTGAAGTTGACTCGGATCGCCGAGTGGATCTTCACCTCGGTCTACGAGGACAGCGCCCTGATCATCGCGCTCTCGCCGACAAGGCAGCTCGCGCACAAGTGCGGTGGAAAACTGGAACGAAAGCGCAAGGCCGCCCGCGTGATCGAGGAGATCATTCGTGAGGGGATCGAGGAGGGCCGGTTCAAAAAGCTCCCGCCGGTGGTGGTCACCGAGGTCTTCGTCGGTTCCCTCACCGGAATGATCGAAAGCATGGCGCTCAACGGCGAGTTCTATCGAGCCGACGCGGTGGTCCCCACCCTCATGGATCTCTTCCTCGGCGGCCTGCGCAACGGGGACTGAGAATCCACCACGACTCGCGACTCGCAACTCACGACATACGACTTACGGATCACAGATCACAGATCACGGATCACGAAAGGCTCGACATGATCACCAAACGAACCATCATCGCCATCATCGCCATCGCCGTCATCGCCGGCCTGATCTGGGCCTGCGCGGCCCAGGCGCCCACCGACACCGGCGCCGGCGACGAGGCGCGCCCGGCCAAGATCGTCACTGTCGGCACCCCTGGTGCGAGTTCCCGCACCTACCCCGGCCGGGTCCAGGCCGCGCAGCGGGTCTCTCTCTCCTTCCGCGTCGGCGGACCGGTGGTGGACATCCGTGTCAGCAAAGGTCAGCAGGTCAAAGCCGGCGAGATCCTGGCACGCATCGATCCCCGCGACTACCAGGTCCAGGTCGCCAATCTCTCAGCCCAGCTCGCCGCCACTCGCGCCCAGGAGGTCCAGGCCACCGAGGGCTACCAGCGGGTTCGAGGCCTGTATGAGCACGACAACGCCTCCAAGGCCGACTTCGACAACGCCCGGGCGGCCCTCGACGTGAGCACGGCCCAGGTCGAGGCCACCGCGCAGGCCCTCCGCGCGGCTCGGCTTTCTCTCGACGACACCTCTCTCAAAGCGCCCTATGACGGCACCGTCGCCGACCGGCTCGTGGAGGAGCATCAGACCGTTGCCGCCGGCAAGCCCATCGTCCAGTTCCAGGGCGCCGGCGGGTTCGAGGTCCTGATCCATGTTCCCGAGCGCGAGGTCGGCGAGCTCACCCGAAAGGCCCCGGCCGGCATCGAGGTCCTCTTCGACGCGCTCCCTGACAACGAGGCAATCCCTGCGCTGGTCAAGGAGTTCGCCACCGAGACCGATCGTCAGACTCAGACCTTCCCCGTCACCCTCGAGCTCGAGGGTCGGCCGTCGGCCGATCTTCTTCCCGGCATGACTGCCTCGGTGAAATGGATCACCGGCAACGGCGACCAGAACGCCGGGCTTCTGGTCGCTCCCCTCGGCTCGGTGGGCTCGAACGCCACCGGCGGCTCCTTCGTCTGGCGGGTCGACGACAAGACCATGGCCATCGAAGCCGTCACCGTCACCACCGGCGCCCTCACCGACTCGGGGATCGAGATCACCTCCGGCCTCTCCAGCGGCGACCGGATCCTCGCGGCCGGTGTCGACTTCGCCACCGAGGGCCAACTGGTTCGTCCCCTCGACACCGAGAAGGAATAAACCATGGATATCGCCGGAATCGCCATCCAGAAGAAAACCGTCACCCTTGTGCTGACGGCGGCGCTCGCCGTCGGAGGTCTGTTCTCCTTTTTCGGTCTCGGTCAGCTCGAAGATCCCGAATTCACCATCTTCACCGCCGTCATCCAGACACCCTACGCCGGTGCCTCTCCCGAGGAGGTCGAGCTCGAGGTCACCGACCGGCTCGAAACCGCCATCCAGACCATGGGTCAGGTCGAGCACGTGAGATCGATTTCCCGAGCCGGCCTCTCCCTGATCATCGTCGATCTCTGGTCCCACACCGACCAGGACAAGATCCCGCAGGCCTGGGACGAACTCCGCCGCAAGGTGGGCGACACCCAACGATCGCTGCCGCCCGGCGCCGGAACCTCGGTCGTCAACGACGACTGGGGCGATGTCTACGGCTCCCTCTTCGCCATCACCGGCCCCGGCTACAGCCTTGCCGAGATCGAGGACTACGCCAAGCTCCTTCGCCGCGAGCTGCTGATGGTGGACGGCGTCGGCGCCGTCGAACTGTGGGGCGTCCAAACCGAGGTGGTCAACGTCGAGGTCTCCCGCGCCAAGATGGCCCAGCTCGGGCTCAGTCCGCGGCAGGCCCTCTCCACCCTCTCGGATCAGGGCTCGGTCGTGTCGGACGGGCGCCTCCACATCGAGGAGCAGAACGTCCGGGTGGCCACTACCGGCGCCTTTGACAGTCTCGACGAGATGGGCAGCGTGCTCATTCGCGGTCAGGGCTCCGACAGCATGATCCGCCTCGATGACGTGGCGACCATCACCAGGGACTATCTCGATCCGCCCCGGGATCTCCTGCTCTTCAACGGTCATCCCGCCATCGGTCTCGGCGTCGCCACCGTAGAGGGCGGCAACGTGGTCGACACCGGGACCAACATCATGCACCGCCTCGCCGAGCTGGATTCGCAGCAACCCATCGGCATGTCGTTGAACCCGATCTACTTTCAGCCCGCGGTGGTGACCGACGCGGTCAACGGATTCCTCATCAATCTTGCCGAGGCCCTGGTCATCGTCATCGGCCTGCTCATGCTCTTCATGGGTCTGCGCTCGGGCCTGCTCATCGGGGCCGTCCTCCTGCTCGACATCTTCGGCACCTTCATCTACATGAGCATGGCCGACATCAGTCTGCAACGCATCTCGCTGGGAGCCCTGATCATCGCCCTCGGGATGCTGGTCGACAACGCCATCGTGGTCACCGAGGGACTGTTGGTACGGCTCCAACGCGGCATGGACCGCCTCGAAGCGGCAAGCCGGAGCGTCAAAGAGACCATGTGGCCCCTGCTCGGCGCCACCGTTGTCGCCATCCTCGCCTTCGCCTCCATCAGCGTCTCGGACGACGCCTCGGGCGAGTTCCTCTCCTCGCTGTTTCTGGTGGTGGCCTCGTCCCTGCTCCTGAGCTGGGTGCTGGCGGTGACCGTGACCCCTCTGCTCGGGATCATGTTCCTCGAATCCTCCACCGGAAACGGCCAAACGGACCCCTACGACCGGCCGTTCTTCCACGTCTACCGGGCCTTTCTCGCGCGGGCCATCCACCATCGCTGGCTCACCCTGACGGTGCTGGCGGCCCTCCTCTTCTCGGCGGTCTTCGGATTCGGCTTCGTCAAGCAGAGCTTCTTCCCCAACTCCGGCCAGCCCCAGTTCTACATCGACTTCTGGAAACCGGAAGGGACCCACATCCGGAACACCGAAGCCGAGGTCCGAGCGGCCACCGACTGGCTCCTCGAGCAGGAAGGCGTGGAGTCCGTTACCGCCTTCATCGGCCGCGGCGGCTCCCGCTTCATGCTCACCTACGTACCGGAAATGCCGAGTTCCGCCTACGCTCAGCTGCTGATCGAAGTGGACGACCCAGGACGTATCGACGAACTCCGGGAAGCGAGTGCCCTGTTCATGGCCGGGCACTTCCCCAACGCCGAATACCAGATTCAACGCTTTGTCTTCGGTACCGGCAGTGGCGCCAAGATCGCGGCCCGCTTCAAAGGCGACGATCCCGAGGTTCTGCGTGAGCTCGCCGGCGAGGCCAAGGCGATCATCTCCGCCGACGAGAACACCAAGGACATCCGCGACGATTGGCGGCAACGGGTGCCCGTGATCCGGCCGGTCTTCGCCGAAGCCGAGGCCCGCCAGGCGGGCGTCAGCCGCAACGACCTCGCCTCGAGCCTCCAGGCCGTCACCTCCGGCATCGTGGTCGGCCTCTATCGCGAGGGCGACACCCTGCTTCCCATCATTTTCCAGCTGCCCGAGGGGGAGCGGTCCACGGTGGGTCAACTCGGCAACGCCCAGGTGTGGTCCTCCTCCACCGGCCGGGCGGTGCCGATCGCCCAGGTCACCACCGGGATGGAGACCGAGTGGGAGGATCCCATCATCCGCCGCTACGACCGCCGCCGGACTATCACCGTCCAGGCGGACCCGCGACACGGCGTGGCAAACCCGGTCTTCGAGCGGCTACGTCCCCAGATCGAGGCCATCGCGCTCCCCCCGGGTTATGAGCTCGAGTGGGGCGGCGAGTACGAGAGCTCGGGCGACGCCAACCGGATGCTCATGGCCAGTGTCCCCCTCTTCTTCTCGCTCATGATTCTCATCGTGGTGGCGCTGTTCAACACCATCCGCCAGCCGCTCATCGTCTTCATGACCGTGCCCCTGGCCATCATCGGCGTCACCGCCGGACTGCTCTTCACCGGTCAGCCCTTCGGCTTTGTCGCCCTGCTCGGATTCCTGAGCCTGTCGGGCATGCTCATCAAGAACTCGGTGGTGCTGCTCGACCAGATCGATCTCAATCTCGAGGCCGGCCTCACCCCCTTCGAGGCGGTCCTCGACGCCGGCGTCAGCCGTCTACGGCCGGTGGCCATGGCCGCATTCACCACCGTCCTCGGTATGACGCCGTTGGTCTTCGACGTTTTTTGGCGCGGCATGGCCGTGACCATCATGGCCGGCCTGACCTTCGCCACCGTGCTCACCCTGGTGGTGGTGCCGGTGCTCTACGCCGTTTTCTACCGCGTCCACTCGCCCGAAAGGGAGCGTTTGTCATGACCAGGAAAGTCTCCATCATCATCGGCCTTGCGGCAATCCTCGCCGCCGCGTTGAGTGCCCCAGCCGCCGACAACGAACTGCCACTCATCCGGGTCGGCGTCATCACCGACGGACCCGTCCTGCGCGACGAGAGCTTCATCGATCTCTTTAAGCACGAGATCGAGGGCGTCGCCGCCGGGAGCTATCGCGTCGAGTTTCCCACCGACGCCACCGTCAACGGCGGCTGGCAGCCGGAGACAACCGCCGCGGCAATGGGCGAGCTTCTGGATCGCGCCGACATCGATGTCATCCTGGCCACCGGAGTCGGGGTCTCGGCCGACGTCTGCAGTCGTTCAGCGATCGACAAATCGGTGGTGGTGCCCTTCTCCTTCGGCGACTGCGCCGTGAGCTGCTCACAGCTGCCAAGCGTCAGCTCCCGTCCCCTGGACCTGGACCGAATCATCGCCCGGGACATGGAGGCCTTCCACGAGATCATTCCGTTTGAGAACCTCGCCGTGCTCATGGACCCCATGTGGGCGTCCAACTGCGCCCGGGGCCAGTTCGCGAGCACCTTCGTGCCCGCCGGTGTGGAGGTGGTATTTGTCCCCATGGGGTTCGAGAACAGCGACGTTGCCGAGCTACTCCCGCCCGGCACCGACGCGGTCTATCTCATGCCCCTCTTTCAGCTCGACGAGAGCGAGTTCAGTTCTCTCGCCACCGCGCTCGCCGAACAGGGACTGCCGACCTTCAGTCTCCTCGGCGAGACCGAGGTCGATCTCGGCATCCTCGGCGGTCTGAACACCAGAGCCACCATGGCCGCCTTGGCCCGCGGCACGGCCCTCGAAGTCCTCGATCTGATCGAGGGAAGGGGCAATCAGAAACCGGCCGGCATTGATCTCGGGGGGCAGCTGACCCTCAACATGGCCACCGCCCGAAAGCTAGGCTTCTCCCCGACCTGGGAGCTTCTCACCCGGGCGCGTCTCGTCAACG
>RCNE010001470.1_pt1 | contig 12782 bp, 10 predicted proteins | sample 2041361 | NCBI WGS metagenome assembly RCNE01 (sample SAMN09708229, study PRJNA481090) | Marine sediment metagenome, whole genome shotgun sequencing project.
TACTTCGACAAAAGCTCCCGAACTTCCATCTCGACCAGCTCGAGAAGGTCCGGGTCGTCCACCGCGTCGCACTTGTTCATGAACACCACCATCGCCGGGACACCGACCTGGCGTGCCAAAAGCACGTGCTCCTTGGTCTGCGGCATCGGTCCGTCGACCCCGCTCACCACCAAAATCGCGCCGTCCATCTGCGCCGCACCCGTGATCATGTTTTTGACGTAGTCGGCGTGACCGGGGCAATCGACGTGAGCGTAGTGACGGTTGCCCGTCTGGTACTCCACGTGGCTCGTCGCGATCGTCACCGTCTTGGTGTCGTCACGCACCGTGCCGCCCTTGGCGATGTCTTTGTAGCTCTTGACCTCGCCACCGTGCTTCTCGCTCATGACCTTCATGATCGCCGCCGTCAGCGTCGTCTTGCCGTGGTCGATGTGACCAATCGTGCCTACGTTCATGTGTGGTTTGTCTCGGACAAACTTCTCTTTAGCCATCGTTAGCTCCTCATCCGCCCTTCGCCTTGGCGACGATTTCTTCGGCGATGCCCTGCGGCACCCCCTGATACTCCTTGAACTGCATCGTGTAGACCGCGCGCCCCTGAGTTTTGGAGCGAAGGTCGTTTACGTAACCAAACATGTTAGCGAGCGGCACGAGCGAACGAATCACTTGCAAGCCACTCACCGAATCCATTCCGCTGACGGCACCGCGACGCGAGTTGAGGTCGCCGATGACCTCACCCATGTAGTCCTCCGGGACGCGGACTTCAACGTCCATCACCGGCTCCATGAGCTGAATGCCCGCGCGCTTGGCACCATCCTGGAAAGCAAGAGAGGCTGCCACTTCGAATGCCGCCGGGCTCGAATCGACGTCGTGGTACGAGCCGTCGAAGAGCGTCGCCCTCAGGTCGATCACGGGGTAGCCGGCCATCACGCCCCGGCTCATGGCATCTCGCACACCCTTCTGTACGGACGGGATGTACTCCTTGGGCACGACGCCACCGACGATTTTGTTCTCGAACTCGAAGCCAGCCCCCGCTTCGAGGGGTTCGAGCTTGATCCAAACGTGGCCAAACATGCCGCGACCGCCGCTCTGCTTTACGTAGCGGCCCTCGGATTCGATTTCCTTGGTAATCGTTTCGCGGTACGCGACCTGGGGCGCGCCAACGTTGGAATCCACTTGGAATTCTCGCTTCAAGCGGTCGACGATGATCTCCAAATGGAGCTCGCCCATGCCGCTGATGATGGTCTGGCCCGACTCCTCGTCCGTGTGTGCGCGGAAGCTCGGGTCCTCCGCCGCGAGCTTTCCGAGCCCCACACCGAGCTTATCCTGGTCGGCCTGGGTCCTGGGTTCGATCGCGACCGAAATGACGGGCTCGGGGAAATCCATCCGCTCGAGAATGATAGGCGCGTTCTCCGCGCAGAGCGTATCGCCCGTGGTCGCTGTCTTGAGCCCGACCGCGGCCGCGATATTGCCAGCGCGAATCTCTTTGAGCTCTTCACGGTTGTTGGCGTGCATCTGAAGGATGCGGCCAATGCGCTCTTTTTTGCCCTTGGTCGAGTTCAGGACACCGGAGCCGGCTTTGAGGACGCCGGAGTAGACGCGGAAGAACGTGAGCTGACCGACGAACGAATCGTTGACGATCTTGAATGCCAGGGCGCTGAACGGCTCGTCATCCGAGGCCTTGCGCACCATCACCTTCTCGGGGTCCTCCGGGGAAACGCCCTGAATCGCCTGAACCTCGAGCGGCGACGGAAGGAAATTGACGACGGCGTCCATGAGCTGTTGGACGCCCTTGTTCTTGAAAGCGGAGCCGGTGAGCACGGGTACGATGGACTGCTCCAAACAGCCTTTGCGAAGTGCTCTCAGAATCTCGTCCTCCGAGAAATCGATGTCGCCCTCGAGGAAGCGCTCCATCAGGGCATCATCGACCTCGGAAACCGCTTCGATGAGCAGCGCGCGGGCCGCGTCGGCTTGCGCCTGGTGCTCCGCGGGGATCTCCTCGACGGTCCACTCGGCGCCGAGATTGTCTTCTCTGAAGCGATTGGCCTTCATCGCGACCAGGTCGATCACGCCTTCGAGCTCGGCCTCTTGGCCTAGCGGGAGCTGCACCGCGACGGCAGGTGCGACGAGGCGATCTTTAATCGACTGAAAGGCGCTCGGAAAGTCTGCCCCCGCCTTGTCCATCTTGTTGATGAAGCAGATGCGAGGAACGCCATATCGGTCGGCCTGGCGCCAGACCGTCTCCGACTGCGGCTCGACACCCTCTTTACCGTCGAACACTGCAACCGCACCATCGAGCACTCGGAGCGAACGCTCGACCTCGATCGTGAAGTCGACGTGGCCGGGCGTGTCGATGATGTTGATTCGAAACTGCTCGCCGCCAAACGGGCCCCTACCCGGGCGCCAGAAACAAGTCGTCGCAGCGGACGTGATGGTGATGCCACGCTCCTGCTCCTGCTCCATGTAATCCATGGTGGCAGCGCCGTCGTGCACCTCGCCGATCTTGTAGTTGACGCCGGTGTAGTAGAGGATCCGCTCGGTCGTCGTCGTCTTGCCCGCATCGATGTGGGCCATGATGCCGATGTTGCGGGTCTTATCGAGTGCGTACTTTCTGGCCATTGGATTCTATGAGCTCGACTCTTCTGACTATGGCGCTTCACATACAAAACCCCCTCCGACCCAGAAGCCACCCTCGGGCTTCTTCAACTCAGAGAGGGTTTCGAGAGGCACATCGGTTGCGGCGCACAGCCGCGGTCTTCCCGGTGACTCTCTCTATGTCCGCGTCGTCATGAAATCAGCTACTGCTCCTTGCCCGAGGGGTTTCCGTAGACCTTCCCAGACGCCAAAAAGTTCCTACCAGCGATAATGGGCAAACGCCTTGTTCGCGTCGGCCATCTTGTGTGTGTCTTCACGCTTTTTTACAGCGTTTCCGCGTCCCTGCGAGGCTTCCATGAGCTCTGCCGCGAGACGTTCTTCCATGGACTTCTCGCCGCGCGCTCTCGAATACTGAACCAGCCAACGCATTGCGAGCGCATTGCGGCGTTCGGAGCGAACTTCGACGGGGACCTGATACGTCGCGCCACCGACACGACGGCTCTTCACCTCGACGCGCGGCTTCACCGCATCGAGCGCTTTCTTGAACACGTCGAGCGGCTCGTCTTTGGAACGCTCTTCGATGATGTCGAAGGCGCCGTACAAGCACTTCTCGGCGGTGGACCGTTTGCCTGCGAGCATGAGCGAGTTGACGAACTTCGCCACGAGCTGGTCGCCATACTTGGCGTCCGGGATGATTTGCCTTTTAGGCGCGCTGAATCGACGACTCATGACTTAGATTTGCTCAGGCTTTGGGGCGCTTTACGCCGTACTTGGATCGCTTGTTGACGCGATTCGCTTTGTTGGTGTTGGAGGGTCCTGCCGCCCCGGTGGCATCGAGCGTGCCACGCACGACGTGGTAGCGAACGCCGGGAAGATCTTTCACGCGGCCGCCGCGAATCAGCACTACGGAGTGCTCCTGAAGATTGTGTCCCTCGCCGGGAATGTAGGTCGTCGCCTCGATACCGTTCGAGAGACGAACACGGGCGACCTTGCGAAGGGCAGAGTTCGGCTTCTTAGGGGTCGTTGTGTAGACGCGAACGCACACACCCCGCTTCTGCGGGCAACGCTGAAGCGCCGGCGAATCCGTTTTCGATTTGATCTGTTTTCGTCCCTTACGGACGAGCTGGTTGATCGTGGGCATAACTATCCGAAAAAGCGTGCAATTCCTCGAACGAGCGCAGCCTCCCCGCGCGTCGAAGGGAGCGAAGGATAGGCGCGAAAGCCTCGCTGTCAAGCGAAGTGTTCAGCGAATTGGGGTGCAGCCGTAAGTGTTTGAAATAAATGAGTTTTCAGTCGACAGATCGGAGCGAGATTCCAGGCGCGATTAGCAGGAATGATCCCGGTCTCCCAGCACGCTTCGATCTCTGCGAATTCAGAAATCGATCCGCAATTTGCCACCGGTCAGCCCCATCTCCAGTCGAAGCTGGGGACCGCGGCTTTGGGGCCTTTTGAGCTCGTCCGGCAATTCACGGGGTCGGGTGCTTCGAATCACCGGCCTGAAACGAACTTCCGCCTCGACAACGCCTGCGATTGCAAAGCTCAGGAGTGCGCCGACGCTCACCCAGTTGCCGATGCGAAGCGCCTTTTCCACCCGCCGCGCCCGGTCGATTTCGCTGGGTCCAGGATTCTCGTCGCGAAGCGAGTTGTGGCCGATGAAGGTCGCGATGGAGGCCGCGAGAAACGCGCTTTCGGTGGTGGCAAACATGATCCCGAGCTTGCGGTTCTCGTTCTGGAACTGGCCGGCGCCGAATGGGATGGCCGCAATCCATCGCGAATTGACCTTCTCGATGGTCTGCTCGGAGGCGAGCTTCTCGAGCGCCTCGATGCGTTGTTGCTGGCGGATCAGGTCCTCGACCTCTTCGGAACGCTCCCGCTTCTTGCGGGCGCGCTCCAGGGCAGCGCGACGCGCGCGTTCTGCGCTGACTTCCTCTTGCACCCCTTGGAAGGTCTGCACGACTGCCCCGGGAAAGGCGACCGGGTCGATGTCGTAGTCCGCATCCTCCTCGAGCAGCAGCCGGAATTGCTCCCGGGCGGCGTCTTTTTTTCCTAGGAAGAGGTAGGTTGCGCCCAGGTATTTTCGGGCTTCCAAGCGAACGACCGGGTTGGCCGCGCGGGGTACCACGCCGCCCACCAGAGACTCGAGCCCCCTAGCCGCCTTGGCGTAGCTCTGCTTGTCGTAGCTGCGGCGGGCCGACTCGAAGTCCGAAAGCTCGTCGGCAGCGACGGGCAGCGCGAACACTGCCATCAACAGGAAAATCAAACCTGAAAGCGCGGGCCGCCGGATCACCTTAGGCGGGTTCTACGGGGTTTCACCGTCGCTCTCAAGCTTGAAGGAATGCTCGGTCAAATCCGCTCCGGCGCGAAGCTTCACCACAGTCCTGTAGGTTCGATAGCCCGGCGCACGGATCTGAACCTGCGCGGAGGACTGAAGCGTCCTCATCGGGATCTGAAGGATCTCACGGATCTGTCCGGTGACGGTGCGATTCCCAGGAAGTGTGATTCGAACGGTCGCATCCGCTGGCGCTGGACCCTTGAGATAGAGCCTCGCAGGCTTGTAACGGAGCTTGACCGAGAGCTCGAAGTCGCGCGCCCCCGGCGGAATCCGTTTGCGGATGACCCGCTCTTCGCAGCAGTCTTCGGCGCCAACGAAGCGAAACGTGTGATTGCCGACCTTGAGTCGGACCCGCTGGAAGCCGGGGCCGTACGGCCTGAGCGGGCTGCCGTTGACGCTTATCGACACATTCGGGGGCCTGGGCTTGAAGACCACCCAACGCCGGCCGTTTGGAGTCGCCTCCATCGTGTCTTGCCCCGGTTGGCTCTCCGCATCCCCGGTGGCTTGCTCGTTTTCGGCGACGTCCAACGGATCGGAATCGACTGCCTGGGTCGTTTCACCCGTCGCGTCGCCGGCGCCCTCGTCCGCTGTGGGAAGGGTGACCGTTTCCACAGGCGCGCCTTCGGCACGTCGCCAGCTCAGATAGCCAACCCCCGCAAGCGAAAGTACGAGCGCAGCGGCGACCAACGCGATGATCAGATTCACGCGGCGGCGGCGCCCAAGGGTCCCCAGCAGTTTCAGGGCACGATCATTGCCGTCGTCGAGCGCGAGAACGCGGCTCAGCGCAGACTGCGCCTTCGATACCTGGCCCGATTTTGCGGCTTCGGCCCCGAGCACGAGGAGCCTCTGAAGCGCGTGCTGCTCGAGGTCCCCAGCGACCTCGTTTGGTTCGGCCAGGTAGCGCGCCAGCGTGTCGTCGGGATCATCGATGGCCATCTCGCTCAGAAAGTCTCGCAGACGCTCGGCCATCTCAGCTGCGCTCTGATAACGTCCGCCAGGCGCTCGGGAGAGCGTCTTGTTGATGATTTGGGCCAGCTCTGCACCAATCGATGGACGGAGGCGAAGCGGGTCGGGGTACTCGCCCTCGAGCAACAACTTCAACAGGTGGTGAGGGTTCCGACCGATGAACGGAAGTCGACCGGTCGCACAGAAATACAGGACCGTCCCAAGTGAAAAGACGTCGCTGCGGACGTCGCACGTCCCGCCCTCCACTTGCTCCGGCGCCATGTGACCTGGGGAACCGAGGATCTGCCCGGTGACGGTGAACGTGTGCGCGTCAACCATGTACGCGATCCCAAAGTCGGTGAGCTTGACGCAGCGATCCTCGTGAATGAGCACGTTCTCGGGCTTCACGTCGCGGTGAATGATGCCCTTGGCATGCGCAGCTCCGAGCGCGTCTGCGAGCTGAAGCGCTATGCAGGCCGCGATTTCTGGCGGCAGTGCCCTTTGCTCGAGGACGAAATCCTTCAGCGTGGGTCCGGTGAGCAACTCCGCAGCGATGTAGGTCTCGTCCGAGGCCTCGCCGCTGTAGTCGTAGATCTCGAGGATGTGCGGATGTCGGAGCTTCGCGACGCTCTTGGCTTCGCGCGTGAATCGGGCGCGGGCTTCGCTGGTGCGCTGCAAATGCGGATGGAGCACCTTGAGGGCGACGAATCGATCGAGCGAGCTGTCACGTGCACGGTAGACCGTAGCCATTCCACCGTGGCCGATCTCGTCGAGGACCTCGTACTTCTCCAGCTTGCGTAACATCTGCCCGGGAAATTCCAGAGTATCAGGTTCGGGCACCGCCACCTCATCCTTCTACAGCGGTTGAAGGGCGGCCGGGACGCAGAACTCGAAATCGTCCCGGATGCTCACACCATCGTCACCCCCCGCGACGATGAAGGCGCCACTTTCCAAAACGAGGCCGCCAGCGCCGGCTCGCGGGAACTCCATTTCCAAGAGAGGTTCAATCCCGACGTCCCCGTCGTTCCATCGGACCTCCTCCACGGCAGACGAGCTTTCGCCGCCGACGAGCAGTGCGCTGTCCTCGGGCTGTAGGACTCCCAGGCGCGCCGTCGTCCAGTCGGGTCCGGCGCCCGAAGCGCAGGCACTCGGGCAGGCATCAAAGCGAACACTGTCTTGTCGAACTGCATCTTCGGCATCCGTGCCGCCGAGTAGAAGGGCGCGGCTCTCGCCGTCGCCGACGAGAAGGCCGCCCTCACGAACGCCGTCCATGACGCCTGCGACAGGCTGCCCAGTCGCACTGCCATCGAGGAGTAGCTCGGCATCGCCGTCGGGATCCCCGCCGACGACCAGGACGTCGGCGCCCAGTGCGGTCGCTGCGGGCCCGGATCGCGGCTTGCTGAGCTGAAGAGACGCCACCTCCCCGCCGGGCGTGACCAGCGAAACCTCGGATTGAGCTTCGCCTCCGAGCTCGCCGCCGATCACCATCGCTCCCACGCCAGCAACCGAGACGAGCGCGGACCTCGGGCCTGCGCCACTGTGAAGAACCACCGGCACGATTCGACGGCTGGCGTCCAGCATGTTGAAGATGAACGGCGTCGCATTGCTTGGAAGGACTAGGATTTCAGCTTCGTCGATCAATGCCGCTCGCGTTTCGCCGAGATCGGACACCGAGAGGTCTTCTGTGAAGAGGCGGGACTCCCATTCGAGCATATCGAAGAATTCGATCTGCTCATCGGATGGACCGGTGCCGCCAGCAATTAGAGCGAACGTGCCGGACTGCACCATTGCGAAGAACGCGCGGGGCGCTTCCAGCAGGTCGAACGTGACCCGCTCACAGGAAGACGGCGCCGCGGTGACGACGCGAAGCAGGCCGGCGCTCGCAGTGGGAACGAACGCGGGCGACGCGCTCAAGAGCTCGGTGGTCTCTCCCGCGATTTCGACCCGAATCCGTGTAGCGCGGGTGAACACGCCGAACTCCAGCAACGCCTCGAAGTCGCCGTCGGTGATCGGATACTCGTATTCTTGCGCGGGAAGGTCGCCCTCTTGAATGCCGATTCGGAGCGCCGTGGCATCGGTCCCGGACGCCGGATTACCGTTCTGGCCGTCGACGATGCGAGCTTGGAAGACGAACGGCGCCACGGACTCCTGGCAGGAAAAGGCCGCCACCAAGAGCAATCCGAGTAAGACGATTCGGCGGATCACGGCGAGAGGGTGCTTTACCAGTTCGCGGCGAGCAAGTAGATCAGCGCAGTGTGGGCCGAACCCCTTGCTTCAATCGATGAGCTCGCGGTAGCGCGGCGCCTGCGCGCCGAGCCAGGGTTCGCATGGCTCGATTCGAACCGAAGCGAGGCGCGCGATGGACGGTTTTCGTTTCTTGCCGCTTGGCCGACCGAAGAGATTCGGGTGGCGTTCGGAGCCAAGGCGCCATTCGCCGCGCTTGGCCGGGTGGGCCAACGGAGCGAAGGGTCGATCCCCGACGGTCCCAGGCCCAGCGAAGTGCCAGCCTGGATCGGCTACATTGCCTACGACGCATTCTGGTCGTCGCCGGTGCGTGGAGTGCCGCGTTTCGATCGTGGAGCGGATCCGGTCATGATCTTTCGGCGCTATCCGGCGCTCCTCGTCCTCGATCACGAAGAGGGTGAAACCTGGGTCGTTGGCGACGATCGCCAGGCGTGCGCTCTGTTTTCCGCTCGCTTGGACGAACTAGTAGGTGACACCGAAATCTCGCCTCCCGTGGTCGGTGCAATCGAAGTAGACGACGCAATGGAGCACCGCAAATCGATTGGCAGGGCACTCGAGTACATCGGAATGGGAGAGGTTTACGAGGTCAACGTCGCCAGACGTTGGTCGGCGCCCTTTTCAGGCGATGCGCTCGAGCTCTGGCGAGCGATGCGAGTCGCCAGCCGGGTGCCGCTCGGAATGTTTTTCGATGCCGGGGACCATGCGGTGCTTGCCTGCACCATGGAGCGATTCATTCAGTGGGACGCCGGGAGCAGAACGCTCGTCTCGCGCCCAATCAAAGGGACGATCCGGCGCGAAACCACTGACGACGGCGCATCACACCGCCTACGCGCAGACCCCAAAGAGCAGGCTGAACATTCGATGATCGTCGATCTCATGCGGAACGACCTCGGCCGAGTCGCAGAGGTCGGAACAGTGAAAGTCGAAGAGCCTCTCCTCGTGGAACCGTTTACCGGCCTCTACCATCTGGTGAGCACCGTGAGTTGCACTACGCGACCGGAGGTTTCACTCGAAGCGATTTTGGAAGCGACGTTTCCTCCCGGAAGCGTCACCGGCGCACCAAAGGTTCGTGCGCTCGAAATCATCGAGGAGCTCGAGCAACACCCGCGCGGTATCTACTGCGGGGCCTTGGGTTTTATCGATCACGATGGCGGGCTCTCACTTGCCGTGGCGATTCGAACCGCGACGGTTTCGAATGGACGGGTCTATTACTGGGCCGGTGGCGGCATCGTCGAAGCGAGTGATCCTGACCGGGAGGTCGCCGAAACCGAGCTCAAGGCACGAGTCTTTCTCGATGCTGTAGAATCGCTGCAAGGGGGTTACCAAGGTGACTGATCCGATCGAAGACATACTGGATTTTTGGTTTGGCGAGCTCAACGCGCAGGGATGTTCGACCCCGGAGCACCGAAAGCGCTGGTGGACGAAGTCTGACGCCTTCGACGAGTCGATCCAGCACCATTTCCTCGACGACTATGAAGCCATCGTAGAGGGAGAGAGAGAAGCCTGGCGAAACAGCGCGCGCGGCGCCTTGGCGTACATCATCGTGCTGGATCAATTTTCGAGAAACATGTTCCGAGGGACGCCGACGATGTTCGCCGCCGACGAGCTCGCGCGTGAGGTCTGCCGTGAAGGCCTCGATGCCGGCTTCGATGCCGAGCTGTCCTTCGATGAACGCGTCTTTTTCTATCTGCCGCTGGAGCACAGTGAATCGATGGCCGATCACAAGCTCTGCCTGGAGCTCTTCGAAAGGCTGCTCGACTCCGCGCCCGAGCCACTCGAAGCAGATGCGAAATACTACTTGAATTTCGCAGTGCAGCACAGAGCGATTGTCGAGCGCTTCGGACGCTATCCGCATCGAAACGAGATTCTCGGGCGGGCGAGTAGCGAAGAAGAAGCCAAGTTCCTACGAGAGCCGGGCTCCTCGTTCTAGTCCAGCTTCTTTTGGAAGCGCATGGATACGACAACGATCAGGAACAGGGTCAGGCCGGCAAGCCAGACGAGCTCGGTCTGGAGCTCCGCGAATGATGCTCCTTTGAGGACGATGCCACGAATGACGCGCAGGTAGTGTGTCAAGGGCAGGATCGTCGACAACCAGCGCGCCGGCGCAGGCATCGCCTCCCAGGGAAACATGAAGCCGGACAAGAGAATGTTCGGCAGCAAGAAAAAGAACGACATCTGCATGGCCTGCTGCTGAGTCTTCGCGAGCGTCGAAAAGAACAGACCCACGGCGAGGCTCGCAGCGATGAAGAATACGGAGAGCAAATAGAGCAGCCCGACCGACCCGACGATCGGCACGTCGAAGACCCACGACCCTACCAGGAGGATCAAGGTCATCTGCAGGTACCCTATGCCAATGTACGGCACGATTTTGCCGACGGTTAGCTCCACGCTTCGGATGGGAGAAACGATCAATTGTTCCAGCGTTCCGCGCTCGCGTTCGCGGGCAATCGCCATCGCCGTAAACATCACCAGAGTCATCGTGAGGATGACCCCCACGAGACCCGGCACTATGAAAACGGCGGTGCGAAGGTCGGGGTTGTACCAAGTCGCAGGCTCCATTGCGATCAGCTGAGTGGGTACTACGACGGGCTGTCCCAGTCGCTGGAGTCGCTCGACGCTCAGGTCGGACGAGCGCGCAGATGCCAGGGACAGGGCGGTGTTGGTCGCGCTCGCGACCACCTGCGGGTCCGAGCCGTCGACGACCAGCTGCAGTTGAGACCTTCTGCCCGCTTCGACCTGGGCGCCAAAACGAGGTGGCACGACCAGCGCCACCATGGCCTCCCGAGACCGCATGGCGACGCCGATCTGCTCGTAGCTATCGACATGACCCACGACCGTATAGAAGCCTGTCGCCTCCATGCGCCTCACGAACCCCCGCGACTCTGCCGAATGATCTTGGTCGTAGACCACGGTCGCGATGTTTCGCACGTCGGTGTTGATGGCGTACCCGAAGAGGAGCAGCTGGATGATGGGAATGCCGATCATCATTCCCATCGTGAGCCGATCGCGCCGAGCCTGAATCATCTCTTTCCATGCGATCGACAGCATGCGGTTCATCGACCGCCTCCGTTTCGCGCTTCGCTGTGAACCATCGCCACGAAGGCATCTTCGACGTTAGGGTCGATCTCGCGGGCATCGGCGACACCCGGATCCGCGCCGAGAACCTCTTTCGCGAGCGCGATCGGGTCGACGCCGCCGAGGGTGGCCAGCCGAAGGCGATCGCCAAACGGGGCGACCTCGTCGACCGCAGGGTGTGACTCCAGCAAATCCATGGCCGCGGTCACGTTTGGAGTCGAAACGAGACCAACGCGGATTTCGCGGCGCGCGATGACCTCCCCAGGTGTTCCGATGTCGAGAAGCGTACCCCGAAAGATGAATGCGAGGCGATGGCAGCGCTCCGCTTCATCCATGTAGTGAGTGGTCACCATGACGGTCGTGCCAGCCGAAGCGATCCGGTGAATGTGGGCCCAGAACTCCCGGCGGCTCACCGGGTCGACACCCGCCGTGGGCTCGTCGAGAAACAAGAGCGGGGGCTGGTGAATCGTCGCGCAGACCAACGCGAGGCGCTGCTTCCAACCACCGGAGAGGGTGCCGCTGATCTGCGCGCGCCGCTCGGTCAAGCCTGCCCGATCGAGCTCCTCGGGGACGCGCTTGCGGCGCGCCGCTCGACCGAGCCCGTAGATCCCCGCATAGAAATGCAGGTTCTCTTCGACCGTGAGATCTTCATAGAGACTGAAGCGCTGCGTCATGTATCCGATATTTTGCTTGACCCGCTCCGGCTCCTTCTCGACGTCGAAACCGACCACGGTCGCGCGACCGCCGCTGGGGTCGAGAATCCCGCAAAGCATGCGGAGCGTCGTCGACTTGCCCGCTCCGTTGGGGCCTAGGAGTCCGAAAATTTCGCCTCTATGGACGCGAAAGCTCACGTCGCTGACGGCGACGAGCTTGCCAAAGCGACGAGCAAGCCCCTCGGCGACGACGGGATCCTCCATCGCTACTCGCCCTTCGACTCGAAGGTGGCGAAGGCGGGCACGCCAGCATGCAGGCGCTCGTCTGAGTCGCTGATGCGAACTCGAACTCGAACGACCAAATTCGAACGCTCCGTGGGCGAAAAGAGGAAACGCGGCGTGAACTCCGTGGTTGGTGCAACATGCTCAATCTCGCCATCAAAGGATTCGCCTTCGGCGTCGACACGAATCCGCGCGGGAATACCGACCGCGAGCCCAGAGAGCTCCTGCTGAGGAACGAACACATCGACGTAGGGATGCGTCGTATCGGCGACGGTGACCACCGTGGCGCCAGCAGCAACCACCTCGCCGATCCTCACCGGGACGTCGAGCACCGTCACACGTTCGGACGCGTGCAAGGTATAGAGGGCCAAGCGCTCTTTCTCGGCGTCGACCGCGGCTTCCGCTGCGGTGACCTCCGCATCCGAGGCGGCGAGCTCCTCCGGCCGGGCTCCTTTGCGCAATTGCTTCAGCCGCTGCTGAAGCATTCGCACCTGTGCCTTGGACTGCGCATAGGCCGCTTCGAGCTCGGAAATGCGCGATCGGGCCGTCGCCGCCTGCTCCGGAAGATTTCGGTTCCTATCGAGGTTGGCCCTCGATTCGCAAAGCACAGCGCGGGCGCCGTCCAACTCAGCCATCGTCGAGCGGACTTCTTCGACGCGCGG
>RCNE010001472.1_pt1 | contig 12773 bp, 11 predicted proteins | sample 2041361 | NCBI WGS metagenome assembly RCNE01 (sample SAMN09708229, study PRJNA481090) | Marine sediment metagenome, whole genome shotgun sequencing project.
GGTGGGTCATCGGCGGTTACCTATATCGCCGTCAAGCAGCCGCAACCGCAAATGGCGCAAATCGCGCCCGAACTGGTTTTCGAGCGGGCTTCGTTTGGTACCGGCTATGAGCTGGGCTATGAGTTCGTCAAAGCCCGCAACGCGCTGATAACAGAGCTGGATGTTGAGCTAGAGAGGCTGGCGCCGACATCACAGGCCGAAGTGGCAGCCAATATCGTGTTGATTCAAGACGCGATCTACGAAATTAACGCAGCGCTCGAGCAGGAGCCCAACAACACGTTGTTGCAGCAACAGCTGTTGAGCGCTTATCGCGAAGAGTTGACCTTGTTACGGCGCGTCGGCGGACTGACGCGCGACATAATGATGAGAAACGACATCTAGCTCACGGGGCTGGAAATTAAAGAGAGAAGCACTATGAAAAAATTGACAGTAATTATTCTTGGCCTGTTACTTACCGCGCCATTGCTGGCCGAGGAAGTGAACAAAACGCTGGATGCAGCGTCCGACGGCGAAGTTGATATCTCGAATATAGCCGGCTCAATCACCGTGACGGGGTGGTCCCGCGATGCGGTCGAAGTGACCGGGACCCTGGGCCGAAACGTGGAAAAACTGGTGTTCGAGCGTGACGGTGACAATGTCATGATTCAGGTCAAGGTCCCCCGTAAGGGTGGTCGCGGTATCGACGCTGACTTGAGTATTCACGTTCCGCAGAACAGCTCGATTGATGTCAGTGGCGTCAGCGCCGATATCACGGTTGAAGACGTGCGCGGCGTGCAGCGCTTGCAGACCGTGAGTGGCGATGTTGAGACTGAGTCGTTTGGCAACGACGTGTCGGCGGAGTCGGTTAGTGGTGACGTGGACGTCGTGGGTGATGCAAGCGACACCGAAACCAACATAGGCACGGTTTCCGGCGACGTAACGCTGGAGCGCGGATCGGGCATCGTCAGGGCCAGCTCGGTGAGCGGCGATGTGATCATTGATGAAGGTTCGTTTGGTCGCGCCGGGCTTAGCACGGTCAACGGTGACGTCATTTTTCGCTCCGGACTGCGCAAGGGCGGCCGCTTTTCTGCCGAAACGGTTAATGGCGAGCTGGATGTCGAGTTTGCGGGTGATGTATCAGCCAGGATCGAGATAGAGACGTTTAATGGCAGCATTCGCAACTGCTTCGGTCCCGAGCCAGAGCGCACGAGCAAGTACACGCCGGGCCTCGAGTTGAGCTTTACCCAGGGCGATGGCGACGGCCGGGTAGAGATGTCAACGATGAACGGCGATGTGAGTCTCTGCAAGAAGTAGCGCCAGGGCTCAAACAGTACGGCGAGACGGCCGGACCGCTACCAGCGGCCCGGCTGTTTTGACTGGGCAGAGCCACGTTGGCGGCGTTGATTCCGTCGAAAACGCACCCAGTTTGATATCCTAGTGGGTCAGATTACTCAAGGTCCCTCCAATGAGCCGTTTCGCAAAATTTCTGGGCTGGCTGGTCGCCGCCTTTGCTGCGCTATTTGCACTGGCCGCAGTCGCTTTTTTCCTCTTTTTTGATGCCAACGACTTTCGTGAGGAAATTGGCGCCGCCGTGCAAAAAGCGACCGGGCGCGAATTAGTCATCGAGGGCGATGTGGCCCTGAAGGTATTTCCATGGCTCGCTGTGGATGTGGGCAGCTCGGAGCTTGGTAACGCCAAGGGGTTTGGCGAAACGCCCTTCGCCCGCTTTGAGCACGCGCAGCTGAGTGTGCAACTGTTGCCGCTGCTGTTTCGGCAGGAGATTGTCGTCGGCACGATAAAGATCGATGGGCTCGTGCTCAATCTTGAAGAGGACCGCCGCGGTGTGACCAACTGGGACGACCTCCTGGCCGTCGATTCCGCTGCGAAGAAGGAACAGGCCACCGCATCCGGCGACGCCGCGGTCGATGTTGCGAGCGTAGAGTTTGCTGATGGCACGATCAACTACTACGACGCGGTATCCAACAGCCGCTACGCTCTGAACAATGCCGACCTGCGCATTGGCCCGGTAACGGGCACCCGGGAGAATCTGCTCGTTGACGGTCTGTCTTTAAAAGGCAGGCTCGAAGGCGTCGGCGAAATGCCGACGGAGTTCAAAGTGAGCACAGACAGCATTGGCATACAGACAGCCGAGCAGGTCGTCACCCTGGCGCCGCTGGAGATGACGGCTCTTGGCATGGATATGAGTATCGAACCGCAGCCGTTTTCCTACGCGGACTCCGTGCAGCCGACAGCCGCGCTCAAGATCGATGCGTTCTCGCCGCGCAGCCTGATGACGGTGTTCGGCACCGAGCCACCCGAAACTGCCGACCCGGTCGCGCTTAGTCGCGTGATCATCGAGGCAACAGCGGCACTCAAGTCAAAGACGATTGAACTGACCGACGTATTGCTAAAGCTTGACGACACAACATTTCGCGGCACGTTGACCGTGCCACGCAGCAGCGCGGGCACCTACCAGTTCAACTTTGATGCCGACCGTATCGACCTCACCCGTTACATGGAGCCGGCTGCGGACGCTGGCGCTGGTGCGAGTGGTGAGTCGGTGCCGACGGAAATCCCTGCGGATTTGATCAGGCCACTGAACGCACGCGGCAATCTGCGCGTTACCACGGCAACGCTGGGTAACATGGAGTTCGAGAACGTTGTGCTGGGGCTGAACGCGTCGAATGGACGTCTTCGACTAAACCCGGTCAAAGCCGGGTTGCTCGGCGGCTCGTACAACGGCGACGTGCGTATTGATGCTGCCGGCAAGGTGCCGGTGCTCTCGGTCGATGAGAAAATTGAGGGTGTTGACCTGGCGGCCCTCGCGCAAGCCATGTTTGCCCAGGACAATATTACCGGTGAAATTACGGGCAGTTTTACACTGACGGGCCGCGGCCAGGACATGGACGCGGTGCAGCGCAGCCTGGCCGGCAACATGGCATTTGAGCTGTCAGAGGGCAGCTATGAGGGCACGGATATCTGGTTCGAGTTGCGACGTGCGCGTGCATTGTTGAAAAGAGAAACGCCACCAAAGCCGGTATTACCCGCGCGTACACGCTTCAGCTCGGTAACGGCGACCGGAGTAGTGAAGAACGGCGTGATGCAGAACGATGATCTGTTTGCCGAGCTGCCCTTCATGCAGCTCAAGGGCAGCGGCAGCGTCGACCTGGCGGCGGCGACCGTCAATTATGGACTGACCGCCCGCGTGCTCGAGAGACCGGAGTCAATGAGCGGTATGACGGAAGCGGAGCTGAACGACTTTACCGAAGCTGTTATACCGCTGAAGATAACCGGCCCGCTGACGTCGCCGAGCGTGAAACCCGACGTCGAACGCTTGCTGCGAAAACGCGTTGAAGAAGAGCTCAAGGGCAAACTTCTGGATCGCTTGCGTAAGCGTGACACCAAGGAGACACCGGTCGAGGATACGCCGACCGATGCTGCGCCAACAGATGCTGCACCAACAGATGCTGTACCAGCCGAAGAAGTGCCCGCTGATGAAGCGCCGAAGAGCGTCGAAGACCAGGCGAAAGATGAGCTGAAGAAGAAGCTCAAGGGCCTGTTTGACTAGTGCGGCAGGTCTTGCTGTTGGCATTGCTGTGCGGCTGGACGGGCGTGGCCTATGCGGCGGAAATGCGCAGTGTCGACGTCGAATACAAAAACAGTCGCTACACCGTGCAATCCGAGGTGTGGTTCAACGCACCGCGCGCACAGGTCTACGAAGTTTTCAGTCATTGGGATCTGTCAACGCAGTTTTCCAGCGCGATCGTAAAATCGAACGACCTTGAACCCGACGAGCACGGCCGACCACAGTTTTTTGTTCGCAATCGCGGCTGCGTGCTGTTTTTTTGCAAAACGTTTGAGCGCCAGGGTCATGTCGTGAGCCAGCCGCACGTAGTGCTGCGCGCTTTCGCAAATCCTGAGGCCAGCGATTTTCTTATCAGTGACGAATCCTGGACGTTTGCGACGGAACAGGGGGGCACTGTCGTCGTCTACCGTCTATTAATGCAGCCTAAATTCTGGGTGCCACCTGTTATTGGGCCATACCTGATCAAGCGCAAGTTTAAGAATGACGGCGGTGATGCGATCGACAGGATCGAAGAGATTGCACAGGGCATGACGGTGCAGCCAGTGTGGAACTTTGACTAGTTTTGCCGACCGCGCGCTCGCGTGGTTCGACACGCACGGGCGAAAAGACCTTCCCTGGCAAAAGAGCACAGATGCCTATCGAATCTGGGTGTCGGAAATCATGCTGCAGCAAACACAGGTGCAGACGGTGATTCCCTACTTCGACCGTTTCATGGCGAGCTTCCCGAGTGTTGCGGCGCTGGCGAACTCGAATCGCGATAACGTGTTACACCACTGGTCCGGTCTTGGTTACTACGCTCGCGCACGTAATCTACATCGGGCGGCAATTTTGATTCGCGATGACTACGACAGCCATTTCCCTGACGACATCGACGCGCTGCTGGCGTTGCCCGGCATCGGCCGCTCAACGGCAGGGGCAATTTTGTCGCTGGCGTTCGAGCAGCGACATCCGATCCTCGATGGCAACGTCAAGCGCGTGGTAGCGCGGCATCGCGCAATTGACGGCTGGCCGGGAAAGACCGCTGTCGCCCATCGACTTTGGGAGGCTGCGGATGCGTTTACGCCGCAGCAGCGAAGCGCGGCCTATACGCAGGCGATCATGGACCTTGGCGCGACCGTTTGTACGCGCAGCAGTCCCCAATGTGGCCGTTGCCCGGTGAGTGCTGATTGCCGGGCGCTGGCTGCCGGTAATGTCACCGCTTACCCGGGTCGGAAGCCGAAAAAGACAAAGCCGCTCAAGACAACAACAATGTTGCTGGCGAGCCACGACGGGCAGGTTTTTCTGGAGCGGCGCCCTGAGGCCGGAATCTGGGGCGGCCTGTGGAGCTTGCCCGAGCTTGGCACGCGTTCGGTTGACGATTGGTGCAGCGGCACATTGAATACCGCAGCGACCTCGACAGAATCCTGGCAGCCGCTGCGCCACAGCTTTAGTCACTTCGATCTCGATATCCAGCCGATAGTCGTGCGTGTCGACGCCCCTTTCAGTAAAGTAGCGGACTGCAACGACGCCACCTGGTATCAGCTCGATGGCGTGCCGCCCGGCGGCCTGGCGGCGCCGGTAAAGAAACTGATCGAACAATTGAAATCAAGCAACTGAAGAAGAGCGAACATGTCACGCACCGTCAAATGCATCCTTTTGGGTGAAGAGGCCGAAGGTCTCGACTACGCACCGTACCCCGGCGATCTGGGTCAGCGAATCTACGACAACGCGTCCAAGCAGGCGTGGCAGCGCTGGTTGACCCATCAGACAATGCTGATCAACGAATACCGGCTGTCACCGATCGAGCCGGATGCCCGCAAGTTCCTTGAAGCGGAAATGGAGAAGTTCTTTTTCGCGGGTGGCTCAGCCGCACCGAAGGAATTCGTACCGCCGCCCCAGTCCTGACTCAGGTCAGGCGCGCGCGCAGTACTGCACGCTGAAGAGCTGTTCAGGGTCAGTCCAGACGTTCGCGACTTCGAAACCGGCGTCGTGCGCCATGCGCGCAAAACCCTCGAGCGTATATTTGTGCGAATACTCGGTGAGAATTGCTTCGCCGTCAGCTATTTTGAATTCGGTATCGCCAACCTCGAACGCCTGGTCTTTCTGACTGACGAGTTCGAGCACGACGCGACCTTTATCTTCGTCATATTCCGCCCGGTGTTCGAAGGCGTCCAGGTCGAAGTTGGCGCCATAATTCGTGTTCAGGTGCCGCAGCATGTTGAGGTTGAACTTCGCCGTAATGCCTTTTGAGTCGTTATAGGCGCGGTGAATAATGTCGGGTTCTTTTTGCAGGTCGAGCCCGATGAGCAGCGCTCCGCCGGCACCTGCTTCACCGTACATGACGCGTAGCAGGTCCATTGCTTCGGCGTATTCGAAATTACCGAGCGTTGAGCCTGGAAAGTAAACGACATTCTTGACCGGTATCGTGTCCGGCGTGGGCAAAGCAAACGGCTTGGTGAAATCAGCAACGACAGGGTGTACGGCCAGCTCAGGAAATTCGCTCCTGATCTTCTGCGCCGACGTGTACAAATGGTCTTCTGAAATATCGACGGGCACATAAGCCGCAAGCTCAACGAGGTGTTCGAGCAGCACGCGTGTCTTTAAACTGGAGCCGCTGCCGAACTCGATCAGGCTCGCCCGTTTGCCGATCTGGGCCGCCATCTCGTCGACGTGCGTGCGCATGATGTCGAGTTCGGCATCGGTCAGATAATACTCCGGTAACTCGGTAATCTCTTCAAACAGCTGCGAGCCGATCTCGTCATAGAAGTACTTCGGCGAAATCATCTTTTGCGGTTGGCTGAGGCCGCCGATCAGTTCATCCATTACGTCACTCATGGTCATCCCTGGCGAGCCGAAACCCCAGGAACTGCCAGCGAGCGTCGGGGTAGAAGAAGCTGCGGTAGCTGGCCCGTATATGATCGGCAGACGTCACGCAGGAACCCCCGCGCACGGTCATCTGGTTGCACATGAACTTGCCGTTGTACTCGCCCAATGAGCCTGCGAGCGGCTTGAAGCCAGGGTAGGGTGCGTAGGAGGACGCCGTCCATTCCCATACATCCCCGAAGAATTGTGATGCGTCGCTGGCGACAGGGTGCCAGTGCCCGGCATCCAGGAGATTGCCAGTGACTGAGCGCGAGTTCGCTGCACATTCCCATTCAAACTCGGTCGGAAGGCGGGCGCCGGCCCAGCGCGCGAAAGCATCCGCTTCGTAGTAGCTCACGTGGCAAACCGGTGCGTTATCGTCGATGGCGCGCATGCCGCCCAGCGTAAACTCCGTTTCCAGGGCGGCGTCCCAGTACAGCGGTCGTTGCCAGTGGCGTTCATTGATAACGGCCCAGCCGTCTGACAGCCAGAGGTCCGGCTTCTCATAGCCCCTGTCGTGGATGAACTCGCGGTATTCACCATTGGTGACGAGTCGGTTACCCATTCGATGTGCATGCAACAGTGCATCATGGCGCGGTGTTTCGTTATCAAAACAAAAGTCATCGTCAAAGGCGCCGATTTTTTGAATGCTGCTACTGCCGTTGGCGAAGGAATAAGACCGTGGCCTTATGCTGCTCGTCGTGGACACTGATGTGCGCGCGGCTGGCCGCATCGGATTGCACGAAAACACGTGCTTGATATCCGTGAGGATCAGTTCCTGATGTTGCTGCTCGTGATTCAGCCCGAGCGTTGTCAGCTGCAGGATGGTGTCATCAGTGGCGCGCTCGTCGAGTAACGCCTGCATTGTCGCGTCCACGTGCCGACGATAATCGAGAACTCTCGCCAGCGTCGGGCGTGACAACAAGCCGCGATGCGGGCGCGCTTGCATGCTGCCGGCCGTGTGGTAGTAGGAATTAAAGAGGTAGTGATACTTGTCGTCAAAGCGCGAATAGTTTTTCGCATGCGCTTGCAGAATGAAGTGCTCGAAGAACCAGGTTACGTGCGCCAGGTGCCATTTGGTGGGACTGACATCCGGCATCGACTGCACAACCGTATCTTCCGGTTCCAGTTCGCTAATCAGCGCAAGCGTCGTCGATCGAACCTGACGGTAACGATCTGACAGCATTGTCATTTGGGCGGAGTCAGTGGATAGCATAGTTCAATGTAGGGGTAACTCGGTCTTCTTTTGTACGGTGCGTATTGCCACGCTTGAATTGACGCGAGCGACACCGGGCAGACGCGTCAGAGCATCCCTGTGCAGGCGTTCGAAATCCGCCATGTCAGACACTACGACTCGCAACAGGTAATCGAACTCCCCGGTCATCAGGTAGCACTCCATGACTTCGGGGATGCCACGCACGGCCTCCTCAAACGCCGCGAGCTCACTCTCCTCCTCGCGATGCAACCCGATGTGTACGAACACGTTGCCGGACAGCCCGACCTTGGGCTGGCTGACGAGGGCGGCATAGCGATCGATCATACCGGAATCCTCGAGCGCTCGAACGCGGCGCAGGCAGGCGGACTCGGACAGGCTAACGAGGTTCGCCAGGTTGACGTTGCTGATGCGGCCGTCTTTTTGCAGGGCCTCGAGGATCAGTTTGTCGTAACGGTCGAGCGTCATGGCAGAATCCTTCGTAAAAGTGACAACACACCGCAGAAAATGTCACAAATCGACCCTTTTGTCATCAAAATTGCAAGCGAATGTCGCGCTTCAGAGGCTAATCTGCTCTTATAACAACAGGGGTCACAGGTCTGGAGAGAACCTATGAGGATCGGGGTACCGAAAGAGATTAAGACGCTCGAGTTTCGTGTCGGCATGACACCGGCGGGCGTCCATGAGGTTGTCGAAGACGGCCACGAGGTCGTTGTCGAGACCGGTGCCGGGGCCGGTATCGGTGTCACAGACGTGGATTATGAAGCCGCGGGCGCCACAGTACTGGCGAAGGCCGAAGATGTTTTTGCTGCGGCTGACATGATCGTCAAGGTCAAGGAACCGCAGCTTAACGAGTGCGCCATGCTGCGCGAAGGCCAGGTGCTGTTTACTTATCTGCACCTCGCAGCGGATCCTGCTCAGACAGAGGCACTCGTCAAGTCGGGCACCACAGCGATAGCGTATGAGACGGTCACTGCCAACGACGGCTCACTACCACTGCTGACGCCGATGTCCGAAGTTGCCGGCCGCCTCTCAATCCAGGCCGGCGCTTATGCATTACAGAAAGCCAATGGCGGTCGCGGCATTTTGCTGGGCGGCGTGCCGGGCGTGCGTCCGGCCAAAGTCATGGTGGTCGGTGGCGGCGTTGCGGGTGCAAATGCAGCCGACATGGCCGTGGGTCTCGGTGCTGCCGTCACGATCCTCGATCGCTCATTGCCGAGGTTGCGTCAGCTTGACGACATCTGGGGCGGTCGCGTGCGCACGGTTTATTCGACCAAGCACATCATCGACGAACTCAGCGCAGAGTCCGACCTTATCATCGGTGCCGTGCTGGTGGCGGGGGCGGCAGCACCGAAGCTGGTCACCGCACAGAACGTCAAAGATATGAACGCCGGCGCGGTCATGGTCGATATATCGATTGACCAGGGTGGTTGCTTCGAGACCAGTCGACCGACGACACATGCTGATCCGACCTATGTGGTTGATGACGTGGTGCATTACTGCGTCACTAACATGCCGGGCGCCGTGCCGCGCACCAGCACGTTTGCGCTGACCAACGCGACACTGCCGTTCGTCAAAGCGCTGGCGAGCCGTGGATGGCAGGCCGCGCTGAAGCGCGATCCGCATTTGGCCAATGGACTGAACGTACATGCAGGGCATGTCAATCATGAGGCGGTTGCCCATGATCTCGGGTACGACTATCTCTCCGCCGAGGATGCCCTGAAAACTGCCTGACTCTTGTTTCTCCCCCCCTGGGGGTCAGGCAACCTAAAAGCCGGGCTTTGCCCGGCTTTTTTTATGGCCAATCGGGAACGTCCTAATGAGTAACGTCTATGCGGGGGTCTACATAAAGAAGCCCCGGTCCCACTTCGACCGAATACGTATATTCCTGAGTTGTGTCGTCGTCAACTGGAAGACCGGGCGTGCAGTAGACGAATTTCTTCCTCGTGTTATATGAATCGCTCGTGTCCAGCCAGCTCGGGGGTTTTACGCCTTCACCGCCCGGATTCACAGATTTTCCGACAATCGTAACGACCTTGTCCTTGTAGTCTTTAGAAGTCGGCTTGAGCTTGACGACGAACACGGATTTTTGTTTCACGTTTTTCCTGGGCGTAATCGTAATTCCGCCGTCGCCGTATTTCACGGTTATCGATTTCGGTAAGCCAAGTCCTTCACACCCGTTGAGATCTAGTCCTGGAGTTACGCAGGAGGCGGATAGTAAGGCGACTCCTAGTATTAGAAAGATCTTTATCATTCTTCTTCTCCATTCGCTCTGATAACCCTAAGCATAGTCGCTGCAATGGTATTTTGCCCGCCAAATCAGAAATCTATGAACCAGTATTGGTGATCGTCGCAAAGCGCGGATCGTTTCTAATCGGCACAAGATGTGGCTCAGCCAGCAGTAGCTGTCGAGAATAGCCTTTTTCCACCGCGATCTGCAGGGCAGCCAGTGTTGCGTCATGATCGCCCGCCCGCAGGTATACGAGCGCGTCATAGTAGTGAGTGTAGGGGTCTTCAGGTGCGAGGCTGCGGGCCTTGTCCATAAGGCGACGTGCTTCATCGGGTTTGTCCAGCGTGGCCTGGATCCACGCCAGGTCCATCATCGTCAGCGGGTCGTTAGGGTTAACCTGGAGCGCGCTTAACGCCATGGCCTCGGCCGTTGCAAATTCCTGCAACGCGTCATCTTTGCGGCCAGCTACCCATAACGCGTCACCGAGGTTTGAGCGCGCGAGGTAATCGTTGGGCCCCAGGCGAACGGCGTTGGAGAGGCTGTCGATGGCGGAGTCCAGGTCACCCAGGTAATAGTGCATCATGCCGAGATTAAGGTACGCATCCTTGGTTGGCTTGATCTCGATCGCCTTTTGGAAGGCCGGCGCCGCCGCTGAGAATTCGCCCATCAGCAGATAGGCCCCCGCGAGGTTGCTGTAGCCGTTCATGTTGTCGGGTTGCAGCGCTACGACGTACTCGTATTGGGTGGCAGCTTCGGTGTAACGGCCGGAGCGAAACAGAAATAGTCCGAGCCTGCCGTTAGCAAGGGCATCGCCGGGATGAATATCGACGGCTTTCCGAAGGCTTTCTTCTGCCTTGTCTGGCCGCTTGAGGCGTACGTACGTTTCTCCGAGCCCAGTCAGCGCTGCGACGTTCAATGGGTCAATTTCCAGCGCTCTTTCATAGGCTATTTTTGCGTCCGAATACCGCCCCGTTGACTGATACAGATCGCCCAGTGAGGTATGCACGATGTCAAGATTGGGGTTCAGGGCGAGCGCCGTCGCACACGCCGATTCCGCGCGGGAGATGTAGGAAGCATCATCACTTTCCGTATAGCCCGCAACAAACACCGTACACCGCCCGGCATGCGCAGCCGCGTAGTCCGGATCGACGGCCAGAGCTGCGTCGAACCAGCCGAGCGCTGTTGCGATCGCATCGATGTTCCTCGGTTGTCGGGACGCATCGATGCCGCGCCGATACAGCAGGTAAGCATCCAGCGACGGATCGGCCGCTGCCTGCAGTGACGATGCGCGCGAACTCGGTGGCAGGGCGACACGTATGTTGGCAATCGTGAGACTTGTGATCTCGTCGCGAACCTTGAAAAAGTCTTCGCGAACGCGGTCGAATTTGCGGGACACAATATGAAAGCCGGTTTCCGAATCAATCATCTGCACCGTTACACGCATCATGTCGGCCGCCATCTCGACGCTGCCCTCGAGATACATCTGTACGCGAAGCCGCTCGCGAACCTGCTGCGATGGACTATTCGGCGACAACGTCGACGAATCGCCACGCGAAGACACATGCAGGTCAGGAATGCGCGATAAGCTCGTGAGCACGTCCTCGTGCAGGCCATTTGCGAATACCTGGGTTTCCTCACTTCCATCGAGATTGAGGAAGGGCAGGACGGCGAACGAGTTCTCGGCGATCGGTGGCAGCTGAATTTCGGGCATGAGCACTACGGGTTCGGCGCGTTCGGCTTGCGGCAATCCTATGCTCTGGTCATAGGCGTAAACGAAGATGGAAGCGAGCGCGAGCGCACCGACTACTGACACATAGGTATGACCGAAGCGGCGCCTGCGCGCGTCGGCGGCAGACAATGTATCCACAACTGCCCGTCCGTCGCGGAACTCGAGAAACCACGACAGGGCGATCGCCATCGGAAAACCGGCGATGACGAGGACCGTTACGAAAGTCGCAGCCCAGTCGGGCAGGTGCAATTGCGCGAACACGATATCGGCGATCTGGATCAGGAGCCAACCGACGATGAGGTAAGCGAGCGCGGTTTCGAAAACGCCGCGACGCTGGAGGTTCTCAAACAGGCCGATATTGCCGGGGTGAGCGCCTCCTTTCGCCCCGAGGGCGACGGAGGCGCTGTGATCAGCAGCGAGTTCAGGCGTGATGATCAGCCGATAACCACGCCTGGGGAGGGTCTGAATAAAGGTGGGGTCATCCGCATGGTCATCGAGCGCATGACGAATCTCGCTGACGGCGTGACCAAGGGCATCGTGGCTGCCCTTGCCCGAACCCCAAACGGCCTTGCGCAGCTTATTACGGGTTACGAGCTCGCCGGGGTTGCTGGCAAGGCAAAGCAAGACCTCTACGGCCTTGGGCGGTATGTGCTGCGCGCCTGCCGGCCCGGAGATCTGCCCCTTCAGCGGCTCGATAAGAACGTCGCCGAGATAGAAACCCTGTAATAGATCAGAATTCAATGCGCTGCCCGACTTTCCCCCAATACACAAAGCATAGCACCGTGACTGGCCTCGTCCCGTCGGATCGGGCACTTCGCCCTTGACTGGCGGGCGGCCCACCGGTCTAATACCTCGCTCGTTGGTGCCCTGCCAACGAGCGTCAAGAACGGCCAGGTAGCTCAGTTGGTAGAGCAGCGGACTGAAAATCCGCGTGTCGGTGGTTCGATTCCGCCCCTGGCCACCATTTTGAGATGGGCCTCGCAAAGAGGCCCACAATCGCTGCTGGAATTTCGAGTGCTTCTTAGGCGGCCGCCTTCCGGTCTCCTGCCAGGCTATTGGCCACTCAGGTACGTATCAACCGCCACATCACGGCTGCTGGCATGAGACTTCAGTTCAGAGACGGCGTTGTAGAAATCGTTGGCTCCGTTCAGGAAGGAATACCCCGCCACCTCCGCCGTCGCATAGGGCTCGACCA
>RCNE010001473.1_pt1 | contig 12772 bp, 14 predicted proteins | sample 2041361 | NCBI WGS metagenome assembly RCNE01 (sample SAMN09708229, study PRJNA481090) | Marine sediment metagenome, whole genome shotgun sequencing project.
CACCGGCACGAATTATCTCGAAAGTGGCTGGCTGGCCCTCTACCGTGGCCGGACTAAGAACGTTGCCGTCAAATTGCAGCTGTGCTGAATCGCATTCAATTTTGCCGGTATCGATTTCAATGATGACATTGCCGACGAACTGCCAGGAACCACTATCCTGTTCGCCAAAGGTAGCGCGACCCGTATCCGCACTGATCGATATATTGCCCTGCGAAAACTGCAAGCCCGTATATTTAATAATCTTTGTTTTGCCGTCGGTTTCCATGGTTTCAGCAAAAATATCCCAGGGCAGTCGGCGCAAGTCGATGTCTGTGTCTTGTGCGGTCGCCACTCCCGATAAAATGATCATAGGTAAGACCAAAGCAGCAGCTAGTAAACGACAGATCGCTTTTCGGAAATTTAGCGTCATATTAAGGGACGATTTTGCCGCGAACGTTGGCTTTGAGTTCAATCTTGTCATCGTCCAGCGATGCTAGCATGCCCGTCGCGGTGACGCTGCGAGCCCCAAATCGAATTTGAACCCGCGCATCGGTTTCAGCGACAAATAGCTCCGGATTAAGCTGTAGATATTGAGTGCGAATCTCGGTGTCGGCCTTATCCGCCTGACCGCTATTAATAATCTGCACGCTGCCGCGGAGCGTAATCAAAGGATTGTCTCTGTACAGAGTGGCCTCGTCAGCGTTGACTATCCACGGCACACCTCGCGCCGGCGAGTAGCGAATTCGGACATTGGAAAACTCGATTCGTTTGTCTTCTCGCTGCTCGGCATCCTGTGCTTCGATTTCATATAACAAGGCACCGTCTACGCCAGTGCCGAGAATACGGGCATCTTTCAAGTAGTAGCCGCGATGCGTCGGGTCGAACGGAAACGGGTCTGTATCGGCTGAGGAATTGGAGCGCGCGAGGTACCAGCTACCGGCTACACCGAATAACAGCAGGAGAATAATAGAGACAGTACGCGAACTCATTAACTGTGCTGACCCCTGGCACCGAGTACAAGTTCACAAACTTCTCGAACGGCGCCGAAGCCGCCGCTCGCTGATGTTGAATACTCGCATCGCGCGTGCACTGCTGGCACCGCGTTGGCGACAGCGATCGAGGTGCCGACATGTTGCAACAACGGCAAGTCCGGAACGTCGTCGCCGACGTAGGCACAATCTGCCGCGCTAATACCGAGCGCCGCGGTAATCTCGTCGAAAGCCGCTACTTTATTGCCGCATCCCTGGACAACGTGTGATACCCCGAGTTCGGCCATGCGAGCGGCTACGGCCGCGGAGTTGCGGCCACTAATAACAGCGACTTCAATGCCAGCGTTCAGAAGCTGCCGGATACCAAAGCCATCCTGCGTATTGAACGCCTTGCTTTCGACGCCCTTATCCGAGAGATAGAAGCGGCCATCTGTAAAAACGCCGTCGACGTCAAATGCGATCAGGCGCACGTCTGCCAAATTAGCGGCGCTCACTGCAAGCCCTCTCTAAACAGGTCATGAATATTCAAGGCACCCACAAGTCGCTGCTCTTCATTGACGACCAGCAGCGACGTAATCTGATTTTCTTCAAGAATGTGCATTGCTTCTGCTGCCAAAATATCCGCCGTGATGGTCTTGCAGTTACTGTGCATAACATCGCTAATCCTGGTTGTATGGATGTCAGCGCCGGTATCAAGCGTGCGACGAAGATCGCCGTCAGTAAAGATGCCGAGAACAGTTTGCTTGTCATCGACAATGGCCGTCATTCCAAGACCCTTATCAGTCATTTCCATAAGACCATCGCGCAAGCTGACGTCGGCCGTAACTGCAGGCACGCGTTCGCCGCTACGCATTACGTCGGAGACGTGCAATAGCAGTCGCTTGCCAAGGCTGCCGCTGGGATGAGAGCGGGCAAAATCGTCGGCCGTAAAGCCACGACTTTTGAGTAATGCGACAGCCAGAGCATCGCCCATCGCGAGCGTCGCCGTGGTACTTGCCGTCGGCGCGAGATTCAGAGGACAAGCTTCTTCCTCAACACTAACGTCGAGGTGCGCGTCAGCTGCTTGCGCCATAGTTGATTGTGGGTTGCCCGTGATAGCCAGCAATTTGGCGCCGATGCGTTTTACCACCGGCAAGATGGTGACGACTTCGGCAGTTTCACCGGAATAAGAGATGGCGAGCAGCAAATCTTTGCTGGTGATCATACCGAGGTCACCGTGGCTGGCCTCGGCAGGATGCATGAAGAATGCAGGCGTTCCGGTAGACGCCAGGGTCGCTGCGATCTTGTTACTGACATGTCCCGATTTGCCCATGCCCGTAACCACGATTCGCCCGGCAACTTGCAGGCACAATTTACAGGCTTTAATGAAGTCATCATTGAGCCGTAGTCGCGCGCCAAGCGCGTCGACAGCGCGTGCTTCTATCGCGAGCACATCGGCCGCGAGTGTGAGTAGTTCATCGTCTGTCAGATTGTCAGGCAAGGGTCACCCTCAAAGTAGGTCTGACACTATTCTATAGGTTTTGAGCTATGACGTAGGATTGGTATGCAAGATACGCAACCAGCAGGGCGCCGCCCTCGAGGCGCGTCAACTTTGCCTTGCCGTCGTAGTCGTGAGTCATCGCGAACAATACCAGCGTAAATGCAACCATAACGAAGATATGCAGTGACAATACGGTGGGTGCCAACGTGGCCGGTTGGATGGCCGCAGCGACGCCAATGACGGCGAGAAGATTGAAGATGTTTGAGCCCACGATGTTGCCGATCGCAAGCCCATACTCGCCTTTCAGCGCGCTTACCAATGATACTGCCAGTTCCGGCACGCTGGTGCCGAAGGCGATGATGGTGACACCAATAACAATCTCGCTGATGCCGAGTTTTTGCGCAATGCCGATCGAGCCATCAACCAGCCAACCTGCTCCGACAAGCAGGGCTCCTAAACCGATTAGTAGCCATATGACCGCAGCCTTCGTGCTGACGTCTACAGGTATCTCCGCCTCGTAGTCCATCTTGATCGGGTCGTTCTCGGCCGAGCGGATGCCAAGTCCCCCCAGCCACAACATCACGATGACGAGCCCTGTGAGCATGACGACGCCGTCGATTCGGCTTAAAAAGGTATCCAGAAACAGCGACACGGTGAGCAGAGAAACGGCGAGTAGCGCGGGCATTTCGCGGCGCAGGGTGTCAGATTCCAACGGGATGGGCCTGACAATGGCGGTAATACCCAGCACTAGTCCGATATTGACGATATTCGAACCGATGGCGTTACCAATGGCGAGATCTGGTTCGCCCTGGAGTGCCGCGACGACGGCGACAAGAATTTCTGGCGCTGAGGTGGCAAACGCAACGATAGTCAAACCGATCAGCAATGGCGCAATGCCGTAGTTACGTGCGGCGGAAGCCGCGCCATGGACAAATCGGTCCGCGCCCCAAATAAGGAGCACCAGTCCGACTACTATGTAGCCGATGTTGGAGATCAAGCTATCGTCAAACATAAACCATCGTATCAAGTGATTTGCGACCGGTACACGAGCCCTTTTCTTGCGCCTGCCCATGGTCACGGGCCGGGTATAATACACAATCATGGCGTGACGTTGGGAAGCCGCGTTGATTACGGTTAAACTGCGCCCGCCCGTGAGGGTCCGCGCATTCTGCCTGGGCCAACAATAAGAAGACGTTTAATTATATGGATGCAGCAGAAATAATCCCCTTGATTGAGGCCGGGTTCGAGAATGCGCTCGTCAAGGTCGAAAGCGATGACAACACACACTATGCAAGCCTGGTGGTTACGGCAGAATTCGAAGGTCTTCGATTGCTGGCGCGGCATCAATTGGTTTACAAATCATTGGGCGCGCTGGTCGGCAACGAAATTCACGCCCTTTCAATCACCGCTTTGACGCCGGACGAATGGCGCGAGCAGGGCGGCGGAGCTTAAAATTTGGACAAGTTACTGATCGAGGGTGGTACGAAGCTGTCCGGCAATGTGACCATATCGGGCGCCAAGAATGCTGCCCTGCCGATTCTGGCGGGCACGCTGCTGGCCACTGAGACCGTTGTCCTAAGTAACGTGCCGCACCTGAAGGACGTCACCACTATGCTGTCGCTGCTGCAGATGATGGGCGTACAGGTCACAGTTGACGACTATATGACAGTGGAGGTCGATGCCAGCGACGTGACCAGCCGTGAAGCACCCTACGACCTGGTTAAGACTATGCGCGCATCAATTTTGGTGCTCGGTCCGCTGCTCGCTCGATTTGGTGAGGCTGATGTGTCATTGCCGGGCGGCTGTGCAATCGGCGCGCGACCGGTCAATCTGCACGTTGCCGGATTACAGGCGATGGGTGCGGATGTCGTTGTCCAAAATGGCTTCATCAAGGCCCGTGCCGAGCGCCTTAAAGGTGCGCATATCGTTTTCGATATCGTCACGGTGACCGGTACGGAGAATCTTCTGATGGCCGCCGTACTCGCGGACGGCGAAACAGTGCTTGAAAACGCCGCCAGAGAGCCGGAAGTTTCCGATCTCGCGAACTTTTTGCTGGGTATGGGCGCTAAAATCGACGGTATAGGCAGCAGCACGCTCACCATACAGGGCGTCAATAGCCTTGGTGGCACAAAATACTCGGTATTGCCGGATCGCATCGAAACAGGTACTTACCTGGTTGCGGCTGCTATGACCGGTGGCCACGTCCGGGCGCTGAATACGGCACCGGATACGCTGGAGGCTGTCCTCATCAAGCTGCGAGAGGCCGGTGCAAAAATTGAGACGGGTGCGGACTGGATCGATATCGACATGCGCGGCAATCGCCCCACCTCAGTCGATATTCGTACCGCGCCGTACCCGGCGTTTCCGACCGATATGCAAGCCCAGTTTTGTGCTTTGAACGCGATTGCTGATGGCGTCGCAACGGTTACAGAGACAGTATTCGAGAATCGCTTTCAGCATTTGCTCGAAATGCAGCGCATGGGTGCCGAGATCCAGATCCAGGGCAACACCGCAATTTTGACTGGGACCGATGAGCTGAATGCCGCGCCAGTCATGGCAACTGATCTGCGCGCATCTGCAGGTTTGGTGCTGGCGGGCCTGGCCGCAAAAGGCGCAACCCTGGTCGACCGGATTTATCATGTCGATCGTGGTTACGAGCGCATCGAAGAAAAACTGGGTCAGCTGGGAGCGTCGATCCGCAGAGTGGGATAGTGGTCGTGGGCAGACCTGGCGCTGTCCAGTCTGCTTCGCCTATCTGGGGTCTTTGGGCCTCTCCACGGCGGTAACTGTGGCCGTAAAACGCACGCCATCGCGCAAACCGACCAAATTGACGGTTTCGCCCGGACTCGTGCTGGCAGAGATCAATAGCGCCTGACGCTGCGAATACACCGGTTCACCATTCATTTCCAGGATCACGTCGCCCACCTGTAATTCCGCGAGCGCCGCTGGCCCGCCGTCGTAGACTGCAGTCAGAAGAATTCCATTGCCGCTTTCAATGCCCATTGCGGCGCGTTCGGAATTCGTTAAATCGTCCGGCAAAAGGCCCATATAACCGCGGATGACGCGACCGTTTAGCTTGATTTGATCAACCACACCGCGCACCAGATCGATAGGAATCGCAAATCCGATCCCCTCGGTACCCGGGTCCTGGGCCAAAACGGCCGTATTAATGCCCACCAACTCGCCGCGGCTGTTGATCAATGCACCGCCGGAATTACCCGCATTAATAGCCGCATCGGTCTGTATAAAGTTCTCGAAGGTCACCAGATTGAGGAGGCCACGCCCGGTGGCGCTGACAATGCCCTGAGTGACGGAGGTCGTTAACCCGTAAGGATTGCCGATCGCCAGCACCACATCGCCGATGCGTAAGTTGTCGGATCGGCCGATTCCGATCGCAGGCAGCGTGCCTAGATCTACTTTCAGCAGGGCCAAGTCGGTTTCTGCGTCGACACCAACCGTCACTGGCTCGGTGATTCGACCGTCACTAAGCTGCACACGTACCTCCGCAGCGGTTGCCACGACATGGTAGTTGGTGACGAGATAGCCTTCAGAATCAATGATTACGGCTGATGCAAAACTGGTTTCGACCCGAAATCGGGCCCGCGGTGTCTCGGCGCCGTCATCCTGCACCAGCCGCTTGGTATAGATATTAGCGACTGAGGCTGAACTGAGATCGACCGCGTCCGCATAGCTGGCGGGCGGTAGCTCCCCGCCGACATTGGGCATCAGATCGGGTCGTACGAGCACGACCAGAAACGCGACTGCCAGGCCAACGACAATCGACTGCAACAGGAAAATGAGTGCTGACTTCATGCTGGCCAAACGATGTCCTTGTAAGCCTCTATCCAAAAACCACACGCCCCGTTATAATATGCCGTGGTTCCGCATCGAGTCTTGGGGTAATCGTCATCCTGACGGCAAACTGAGTCTGCTGCAAATCTTTGAGATTCAAAATTAAGCAATAAAAGCGCTGTAATTGAGGCCGTCCAAAGAACGGCGTATGGGAGTGCCTGATGAACGAAGACGACCTTGATAAAAATAGGCGTCATTTTCTTAGTGTAGCAACAGCGGTCACCGGCGCAGCCGGCGCTGGTTTCGTTGCTATTCCGTTTATTTCATCGCTGAAGCCGAGTGCTCGAGCGCAAGCTTTGGGCGCACCGGTTGAAGTGCCTATAGGCTCATTACAGCCTGGTGAAATGATCCGCGTCCTATGGCGCGGCAAGCTCGTGTTCGTCCTGCGGCGAACAGAGGAGATGCTTGCCCGCGATCCTCTGCCGGCGGATAACTTCAAGGATCCGAATTCGGAGGTTCTCGAGCAACAGCCGGACTATGCCGCAAATGTGACTCGTTCGGTGCGACCGGAATACTTGGTTGTCGAAGGATCCTGTACCCACTTGGGCTGCGCACCGATTGAAGATTTTGAGGTGCGTCCGGCAGAAGGCTGGGGCGGCGGTTTTTTCTGTCCTTGCCACGGCTCAAAATTCGATCTTGCCGGCCGTGTTTTCACGGGCGTTCCGGCACCGACCAACTTGCGGGTTCCGCCGCACCGCTTTGTCAGGGATGACCTGATTCTGCTCGGTCAGGACACAGGGGCAGCATAATGTCGAGAATAGAAGCCGAAGTTGGAACGCCGAAAGGCGGTTTCATGAAATGGATCGACGATCGATTTCCGTTTACGGAGACGATGCGCTATCACGTGACGGAATATTACGCGTCGAAGAACTTTAATTTCTGGTATGTGTTTGGCGTCTTAGCCATGGTTGTTCTGGTCATTCAGCTTTTGACCGGTATTTTCCTGACCATGAACTACAAGCCGTCGGCTGCCGAAGCGTTTGCATCGGTCGAATACATCATGCGCGATGTCGAGTGGGGCTGGCTGATTCGCTATATGCATTCAACCGGCGCGTCATTCTTCTTTATCGTCGTTTATATGCACATGTTCCGCGCCATGCTGTACGGCTCTTACAAGAAACCACGTGAGCTCATCTGGATTATCGGCATGCTGATATTCTTGGTGCTGATGGCCGAGGCTTTCGCCGGTTACTTGTTGCCGTGGGGTCAAATGTCGTATTGGGGTGCGCAGGTAATTATTTCGCTATTCGGCGCAATTCCCTGGGTTGGCGATGCGCTGGTCGAAATTATTCGCGGTGATTATTCGATCTCGGATATCACATTGAACCGATTCTTTGCGCTGCACGTAATTGCATTGCCTTTGGCCTTGGTCGGCCTGGTGTTTGTGCATATCGTTGCATTGCACGAAGTTGGATCGAACAATCCCGACGGTGTTGAGATCAAAGACCACAAGGGCGCTGATGGTATCCCGCTGGACGGAATTGCATTTCATCCGTATCACACGTCGAAGGATCTGGTCGCGATAATTGTCTTTCTGATGATCTTCAGTTCGGTGATTTTCTTCGCGCCGGAAATGGGTGGCTATTTTCTTGAGCATGCCAATTTTGAACCTGCGAACTTGACCGCGACACCGGAACACATTGCTCCCGTGTGGTATTTCACGCCGTTCTACGCGATCTTGCGTGCCGTTCCCGACAAGCTTTGGGGGTTCATACTCTTTGGTTCGTCAGTCATTATTCCGATGTTCCTGCCGTGGCTGGATCGGGCAAGAGTTAAGTCGATTCGCTATCGTGGGTGGATTTATAAGTCTGCGCTAAGTATTTTCGTGGTTACTTTCCTCTCGCTCGGTTGGCTAGGAGTGCAGCCGGCGGAAGGGGTTTACGTTACGGCCGCGCGAATTTTCTCCGTTCTTTACTTCGCCTTTTTCATATTGATGCCGTACTACACGACTATCGACAAGACGAAGCCTGTACCGGACAGGGTGGTTTATCATGCTTAAATTGGGCCTGGGTAATATAAAGAAAGTCCTTGGTGTCTTCGCGACTGTCGCGCTGTTCCTTTCAACGTCTGCGTTTGCGGCGGGTGGTGGTGCCAAGCTCGAGTCTTCCGGGATTGATCCGGATAACATCAACTCCTTGCAGCGTGGCGCGGCAAATTTCATGAACTATTGTTCGGGGTGTCACTCCGCGCAGTACGTGCGCTTCAATACGATCGGCAAGGATCTCGACCTGACTGAAGAGCAGTTGGTCGATAACCTGATGTTCAATGCCGAGAAGACCTTCGAAACTATTCAGGCAGCAATGCCTGCCGCCGATGCGGCGCGTTGGTATGGTAAAGCACCGCCAGACCTGTCACTGATGGCGCGCTCTAAAGGTTCCGATTACATCTACAATTTCCTCAAGAGTTTCTACATCTCGGCGGAGAGTCCTACGGGCGTAGACAATGCTGTGCTGGAAGGCACCAGCATGCCGCACGTGTTGTGGGAATTGCAGGGCTATCAGACTGCACACTATTCGGAGCATTCAAATGAAGATGGTTCCGTAACCAGCACGTTCGACGGTTTCGAGCAGATTGTTCCCGGTTCTCTGGACTCAGAAGACTATGATGATTTCGTTCGTGACACGGTAAATTTCCTGGCGTATATCGCGGAGCCGATTCGTTCGGATCGCCGCAAGTTGGGGGTCTGGGTCTTGATGTTCCTGATCTTCTTCTACGTCATCGCAAGTATGCTTAAAAAACAAATCTGGAAGGATGTTAACTAATGGCAGTAATAGCCAATCGGCGTTCAGTGATGACGCTTTTCTCGCGACCGACTGATATACACAGTCACCGTACTCGGCTGGTTCTCGCTGAGAAGAATATCAACATTGAGATAACGGAAATCATGGGCCCGGATTTGCCGGAAGACTTGATGGACCTTAATCCTTACCACACGGTACCAACATTGGTTGATCGCGATCTCACGCTGTATGACTCGCGTGTCATCATCGAATATCTCGATGAGCGCTTTCCGCATCCGCCGCTCATGCCGGTCGATCCGGTAACCCGTGCGCAATTTCGCTTGGCACTGTTTCGCATTGAAACCGACTGGTATGCAATTGCAGAAGAGGCTGAGACAAGCGCTGACGGCAAACTCGGCAGCAAAGCGCGCAAGATCTTGCGCGAAAGTATCTTGCAAAGTTCTGAGTTGTTCGGCGCACGACCGTATTTCCTGAGTGAAGAGTTCTCACTGGTCGATTGCACCATTGCTCCGCTGCTGTGGCGTTTGCCGGTTTATGGCATTGATCTTGGCAAGAATGCAGAGGCGATAGAGGGTTATATGGACCGGGTATTTGCGCGACGCTCGTTCCAGGAGAGCCTGACCGAACTCGAAAGAGAAATGCGATTGTGACCTGGCTTAGACGATTTGTTGTCTTAAGTTAAGTTTCAAAGTTGCCGCTTGAATCAGTGGTAAGCTAGATATACCGAACGAAAACAATAAGAATAATTCGTGAATAACGCTAAACGCTCTAAACGTCCTTACCTCATCCGCGCAATGCACGAATGGATGGGGGACAACTCGCATACGCCACATATTGTCGTCGATACGTCAGTTGATGGCGTGGCGGTTCCGCTGGAGCACGTTAAGGATGGCAAGATCATTCTCAACATCAGCGAGTCGGCAGCGCATAATCTGAAACTGACAAACGACGCCGTCAGTTTTCGTGCGCGTTTCAGCGGTGTTGCTTTCGACGTTTGGGTGCCTATGGGATCAGTACTCGGCATCTACGCCAGAGAAACCGGTCAGGGTATGATCTTCTCGCATGATGCAGAAACCGCCGAGCATATTGAGCCGGCGAGTTCGCCAGAAGACGCCGAAGAAACACGATCACGGCCGCACTTGACGCTCGTCAAGTAGTTCCAATACACCTCAAGCCGCTGTGGTTGCGACTACTCACCCAGTAGGGTCGTATCTATCAAGTCACAGAGACAGTGAATAACAACTAAGTGAACTTCCTGGATGCGGGCGGTTCGTGTTGCTGGTACGCGGATTTCGATATCACCTGGTTGGAAGATATCCGCCATTCTGCCGCCGTCTCGGCCTGTCAGAGCAACAACCTTCATACCGCGTTCATGTGCCGCGGCAAACGCTCGGATGACGTTTTCTGAGTTTCCAGATGTAGAGATTCCGAGTAGTACGTCTTCCGGTTTGCCGAGCGCTCGAACTTGCTTCGAAAATATCTCTTCGTAAGCATAGTCGTTGGCGATTGACGTAAGCGTTGAGCTATCTGTCGTGAGTGCCATGGCCGGGAGGCCGGGCCGCTCTTTTTCAAATCGATTCAAGAGCTCGGATGAGAAATGCTGCGAATCAGCAGCGGACCCGCCGTTGCCACAGCTCAGGATCTTGCCGTCATCGAGTAATGCGTTACTCATCAGTTGTCCGGCTGCTGCGATGCTCTCGGCGATTTGTTCCGCGGCGACTTGTTTGGTCGAAATACTCTCAGCAAAGTGTTCGCGAACTCGGGTAACAGGATCCATGCTTGCTCCGTTTATGTCCCAGTTTTGGGAATTCTATCAGTATGTTGCTACAGGGTTGAGTCATTCGGGCGAAAGGCATCGGCGATCCACTCAATAGATGGCTTGTCTTTACCCTCGACTGCGACGACATCAAATCGCATGGTAGACATTGCAAAGCGGCGATTTCTGGCGACAAACATTGCGGCGGTGCGAATAATCTTTTTCTGCTTGCGCAGATCGACCGTATGGCTTGCTGCGACGAATGAACTCGTTTTGCGAAAGCGCACCTCGACAAACGCGAGGCAATGATCATGCAACATGATTAGATCGATCTCTCCACCACGGCAGTAAAAATTTCTAGCGACGGCTTGCAGGCCGCGAGCAACAAGATAGTCGAACGCCAACTGCTCCGCACGCCGGCCTATTGATCCTGTTGTGGTCTGTCCCACGGCGCTTCGTCAGCTGCATTGGGTGTGATTAGCTCGCCGTCGTTGCTGATATCGAGAATAGGGCCACTGGAACCTTCCTGTGCCGGCAACGCAATGGCTTCACCGTTTTGAAATTGGGCCCAGGCGAGGCGCCGGTGGACGCGGCCGTGCTGGTCAAGAAATAAGGTGCCGGTCGCGCCTTCAAATTCTGCCATTTCGCCACTGTTTTCGTAGAGAGCGGCGATCAAATTGTATGCGTCGTAGCCCATCGCATGCAGGCGGCTAAGACGACGCTCTTGTGGCCAGTGTTCGGCATACGTGTCGGGCAGGTACTGAATCCACGGCTGCGGATCTATTAGCCATGGTGTATCGGCAAACATGACGCCATTTAGGTCGGAGTTAGAACGGCCGTCGAGTGAGTTTACAGACGAGGTTGAGTAGGCTGGCAAGTTGCCTGAGTAGTGAAACTTAAGTTGCGACTTGAGCAAGCGCCCAGGCCCGGCTGCGGCAGCCAGAAAAATGAATTCGGCATCTTGGCGGCGGCGCGGATCAAACTGCAAGCTAGTGCCAATATTTGCGCGCATTCGGGTGTAGCGCTGCACGCTTCCGGACAATCCCATCAGGTTTTCGATTTCGTTCGAGAAGTCCTGTTTCTCCGGGCTGTAACTGCGGTGGTCTAGCAGGGTTCCGCCCAGACCCTCAAACTCGGTTGCGAAGCTTCGCAATACTCGTCGGCCCCAATCGTTGTTCGGAACCAGCGCTACAGCTCTGGTGTAACCATCGCCAAGCGCGCGTTGTGCTGCCGATGCTGCTTCATCTTCTGGCGCCAGTGCGAATTGGTACAGCCCGGGCGGGGCCAGTGATTCTTCCGAAAGATAGTTCAGTGTCAAAACCGGAACCGGCACGAGAATGTCGTTTGCCAGTTCTTCGACGTTCTTTCTAACCAAGGGGCCAACAACGAATTCTGCGCCGTCAGCAACCGCCGTTTGGTAGGCAGCGCTGGCGCCGCCTTCTGAATTGATATCGTAGATGCGCACCGATTGTTGATCGTCAAGCGCGCTTGCCGTTGCAAAGTACGCGCCGAGAAAGCCGTTTTGAATTGCCTTTCCGGCCGTTGCCGAGCGTCCTGACAAGGGCAGTAACAATGCAACCTGCCGCGGGTATTCGAGCGCCTGTCGGTTGAGCGAGTTTGTATTGCCAATGACTCCGAGAGCGGGGTGGCCGGCGTAGTCATCTTCCCAACGGGCCGCGCCGTTGCTCCAACCGACGCCTTGCTGCCCGGTTGACGTTGCGAGTGATGCCAGCGTCAACCAGCCGCGCAGTTCGCGCGAATTTGCTGCTCGTGCCTGCGTTTCCAGTTCGTTGGCAGGTACTTGCACGAGTGTGCGCCATATCGCCTCGTGGTTGCGCTCTTGTACATCAGAGTCGCGCAGCAATGGGGCAATGAATATACGCTGCTGAGCACTGGCAATCAGTTGGAGCACTTTACGTTGGCGCGGGGCGGTTACGGCATCGATGACCCCAATGAAGACGATGATGGTGATGGT
>RCNE010005677.1_pt1 | contig 12771 bp, 15 predicted proteins | sample 2041361 | NCBI WGS metagenome assembly RCNE01 (sample SAMN09708229, study PRJNA481090) | Marine sediment metagenome, whole genome shotgun sequencing project.
GCCTGATTGAGCGTCAGCTTGCCAGAGCGACGTGCGTCATCGAAACCCTGCTTGCCACGATTGTTCCGTTGCTCCTGTTCACGGTCCGTCTTGCGCGGCGTCGCAGATGGAGCCGACCCTTTGCCAGCGCCGCGTGGGGCTGGTGCTTCCCTGCCGGGAACGGTCTCAGCCACTGCCGCCGCTGCCGCAACTGCCCGTTTGGCAACCGCCTCGGACTCGAGCTGTTCCTGCTTGGCTTTTTCCAAAGCCTGCTCTTCGCGTTCTTTTTCTTCTTGTTCTTTCGCCTCGACATCCGCACGGCGGCGCTCACGCTGTTCTGCGCGCACTTTTTCTTCAGCAGCACGCCGCAGGGCGTCTTCACCCTCTTGTGCCTTGGCAGCCTTAACCGCCTTCAGACGGCGTTCCATTTCCGCATCAGTAATCCCAGCGGGCCGACGTGAAGGATCGCCCGTGACGGGCCCGCTCGCAGGTGTAGTTGGTTTGGCGGCACCCGGCTTTGGCACCACAACACGCTTGCGTTTGGTCTCGACCACGACATTTTTGGTCCGCCCATGGCTAAAGCTTTGCTTTACATTCCCGGGCCGGGATCCACCTGGGCGCAGGCCCAATGTCTTTTTACCGTCACTATCGCTCATCAAGCTGTCTTATCCTTTCGGGCGGGCATCGCCGCCGTCCTTTTCTCGCAGGCCTTTAAGCCTTTCGGCTTCCTCTACTACACGTGAAGTGAGTCCACCAGAGGCGAGCGCTGCATGTATCACAGTTTGGCGCCCAAATGCCAAACCCAATTCGTTAGCCGTTAACCAACCGAGATAACGGCCAAAATGCGGGGTGCTGAGTTTCGATTTCCCGCGCCCCGATCCATCAACCGCCTGAATCAAAACCTCGGCCTGCTCCTTGGACAGCCAATCTTTGACCTTCTCATATCCAGCCACCGCGTGGCCTGACTTGCGTGACAGGCTGATCAGCTCGACAACCCGGCGCAACAGCTGGCTTTCAATCTCATCGGTCAACCCTTCAGGCACCTGAACCGGCTGCTTCGCGGCTTTTGCAAACAAGTTCTTCTTGGCCGCCTTGTCCAGCGCCGGTCTGCTCGCTGCGACCCAAATTCCTCGGCCCGGCAGCTTGCCCAGAATATCCGGCACAATCTGACCGTCAGGCCCAACCACAAATCGAATCAACCCGTGGCTGGGTTGCACTTCGCCTGTGACAATGCACTTGCGTTCCGGACCTTCTTCGCGGTCCTTTGAGGCGCCACCGCGTCCCATCTGGATGCCCCGAGGCCTGCGATCAGGCCTCGGCTTCCTTTGCAAAAACGTTTGCATCAGGATCTTCTTCTAAGTCTTCCTCGACGTCTTTTTCCAATTCAGCCGCATCGACCCAACCCAACATGACGCGGGCAGTCATAACCAGATGCTGGGCCTCTTCCAGCGATATGTCGAATGTTTCCAGCAAGCCGTCATCTTTGACACGTTCGCCATCAACGGTTGTCCAGCCGCCAGCCAGTTCCCAATCTGCGCATGTCGCAAAATCTTCAAGGGTTTTGACACCATCTTTGGCCAGCGCCTCTATCATTTGGGGAGTCAGCCCCTCATATTCAACCAGACTGTCTTCGACACCCAATGCACGCGCATTTTCCATGGCCGCCTTATTCAGGGCTTCTAACACGTCTCGGGCACGCGCCTGCAGTTCACCGGCGGTGCCTTCGTCGACACCGTCGATCACCAACAGTTCGCCCAGATCAACGTAAGCGACCTCTTCCAGATTGCTGAACCCTTCGGACACCAGAAGCTGTGCAAAGAATTCGTCCAGATCAAGATTATCCATGAACAGTTTGGTACGGGTTTCAAACTCGGCCTGACGACGCGCGCTTTCCTGTTCTTCGGTCATGATGTCAATGTCGAGCCCGGTCAGCTGCGACGCCAGACGCACGTTCTGACCACGGCGACCAATGGCAAGGCTCAATTGTTCTTCCGGAACCACAACCTCAATGCGCTCGGCTTCCTCGTCCAGAACAACTTTGCTGACTTCCGCTGGTTGCAACGCATTCACCAGGAAGGTCGGCTGATCTTCGTTCCATGGAATGATGTCGATTTTTTCGCCCTGCAATTCGTTCACAACGGCCTGCACACGACTACCGCGCATACCAACACAGGCACCTACGGGATCAATCGAACCGTCATAAGAAATCACCGCAATCTTGGCGCGGGATCCGGGGTCGCGGGCGACAGCCTTAATTTCGATGATACCGTCATAAATCTCGGGCACTTCCATCTTGAACAACTCGGCCATGAATTCCGGCGCAGTACGGCTCAGGAAAATCTGCGGCCCACGCTGTTCGCGACGCACGTCCTTGATGTAAACCCGAATCCGGTCACCGGGGCGATAGCTCTCGCGGCCAATCTTCTCGTTGCGACGCAAAATGGCTTCGCCCGCGCCCACATCGACGATGACGTTGCCGTATTCTTCGCGTTTGACCAGACCGTTGATGATGGTGCCAGCGCGATCCTTGAACTCTTCGAACTGACGATCCCGCTCGGCTTCGCGGATTTTCTGCAAAATAACCTGTTTGGCAGATTGGGCGGCAATCCGCCCCATCTCAACTGGCGGGACTTCCTCGACAAAGGTGTCTCCGACCTTGGGGTCATCCAGATAGGGTTTGGCTTGCTCGACAGTGAATTCAGCCTGATAGTTTTCCAGCTCTTCCTCATCAACCACGGTGCGAACCCGGGTAAAGGTCGCCTTGCCATTTTTGCGGTCGATATCAACGCGAATATCCATTTCCGCGCCATAACGGGACTTGGCAGCACGGGCCAGCGCCTCTTCCATTGCTTCGACCACCAGAACCGGGTCGATCATCTTTTCGCGGGCCACAGCCTCGGCGGTTTGCAGCAACTCGAGCTGGTTTGCGGATGTAATGGCCATCAGGTGTTCTCCACAGATTGTTCGGTCTCGTCACCCGGCTGGGGTGACTCTTCGACCACTTCATCAAATTCGTCTTCGTTGATCGTGTCCGACGCTTTGCGTTGGCGCAGCATTTCCTTGATCAGATCATCCGTCAGGACCAGCTTGGCATCGCTTAGCCAGTCTAACTGCAATCCGATCGTGCCTTCATCGACATTTATCAGCACTTCATCACCATCGACTCCGGCCAATGCGCCCTTAAAGCGGCGGCGACCGTCGATCAGCTCATCGGTTTCGATCTTGGCCTCATAACCTTCGAACATCTCAAAGTCTTTGAGGCGAGTCAGCGGCCGATCGATGCCCGGACTGGACACTTCCAGCGTGTAAGGTTCCAGAATGGGGTCTTCAACATCCAGCGCCGCGCTCAGCGCATGGCTGATCTTGGCGCAATCATCAACTTCGATCCCGCCTTGTGGGCGGTCCGCCATGATCTGCAGCGTGCTTTCTTTGCCCGACATCAGCCGAACCCGCACCAGTTCATACCCCAAGTCTTCTATGACTGGGGTGATGATCTCGGCCATCCGGCGGTCAATCGCAGCTTTTGCAATCAGGTCATTGGTCATGGTCTGGTCAGGTGTCCAAGCACAAAAAAACGGGCGCGCGGCCCGTCACATGGTTTCGGTGGAGCGTCAGGTTTGGACCCCAGCGCGCCGCTGTTGAGAGCGATATACGGATGTTAGGACGAGTCTGCAAGGGGGAAGGTGAATCCCCAGTTCAAAGCATCCACCACCGCTCGGCCATACGGGCGTTATCCAGTGGCCAACGTTGGCCAATTGTGTCCGGCATGCCGATTGATAACGTCGACCCGACAGCAATTTTGCCATCTGGGTCCTTAAGCAGCTTCACCGCGCCCGGCTGGCCTGACAATCCCGACGGATCAATCTGATCAGCCACGTCGACATAGCCGCCCTCAAGCGCCTGCGCCCGCACACGGGCATCGGGAACTGACGTGAATTCTACTGTTTCAAACCAGCCCGCTTGGCCGTCCTTGTAATGCTCAGCAACCCGGACTCCCAGAAACTGGCGGCCCGGCCGAAACCGCTTTACCCGATAAAGACCGGTGCCGTTGCCCTCCTGCAAAGCAGTTTGCGTATCATCTGCCGGGAAAATCAGCAGGCGCGGATCAGACATCAGATAGGGTAAATCAGCATTGCCAGCGTGCAGTTCAATCTGCACCTGATGGCGCGTCGCTGCCCTAATCTCGCGAACTGCGGGTAGCGCACCCAAGGCTTGGTGCCGAATCAGCGACGCGACAACATCCCGTGACGTGAACGCTGCGCCATTGTGGAATGTCACCTCTTCTCGCAGATCAAAAAACCAGGTCCGGGCATCTGGGCTCCCGTCCCATCCCGTCGCCAGTTCACCGCATAACGTCCCGCTGGCGCTGATCTCAGTCAGCGTATCAAACACCGCGCCCTGCGCCGCTGCATGCATGAACAGCCCGCTATGCTTACCCCAACTGTCAGATCGGCGTGCGCCTGACAAAGCTGCCCGCAAACGACCACCGGGTTTCGGCCCAGTCCCCGCTGCAGACAATCCTGTCGAGGCCAGCAATGCCGCAGCAGCACCCGAAGTGAAAAGCGCGCGCCGGTCCAAAGCGTTCATTGCTCCGCTATCCTGTCCATCACACGCACAAGCTCGGCGCTAATGCCCGGCTCTGACAGCGCGTGGCCGGCATTGCGAATCATTTTCAGATCAGCTGCGGGCCAACACTCTGCCAACTCCCATGCAGAATGGGGCGGACAGATCATGTCAAATCGTCCCTGTACGATATGCCCGGGAATATGAGCGATCCGATCCATCTGCGCCAAAATCTGGCCGTCAAATTCCAGAAACCCCGCATTGATAAAATAGTGATTCTCCAGCCGGGCAAAAGCTCTGGCGTAGTTGCCCTGGCTTTCACCTGCAGTGCCCGACGAATGGATAGAGGCCAGTGCATTTTCCCAGGCAGACCAGGCCCGACCAAACTCTGTCTCAACCGCTGAATCACCGGAAAAAAGCCGCCGATGATAGGCGCCAATCAGGTCGCTCCGCTCGTCCTCGGGGATAGGCGCGATGAAGCGCGCCCATGTTTCAGGCCAGAACGCGCCTGCGCCGCCGCCATAAAACCAGTCAAGTTCGCGCTGCGTCATAAGGAATACGCCGCGCAAGACCAACTGGCTGGTCGGCTCCGGATGGGTCTGGGCATAGATCAACGCAAGCGTTGCGCCCCAGCTGCCACCAAATACGGTCCATGTGTCGATGCCCAGCACAGTCCGAATCATCTCAATATCCGCGACCAGATGCCAAGTGGTGTTATTCGTGATCGAAGCATGCGGGCGTGACCGACCACAACCGCGCTGATCAAATAAAATGACTCGGAAGACACTGGGATCAAAATAGCGGCGCATTGCCGGGCTGCATCCACCACCCGGACCCCCATGTAAAACAACAACGGGCATGCCTTTTGGGTTGCCGCATTGTTCGACATAGATCTGATGACCGTCACCCACATCCATCATTTGCTGATCAAACGGGTCTAACGGCGGATACAGATATTGCGCTGCGTGCTTTTGGTCCGAGAATTTGTCCATTACTGACCTATATATACCTCGCGAGCCAAAAGAGCACATGGAGACAGGAATGCAAGCGCATCAAAACACCGTTGACCCCGCTGAGATTGCAAAATTCGAAGCGATGGCGGCGGAATGGTGGGATCCGAAAGGAAAGTTCAAGCCGCTGCACATGCTCAACCCCTGCCGGCTCGACTACATCACAACGCAGATCGCCGGCGAGTTCGACCGAGATCTGACAAAACCTGCGCCATTCAAAGGGCTGAGATTGCTGGATATTGGCTGCGGCGGCGGCCTGTTGGCGGAACCTATGGCCCGTTTGGGGGCCACAGTGGTCGGCGCGGATGCGGCCCCCGGCAACATTCCGGTGGCGCAAATCCATGCAGCTCAATCCGGGCTCGAGATCGACTACCGACATACCACCGCCGAGGCGCTGGCCGCTGCTGGCGAGCAGTTTGACGTGATTCTCAACATGGAGGTTGTTGAACATGTAGAAGGGCCGTTGGGGTATCTGACCGCCTGCCAAACCCTGCTCAAACCCGGTGGCTTACACATTTGTTCGACCCTGAACCGCAATCCAAAATCGTTTATGATGGCGATCATCGGGGCGGAACACATCATGCGCTGGTTGCCCAAAGGCACCCATGAATGGTCAAAATTCATCACACCTGACGAGCTTTTTGACCTGCTTTCTCAATCAGGTGTGACACCCGTTGATCGCAAGGGTTTTGTGTTCAACCCGGTGTTGTGGAACTGGTCGCTGTCAGATCGCGACCTCAGCGTGAACTATGTCACCGCGAGCGTAAAACCTACATAATTAGGCTCTAACCTTCGAGGTTAACGCGCATTTCGCGCAATATGGGCACGGCCGCACGCACCTTTTCTCCGCCCAGTGATCCGACCATTTCCTGAATAAGCGGAGTAATCGCGGAAGCGCCTGATCGCGCGCGCGGCGACCAGCCGGGCTGATCGCGACCATCTTGCGGCGTGCGTCATCCCAATCAGGACGAATATGGACGTACCCGGCCCATTCAAGCTTGTTCAACGTGTTTGTCATCGCGCCGCGTGTGACGTGAAACTGATCTGCCAACTGCGCCGGGCTGCGTTCATCACTGATCCACGCCAGAGCGTTCAGCACCGAAAAATGCGAGATTTCCATGCCTTTGGGCAAAACCCGACTAAGCCGGTTTCGCAACAGCTGGTCCACAGTCAGAATTTCGCTGACCAGCGAAACAGCAAGGGCATTGTTTTCTTGGTTCATTCAAGGTCCGTCGAATTCTCGGATATGCGACAGCGATGGGATGCGGTCTCGCGCATTTGCCACCTTTAGCGGGTCAAAATCAACCAGATGCACGCCGGGATCGACACCTGCATCCAACAAAACCTCGCCCCAGGGGGCAACAACCATCGAATGGCCATAGGTTTTACGAGACTGACCAACTGTTGCCAAATGTGTGCCGGTCTGGGCCGGCGCCATGACATAACATCCGGTCTCGATCGCGCGGGCCCGCAGCAGCGATTCCCAATGCGCTGCCCCGGTGACAGGGGAAAACGCGGATGGGACGGTTAGAATTTCGGCCCCCGCCAACGCCAATGCCTGATACAGCTGCGGAAACCGAATATCATAACATATTGTCATGCCGATGCGAGCAAATGGGGTCTGCGCAACCACGGCCCGCGTACCCGGGCGATATCCATTTGATTCGCGATAGATTTCTTCCGGTGATACCTGCACGTCGAACATGTGGATTTTGTCATACCGCGCCCGAACCTCGCCATCTGGACTAATCAGAAAGGATCGATTGGCAAACCGGCCATCCGGACCTTCCGTTTTCAGACCTAACGAACCGATCAGCAGCCAGATACCGAGATCTTTTGCTTGTTCCTGCAGGGCGGCAAGGGTCTGATCATCACACTCCGCTTGCAGCACCTGCATCTGCCGCGCGCGGCTTGCAGACACACAGTTTGTCACCTCGGGCGTCATGACAAACCTTGCGCCTTTTGCAGCGGCGACGGCGACAAACCCTTGCGTTACGTCTAAGTTTGCAACCGGATCATCGCTGGCGTTCAGCTGTATCAGCGCCGTTTTCATTTATCCGGCCAACAGTGGATCCAACTTGCCCGCCCGTTCAAGTGCGTACAGTTCGTCACAGCCCCCCACATGTGAATCGCCAACAAATATCTGTGGCACCGTGCGGCCGCCGTTGGCGCGTTGTATCATCTCGGCCTTTCGTGCCGGTTGCGTCAGGACATTCACTTCTGAAAAATTAACGCCTTTTTGGGTCAGCAACCGCTTTGCCGCGTGGCAAAAGCCACATAGCGGTGAGGTGTAGATTTCGACAGATGGCATTCCGGAGCCCTTTCAACTGACTTGGTGTCAGCGATTTAGACATCCTTTGCAACCCGCGCCAGTGACAACACAGAAACGTCACTGGCTCCGGCCGCCCGGCAGGCTTCGGTTGCCGCAGCAAAAGTGGCGCCCGACGTCATCACATCATCGACCAAGAGCACCGGACGGCCGATCATCCGCCGTCTGCGATTGGGATGAACAGAAATCGCATCCTGCAATGCGGCAAAACGCGCGTCTTTTCCCAAACCATCAAGCGACGGGGTCGATTTGATGCGTTGCAGCAAATCGGGACAGCAGCTTAGTCCGGTTTCTTCGGCCAGTGCCAGCGCCAACACTGCTGACTGATTGTAACGCCGTTTCAGTAGCCGTATCCAGTGTAGTGGTATTGGGACAATGACCATATTGGGTTTCAGGATGTCACGGGCCGCACGCGCCATCCAAAGTGCGGCGGGCCGCGCAATTTCTTGTCGATCACCGTGCTTTAGACCCAACACTATTCTCCGCGCGGCATCTTTGTACAGCAGCGCAGCCCGCCCTTGATCCCACGGGCGGGTTGTTGTCAGACAGTCGTCACACTGCAGCGCGTCCGGCCCCGCGTCACCCGGGAGTGATACCCCGCAACTGTCACAGATCGTGCCGCCAATAAATGGTGTGTCGCGCCAACATGGGCCGCACAGACCAAAGTCACTCTCGACCATCGTGCCGCATCCCAGACATCGCGGCGGATACAGCAATTGAAGCGCTGTTTGAATCTTGGTTTGTGCCATCTTAGTATCACCCAATGCAAAATACCGAACTTCTGACCGACCTTACTGCACTGGCCCGCAACCGGGCCCGTGCAAAACCCGATGCCTTGTTTTTGCAACGCGCCGCGGTCGATGATGTGCAGGATCGCCTCGCGATGGTTAACAGGCGGTTTACTACGCCTGCAATTGTGACGCCTTACCCTGAAATCTGGTGTGATTCAGTTCCGGATGCGGCCATTATTGCCGATACAGACACGCTTGCCCTTGAACCGGAGCACCATGATCTGATCATCCATGCGTTGTGTTTGCACTGGTCCAATGATCCGGTGGGCCAGCTGATCCAGTGTCGTCGCGCGCTAAAACCGGATGGGCTGATGATCGCGATTCTGTTTGGCGGACAAACCCTGATGGAATTGCGGGCGGCCATGTCGGAAGCCGAAATTGCCGTGACCGGCGGGCTCTCTCCGCGCATTGTTCCGATGGGCGAAATCCGGGATCTTGGCGGCCTGCTGCAAAGGGCGGGGTTTGCCTTGCCGGTCGCGGATTCGACCCAAATAATGGCGACTTACCCATCAGCCCGCCATCTGATGCAGGACCTGCGCGCCATGGGCGAGGGCAACGCCTTGGCCGCAAGGCTGCGAGAGCCGACCCGAAAAGCTGTGTTTGACAACGCCGTGCAGCTTTATGCGCGACATTTTGGCGACCAGAATCAGAGAGTCCCGGCAACTTTCGAGCTGGTGTGCCTCACAGGATGGGCCCCCGACGACAGCCAGCCCAAGCCGCTGCGCCCGGGATCGGCCAAACAGCGACTCGCGGATGCCCTTGCTGTCACTGAAACCAAGCTCTCAGATTGACGCGCCGACAAAACCCTCTATCTCAGGCTGATCATAGCTTATCAGGAAAACACCATGCCGGACGCCACCAAGACTCCGACGCGCCCAGCGCACACCACCGCGGATCATCCGGCATTTCCAACCGCAAAAGTTGGCGTGCTGCTGGCCAACCTCGGGACACCGGACAATTACGACTACTGGTCGATGCGACGGTATCTGAATGAATTTTTGTCGGATCGGCGTGTGATCGACTATAGCCCGTGGAAGTGGCAGCCGCTGTTGCAGTTGATCATCCTGACAAAACGGCCGTTTACCAGCGGCGCGGCCTATAAATCGATCTGGAATCACGAGGCCAGAGAAAGCCCGCTGTTGACGATCACAAAACAACAGACACAAAAAGTCAAACAGGCCATGCAGAACCGGTATGGCAATCAGGTGATGGTCGATTTCTGCATGCGGTACGGAAACCCGTCTGCCAAATCCAAAGTGCGGGCGATGATTGACGCTGGATGCCAGAAGATACTGTTTTTCCCCCTCTATCCTCACTACGCTGGCGCAACTTCGGCAACAGCAAACGATCAGTTCTTTCGGGTTTTGATGGAAGAGAAATGGCAGCCGGCCGCGCGCACGGTCGAGCCCTATTTTCAACATCCGATGTATATTGATGCATTGGCCCAGTCGATTGAGCGGGCATATTCCACGATTGAACCCCGACCTGATATTCTGCTGTGTTCGTATCACGGTATGCCAACACGATACCTGACACAGGGCGACCCCTATCACTGCCACTGCCAGAAAACGACTCGCCTCCTGAAAGAGCGGCTGGGGTGGGATGACACCCAGATCACCACAACGTTTCAGTCGCGTTTTGGACCCGAAGAATGGCTGCAACCCTATACGGTTGAGGAAGTCGCGCGGCTGGCGGAAAGCGGCAAGAAAAACATCGCCGTTTGCGCCCCCGCCTTTTCAGCAGATTGCATCGAGACGCTTGAGGAAATCAACGAAGAGATCAAAGAGAGCTTCGAAGCGGCAGGCGGCCAACACTTTACCTATATCCCGTGCCTGAACGATGATGACGCCCATATTGCAGCTTTGGGTCAGGTGATAGAAGATAATCTTGGCGGCTGGGTTGAGTAAGCCTGCGGGCAATAAAGCTGGACTTTAAGTTCTGTACCCCACAAAAAAAAGGCGGTGGAAATCCACCGCCTTTTCTTTTGTCTGTAACTTAGACTTAGTTGGCAGCGATTGCTGCGCCAACAAGTACCAACAGAGCGATTGGCAACCAGATACCCGAAACAGAACTTCCTGTTTCTTCAACAATAACTGGTGCTTCGATCACTGGCTCGGCCAAAGAGCCGGCAAATGCAGTCGAAGCGGCGGCTGTCAGGGCAGCAGCAAGAACAAGTTTCTTCATATTATAACCTCCAGAATTCGCATGGCGGAATACATCCGGCACGCACCTAAGACTTACCTCGTAACCTTCTCTAACCAACAAACTCATTGGAATGCAAATGTAAGTTAGCAATTCATCGCTGTTAAAACGGGAAATGTCGTCAAATTAGCAACACTTGAGTGCCGACTTTTGCCCTGGCAAATAGTTCGGCGATATTTTCGTTATAAAGTCCGATGCACCCGTTGGACGATTGACGGCCAATTTTGCGCGTGTCGTGGGTTCCGTGGATACGATAATATGTCCAGCTCAGATAAAGCGCGTGAGTACCCAACGGGTTTTCCGGGCCCGGACCAATGTACTTCGGCCATTCCGGGTTCCGCTTCAGCATATTGGGCGTGGGCCGCCAGCTGGGGCCTTCGACTTTCTGGACAACAGATGTGCGGCCCCGGCGCGTCAAATCTTCGCTGACCGGTACGCTGGATGGGTATACTTTGTAAATTGCCTCATCCTCGGACCAGTAATGTACGGCGCGCGATGTGATATCTACAAGAATAGCGCCCTTTCTCAGATCACTGAAATATGGCTGCCAATCCAAGGCCCGAAAGCTGGAAATATTGCGGCGCACCGGTGCCTCGGTAAGGTCCCGTTCAGTGGCAGCGGGCGCTGCCCCTTCGGTGAAGCTTTGGGCGTAGGCAGGTGCCGCGATCAACGCCGCGCTGCCCGCCAAAAAGGCGCGACGGTTAGGGGTGGGCAAGGGCAGTTTTGCCATAATGTCTCTCCAAATAGGTGAACACGCGATTTTGAGCGAACAATATTGCCAGAAAGACGCAGTCGCAAATCAAACCGGCGTTATTTGGCAACGTAACGCCGATGTGGGTTTGAAACGCAACCCCTGGCACGGTATGCGAGTCCAGAGTTTCACAGGTGGGTACCGGAATATGCGTTTTATTGCTTTGCTTTTGGCAGGTCTGCTTGTGCTCTCGGCATGTGCCCCTTCCACAACTTCCTCATCTCGGGTCGGTGCTGATGGGCAACCTCTCCCGGGTCTTTACAAGATTCGTAAAGGCGACCAATCAAAGATTCAGTTCCGTGTGCTGGATTCGGTAAATTCGCTGCGTCAGGCGGCAGGTGCCCCTCCTGTCCAGCTTGACTCAAAGCTGAACTCAGCAGCGGCGACCCATTCACGCGACATGTCTAAGCAAAACCGGCCTTGGCATTTTGGCTCTGACGGCTCATCGCCCATCGACCGAGTGCAGCGGGTTGGATATCCCGGCAAGTTGACTGGCGAAAACATCGCTGAGACCTACGAAACTGAACTGGAAACTCTTGGTGCGTGGATGGAGGACCCGGGGACTCGCAGCGTAATTCTGAACCGCGACGCTGCGAACATGGGCTTTTCCTGGGTACAGGAATCCAACGGCAAAATCTGGTGGACCATGGTTATGGGCAGCTAAGATTCAAACTGTTTAGGGTCGGATTGTGACCAGCGTGCCAACATTGACCATGGCATAAATGTCTTCGATCTCTCGGTCAGTGACGGAAATGCATCCCCACGTCCAGTCATCCACTCCGTTACGCCAGGGTTTGGGTCTGCCGTGAAAAAAGATATCGCCGCCGGGCGACTTGCCCAGCGCCTTGGCTGTCGCGATATCTTTTGAATTTGGATATGAAATGCCCAGCGACAAATGGAACCTGCTTTTTGGATTGCGCCGGTCAATCAGATAGCTTCCCTCAGGTGTTTTTCCGTCGCCTTCGACAACTTTGTGGCCCGCGGGGGCAAACCCAAGACCAATCTGGTAATCCTTGAGAACCTGTTCGTTGTGCAGCAAATACATTTTGCGCGCACCTTTGTTGACCACAATAGATGTCACCTCGGGGCCATCATAAGATTTGAATTTGCTCGAACAGCCAGCCAGGCTCACACCCAGCAGCAGTA
>RCNE010001474.1_pt1 | contig 12770 bp, 13 predicted proteins | sample 2041361 | NCBI WGS metagenome assembly RCNE01 (sample SAMN09708229, study PRJNA481090) | Marine sediment metagenome, whole genome shotgun sequencing project.
TTTTCCAGCGGCAATCACGCCCAAGGCGTGGCCCTTGCCGCACGCGAACATGGCGCACCTGCCGTCATCGTGATGCCGTCCGATGCGCCTGCGGTGAAAATCGCGAACACCCGCGCGTTGGGGGCCGAAGTGGTGCTTTACGACCGCGAAACCGAGGACCGCAATGAAATCGGTGCACGCCTGTCAACCGACCGTGGGCTCACATTGATCAAACCATACGATGAGCCGCAAGTCATTGCGGGCCAAGGCACAACGGGTCTGGAAATCGCCGAGGATATGAACGCATTGGGCATCACCGACGCCGACGTCGTGGTGTGTTGCGGCGGTGGCGGTCTGACATCAGGGATCGCATTGGCCTTGGCCGCAGATGCGCCCAGTTTGCGCGCGCGCCCAGCCGAGCCTGAGGAATTTGACGATGTCACCCGCTCATTGATCAGCGGTAAAATCGAAAGCAATGTCCGGCGCGGCGGATCACTGTGTGATGCGATCATCACGCAGCAGCCCGGCGATCTGACCTTTCCGATCATGCTAAAACATTGCGGCCCGGGTATTGTGGTGTCCGAGGACGAATGCATGCGCGCGGTGGCGCTGGCCTTTGACCGATTGCGTATTGTCGTGGAACCGGGCGGTGCTGCGGCCTTGGCGGCGGTATTGTTCCACCCGGATGAATTCACCGGCGACGCGGTTATTGCGGTCGCAACGGGCGGCAACGTCGACGCACCCGTCTTTGCCAAAGCGCTGGAGATGCTACCATGACCGAATTTACCATCGCCAGTTTCAACGTCAAAAACTTGATCGAGGCGCAGCAAGAATACTACCGTTTTGAAGAATACACCGTCGAAGAACACGCTTGGAAACGTGCTTGGCTAGCAGATCAATTGCTGACGATGAACGCCGATATCGTCTGCTTCCAAGAAATTTTCAGCGAGGCGTCCTTGCGTGACGTGATCGACGAGACCGACGCACTTGGCCTGGCCGCGAATGAGGCCGTGATCCCCGACCGTTCCAAGCGCTATGCCCGCAAAGCTATCTTTCGCAAACTGGCATACGAACCCTATAGCAAGGCCGCACTGGCCTTTGCCCCCAACAGCTTTGATGGTGCCGCTGGTCAGCGCAGGCCCGGCGTCGCGATCTTGTCGCGCTATGGGTTTGTCGGGACGCCCGAGATCATTCAAGATCTGCCCGAACCACTTCAGGTGCCGTTCAGCGATCTGGACGGCAGCGATGGCGGGACCTACGAGGTCAAACGGCTAAGCCGTCCAATCCTCAAGGCGCGCATCCCGGTGGGTGACAAGGTCATCACCGTCTTTAATTGCCATCTAAAATCCAAGCTGGGCGAACTTCCCCGCCCCAAAGGCGCGGACTTTGCGCCCGCCGCTGATCTGGTGAATTATGCCCCTGCAGAACGTGCGATGGGATCATTGCGGGCAGCGCTGCGGCGCATGGCCGAAGCTTGGGTGCTGCGATCAGCGGTTCTGGAAGAATTGGCACTGGGGAACCCCGTGATGGTCTTGGGCGATTTCAACGACAGCGAACATGCGGTGTCTTCGGAAATCCTGACGGGCGAAACACCGTTCAAAAACTACGCTTGGATGCGCCGCCACGATGCCAAAACCAAGCGTGATCGCTATTCGGATACCGAAAACGAGATCATCCAAGAAAAGATAAACAAGGTCCGGCTTTATTCGGCTGAAAAGCTGTTCGTGAAAAAATCCCTGCGCGACATGGTTTATACGTCTGCCTTTGGCGGTGTGTTCGAAAGCATCGATCAAATCCTGATGTCGCGCCATTTCTTGCCTGAATTTCCGGACAGCATCGGTGAAATGGCATACTTTAGCGTCCTGAACGATCACCTGACGGACGGATCGCATCCCGAGGCACCATATAACAAACTTGCCTCTGACCACGGGCAGATCATGGCGCATATGGTTCTTGGTAAGTCGGACGGCTAAGTAATGTTTTCAAAGATGGTTTCGCGGCCTGATGGCACCAGCATTCATGCCTGCATTGAAGGGCCTGAAGACGGCCCAGTTGTGGTTTTTTCCAACTCTCTGGGGACAACGTTGCATCTTTGGGATGCGGTTTTGGCGTTGCTGCCGGAAGGTTTGCGCATCTTGCGTTACGATATGCGCGGGCATGGACAGTCTGACGTGCCGGAGGCGCCCTATTCGATGGGGCAATTGGTTGGCGATGCCGAAGCTGTCTGCGATGCGTTTGATATCAAGGACGCAATGTTTGTGGGGCTGTCCGTTGGTGGCATGGTCGCACAAGGTCTGGCCGTCAAACGTCCCGATCTGATCCGCGCGATGGTCCTGTCGAACACAGCGGCCAAAATCGGCAATCCAGCGTTTTGGAAAGACCGCATCGATTTAGTGCGCGAAAACGGCATGGTGGCCGTATCAGATAAAATCATCCAGCGCTGGTTCGGGCGCGATTTTTACGCGACACCCGCAATGATGCCTTGGAAAGCGATGTTCGAGGCCACGCCGATTGAAGGCTATACTGGGGTTTGTGCAGCCATTGCAGGTACGGATTTCTACACACCCACAAGCGGTCTGCGCATCCCGACGCTAGGCATTGCAGGAACCGAGGATGGGTCAACGCCCGCTGATCTGGTGCGCGAAACTGTTGATCTGATCCCCGGATCGCAGTTCGCACTGATCCGCCGCGCAGGGCATTTACCATGCGCAGAAAAGCCGGACGTGTTTGCAGCCCACCTGACAGATTTCTTGAATGCTACTGGGCACTTCGCCTAATTTCTCAGAGCCTGAAACATCCCCTATGCAAACGAAACCGAACAGCTTACCCATGCTGCAATGAATAAACGTCTAGCAGTCACTTTTATCCTTTTTTCAGTTATGCTGGACAGTATGGGCATTGGCTTGATCATGCCCGTCATGCCCGATTTGATCCAAGAGGTCGAAGGCCAAGGCCTTGGCGCTGCGGCCGTTTGGGGTGGGATTCTGGCGACTATCTTTGCTGCGATGCAGTTTTTGTTTGGGCCTACCGTTGGTGGCCTGTCTGATCGCTATGGCCGCAGGCCCGTTTTAATCATTTCGCTTGTGGTGATGGCGTTCGTCTATGTGTTGATGGCGCTGGCCCACACTATCTTATTGCTGATCGTCGGCCGAATTATTGGCGGGATCACCGCCGCGACACAGTCCACATCGTCGGCCTATATGGCCGATATTTCAAAGCCCGAGGAAAAAGCGGCTAACTTTGGATTAATAGGGGCCGCCTTCGGGATGGGCTTCGTGATTGGGCCGATGTTTGGCGGCCTCTTGGCAGAATACGGGACGCGGGCACCGTTTTGGGCAGCTGCAGTTCTTGCGGCGGCGAATGCCGTGTTCGGGTACTATGTTTTGCCCGAAACTGTGACGGACCGCATCCGCCGCCAATTTGATTGGCGACGCGCAAACCCGTTGGGTGCGTTCAAGAACATCGGCGGCTTGCCTGGCCTCAAGCCCCTCATGTTAGTCACGTTCGTCTATACTATCGCGTTCTTCGTCTATCCCGGCGTCTGGGCCTATTTCGGAGCCGAGCGTTTCGACTGGGGTCCCGGCATGATCGGCCTGTCACTGGGGATTTTCGGGATCGGTATCGCGATTGTCCAAGGGCTGCTCATTCGTCCAATCATTAGGCGGATTGGCGAACGCAATACCGTGATTTTGGGACTTTCCCTTGATGTTGTAGCCTTTGTGGCACTTGCATTCGTCACCAACGGTTGGGTGGCATTGGCGCTGACGCCTTTAACAGCACTTGGTTCAATGGCGGGACCTGCGTTGCAGGGGATCATGTCGCGCACTGCATCCGATAGCCAGCAAGGCGAATTGCAAGGCACCGTCACGTCAATCAACGCTGTCGCGACAATCATAGCGCCTTTGATGGTGACACAGACGTTTTGGTATTTCACAGCAGGACACGACCACCTTTACCTGCCCGGTGCACCATTTCTACTGTCCGCCATCCTAACATTGGGCTGCATCATCGTGTTCATGCGGACCCCAAGACCAAAGCGGCCGCGCAAAAAATAACGTCTTCTTCTGACTTGCATAGGCCGCCCTGAAACCGCAGGATCGGCACAAATAAGACAACTCAGGACCCCCTTTCTATGTCACAGATAAAAGCTGCCGTTTGCCGCGAATTTGGCGCGCCTCTTACCATTGAAACTGTCACACTCGCGGCCCCCCAAATGGGCGAAGTCGAGGTCACGCTTAAAGCATGTGCCATTTGCCATTCGGATATTTCGTTTATGGACGGGGCATGGGGCGGTACGCTGCCTGCAGTTTATGGGCACGAGGCGGCAGGGCATGTCACATCCCTAGGTGACGGCGTGCGCGGCGTGGCCATCGGTGATCCGGTCGTCGTCACCCTGATCCGCGCATGCGGCAGTTGTCCGTCCTGTGCAGGTGGCAAACCAGTTGCTTGTGAAAGCGACATGGCCAGCGGTCCTTTGACAGATGCCAATGGCGGACCACTGCTTCAAGCGATGAACACAGGCGGTTTTGCCGAAAAGGTCGTCGTGGATCAAAGTCAGGTTGTGAAATTGTCCGAAAGCATCGGGATGGAAGCTGCATCGCTACTTGCTTGCGGTGTGATCACAGGTGTTGGCGCGGTGGTGAATGCAGCAGGTCTGCGTGCTGGCCAAGATGTTGTTGTCATCGGTGCGGGTGGCGTCGGGCTGAACGCGATCCAAGGTGCGCGCATCGCGGGTGCGCGCCGGATCATCGCCGTGGACATGTCCGAGGAAAAGCTCGCTATTGCAAAAGAATTTGGCGCGACTGACGGCGTGCTTGCCACGACGGACAAACCTTGGCGGGCTGCTAAGGCTGCTATGGGGCGCGGCGCGGATGCCGTTTTTGTCACCGTGGGTGCAATCCCAGCCTATGACACAGCGCCGCAATATCTGGCCAACGGCGGCAAAGTCATCATGGTTGGCATGCCCCATTCTGGTGCCATGTCCACCTATGAGCCGGTGATGTTGGCGGCCACAGGCCAAGGCATGGTGGGGTCCAAAATGGGCGACGCCGTGATCGCCCGCGACATTCCGTGGATGGTCGATCTGTACGAACAGGGCCGCTTGAAACTGGACGAACTAATCTCGGGCCGTTGGTCACTTGAACAGATCAATGAGGCAATTGCTGACACCAAAACCGGCAGTGCCAAGCGCAACGTGATTGTGTTCGATTAAGGAAAACCAAATGAAACTCGCTGATCTCGACATCATCGTCACGGCCCCACCCGCACCTGGTTGGGGTGGCCGCTATTGGATCATCCCTAAGGTCACGACCGACACTGGGATTGTGGGCTACGGCGAATGCTATGCGTCCTCGATAGGGCCAGAGGCGATGAAAGCTGTGATCAAGGACGTTTTCGCGCGCCACATGGCAGGCGAAAATCCCGAAAATATTGAACTGATGTTTCGTCGCGTTTATTCTGCGGGCTTTACGCAGCGCCCTGATCTGACCGTCATCGGCGCATGGTCCGGACTGGAGATGGCCTGTTGGGACATCTTGGGCAAAGACCGCGATCGGCCCGTCCATGCGCTGATTGGCGGGCGAACCAATGACCGCATCCGCGCCTATACCTATCTATATCCGCGTCCTTCGCATCCGCTACCGGATTTCTGGGCCAGCCCGGAAATGGCCGCCGAAGTTGCGGTCGATATGGTCGAAAAAGGCTACACGGCCGTAAAGTTCGACCCTGCCGGACCCTACACAATCCGTGGCGGCCACATGCCATCGATGCATGATATCTCTCTGTCAGTCGCGTTTTGCAAAGCTATCCGCGAGGCGGTTGGTGACCGCGCCGACTTGTTGTTTGGCACCCACGGGCAGTTCAGCACAGGGGGTGCTATCCGGCTGGGCAAAGCAATCGAAGCTTACAACCCGCTTTGGTACGAAGAACCCATCCCTCCCGATAATATAGCCGAGATGGCAAAGGTTGCGGGTGCCGTGAATATCCCCGTGGCCACCGGCGAACGCCTGACAACCAAGGCTGAATTCGCGCCCGTGTTGCGCGCGGGTGCCGCAACAATTCTGCAACCAGCCTTGGGCAGGTCGGGTGGTATTTGGGAAACCAAAAAGATCGCCGCACTGGCCGAAGTCTACAACGCGCAAATCGCGCCCCATCTTTATGCAGGTCCGGTTGAGTGGGCGGCGAACGTACAGCTTGGGGCGTCGATCCCGAATATCTTGATGGCGGAAACGATTGAAACGCCGTTTCATCACAACCTTATCAAGGGCAGCATTGTGGTCGAGGATGGCTATATCCCCGTTCCAACTGGCGCAGGCTTGGGTATCGATTTCGACGAAGACCTTGCTCGCGCGCATCCTTACACTGACGACGGGCTACATTTGCAAATGCAGGAAGATCCGATTGGGTACCACGGTGTGAATAGCTTTGCAGGTGGAGCACCGGTGAAACCTTTGTAGTGCGCGTGCTAGCCCAACGATTAAATCAAGATGGCCGCCCCCCTTTCAAGATTTAGCAAGATCGCATATGGATGAACATCGTTCACTAATGAGACTACCAGATGACCAGCAAGACCGAGACACGCCGCGCTGAATTGCGGGAAAAACTAATCGACATTGCCGAGACGATAATCGCTACAGAAGGTCTCTCTGCTTTGCGCGCGCGCGATCTGGCCGGAAAAGCAGGTTGCGCTGTCGGCGCGATCTATAATGTCTTTGGTGATTTGACCGAACTGGCATTGGCGGTGAATGCACGCACATTTCACAGACTAGGCGAAGCGGTCATCACAGCACTCGAAGACGCACCCGACGATTGTGTCGAACAATTGGTGGTCATGGGACAGGCCTATCACTGCTTTGCAGCGGACAACTACCTAAGCTGGAGCGCGATATTTGACGTAGAGCGGCCATCAGGCCAAGCCGCACCAGATTGGTATATTGCCGAAATGGAAAAACTATTCACCCATATCATAGCACCACTTACGGTCATGTTCCCCGATGAACCGCTTGAAAACCGCATTCTTTTGACCCGCGCACTGTTCTCATCTGTGCATGGAATCGTGGTTTTAGGCCTTGATGAAGCCCGCATCAGCGTCCCAGCGAGCGATATAGATCGCATGATCAACCTTGTTTTAAGGCAATTGACAGCCCCGACCTAAAATATATGAACATCGTTCACATTTTTCTTGCAATAGAGAGAGAGTCTCACTAAATCTAATTTATGAACATTGTTCATGAAATGATTGGAAATGGAGAAACGCATGTTTAAGACACTCGCCACAATGATTAACGGCCAAAGCGCACGCGCCGAAGACCGCGTCCGCGATGCCTTTGCGATTGAATTGATCGATCAAAAAATACGCGAAAGCGACGCGGCTTTACGTGCAGCCAAGGCCACGCTCGCCAGTCTCATTCAACGCAAGCGCGCAGAGGAACAGCAGCACGGCACCCTCAAAACACGCATTGCGGACCTGACCAGACGAGCCACCGAGGCATTGGACAACGGGCGCGAAGACATGGCGACCGAGGCCGCTCGCGCGATTGCAACAATGGAAAACGAACTGACAATGCGCAACGAAACACTGGAACGGCTGGATCAAAAGACGACACGCCTGCGCAGTTCAATCGAGGCCGGACATCGCCGGATCATCGACCTGAAGCAAGGCGCCATCCAAGCCCGCGCAGTTAAGCGCGAACAAGACATCCAGATGAGAATGACAAAATCTGGCGTATCCACCAACTCCAGCCAAGAAGCCGAAGATCTGATCGCACGTGTCTTGGGCCGCGATGATCCTTTCGAACGGGCCGAAATATTGGCCAATATCAACCAAGATCTACAAGGCGACAGCATCACCAACCGCATGGCCGATGCCGGGTTTGGCGATGCCACACGCACCACGGCTGACGATGTGCTTGCGCGCCTGAAGTCGACAACGGCTTAACCAACCCAAACTTGAAAATACCAAAAGGAACAGAAAAATGAATCATAATAAATCTGACAACTCACTGATTATGTTTATTAATGGCGTCGGTGTCGTCGTAGCATACGGAATGCTAGGACTTTCACTTTGGCTGTCAACAGAGGTGCCTTTGGCCACCAAGGGCTTTTGGGGAATGTCGGTGATGATGCTCACGCTCGCCTTGGTGAATTTTGTCAAATACCGCTTCGAAGAACGGATGTCAGAGGACCGCGTTAACCGCATCGAAGAGGCCAAGAACGAAAAGCTTCTGTCTGATTACGTTGGTGAAACGTCTTAACCCCCCGCCCAACGGCCCCGCCCCTTTTTCAAGGGCGGGGCTTTTTCCTTTTCAAACGCAGGCAGCTTTGCCAAAGTCATCCTTATGAAATTTTTACGCCAGTTTGCGGCCCGCATCGTCGGCCAATCCATCCGCATTTTCGCCCGTGCCATCACGGCCGTGCGCGCCGATTGGAAAGGAATTGAACCGCTCCCCCGCCAACGCGTCTATTTCGCCAATCATACAAGCAACGCCGACATGCCTATGATTTGGTCGGTCTTGCCGCCCGCGATGCGCCGGACAGTGCGCCCAGTGGCGGCGGCTGATTACTGGCTGAAAAACAAGTTGCGCGCGTTTGTCGGGCCAGAAGTATTCAACTGCGTCCTTGTCGATCGACGCCCTGAAGTGAAAGACAAACCCATGGATAAGATCATTGCCGCCCTCGACGAAGGGTCGTCCTTGATCATCTTTCCCGAAGGCAATCGCAACATGACGGACGATCCGCTGTTGCCGTTCAAAGCGGGGCTTTACAACATGGGCGTGGCCCGCCCGCAGGTCGATCTGGTCCCCACATGGGTCGCCAACCTGACCGAGATTATGCCCAAGGGCGAGATCATCCCTCTGCCCCTAATTTGCACCGTCACATTCGGTGAACCGATCCATGTGCAAGACGGTGAAAGCAAGGATGACTTTCTCAAGCGCGCTTCGGACGCGCTGTTGGCCCAGCGGCCAGAGGTGCGCAAATGAACGACACCACCAATGATATCCTGCTGCTAGCCTTCGGCAGTTTTGGCATTTTAATTGCGCTGACAGTGTTAGGTGAAGTCCTGCGCGCGCGCCAACCGGTGCATGAAGCAAACCCGATGCTTGATACCTATATGACCCGCGTCCAAAGCTGGTGGGGCATGGTTGCATTTATTGGGGTAGCGCTGCTTTTGGGTAAACCCGGGATCATGACGCTGTTTGCTTTCGCGTCCTTTGCCGCCCTGCGCGAGTTCTTGACGTTAACCACAAAAGCCCAAGCCGATCACCTGTCATTGGCGCTGGCATTCTTCGCGGTTCTGCCATTGCAATACGTCTTTGTCGGGCTTGGCTGGACTGGCCTATTCACTGTCTTCATTCCCGTTTACGCGTTCTTGATGCTGCCGATGGTATCTGCCTTGCGCGGCAATCCTGACCGCTTTCTGGTGCGGGTCGCAGAGACCCAATGGGCCCTTATGATCGCGGTATTTTGCGTCAGCCACGTCCCCGCCCTGATGTCACTCGACATCGTGGGCTATGGAGACAGATCGCTGCTTTTGATCGCATTTCTTGTGATGGTCGTCCAGTTCGGCGACCTTCTGGATTTCTTTTTCGGGCGCCGGATCGGGCGACATAAAATCGCCCCCGGCCTATCGCCGAAAACCTGGGAGGGCTTGGCCTGCGGTGTCTTAAGTGCGGCGGTCATTGGCGCATTGCTAAGCTGGATTACACCCTTTGGGGTCGTTGGTGCCGCCTTGATGGCTGGTGTCGCATCACTTGTGGGGATGTTCGGTAACATCGTCGTCGCCGCGATCAAGCGTGACCGCGGTGTCAAAGATTGGTCACACCTCATCCCCGGCCAAGGCGGATTTGTTGATCAATTGGACAGCGTAATTTTTGCGGCACCAATCTTTTATCAGCTAACAAAGTATTTCTACACTTAGGAACCCGCCCTGAACTGCGCCAGTTTCGAGACATTTTTGGCAACTAGTGTCCCGATACCTCCGACGTTGTGACGCCGGATCGCGCGGTAATCCTCGCGACTTTTGCGGATCATATGCGCGAATGATCGGTTGCTGATACCGCCCATCTTCATCTGCACCATGACTTTGGGGATATACCCCAGACGCACTTTGCCCGTGGTTAGAAACCGCAACATGCCATCATAGTCGCCGGAAATACGAAAGCTGGTGTCATAAAGTCCGGCGCGCGCAAAGACCGATCTACGCAAATAAAGCGTCGGGTGCGGTGGCATCCAGCCACGCCGCAGTTTGGCCGCCACATAGGGCCCTGCGTTCCAATGGCGGATCACACGGGTCGCATCGTCGCGGGCCACATACTGCAAATCACCGTAGACGCCATCAACTGCGGGATCCTGCAATGCGTCGGCCACGGCTGCCAAGACGTCAGGATCTGCTAGGCGATCATCGGCATGCAACAACCCGATAACATCGCCTGTCGCGCGCGCGATGCCTTGGTTGATGGCGTCGTAGATACCTGTGTCAGCCCGCGTCCTAAGCCGCATTCCCGCTAAACCTTCGCGGTGCAAATATGCCAATGTCCCGTCAGTCGAGCCCCCATCCTGAACGACGTGTTCGATCTTTTTATGGGACTGGCTGCGCAAGCTTTCCAGCATGTCCGGCAAGGTCGCGCGCCCGTTCATAACAGCTGTGACAATGGATAATTTCATACAACCTGCTCCTGCTTTGGAATGGGTGGCATGCGGACATTCACATTTAGAACATCGGCAATGGCTGTGACCGGATCAGCGCCTGTTTGGGACATATGGCGGCGGACTTCGGCAAGTTTTGCATCCACGAGATAGCGGTACCAAAACCCTTGCAGGACATGAAAAGCGCGCGCTTGCCGGCCATCCAGAAACCCGCCGCGCAGCAGATAGCGATAAAGAAAATACACGCCTGCGCGCGCACCAAGTGGCAAGCGTGCGTAAAGGTTTTCCTTGATCCAACGTTTGACCGCCGCCTGCCTGCCCGTGTCTTTGGCGACAAGTACATCTTGCGGCAAGAAGCCAAGCTCTTGATTCAGAATGTCGATGACTTCGCGGCTGGCGTAGGTGTTGTGCTTGGCCGTCCACCAATCCAGCGAACTGCGATTATCATCAATTATCTGCCCCGCGAACGCTGCCAACGCTCCGTCTACGATGATATGTTCGTCCATCCACCGTGTCTCGCAGCGGCCCAAGCCATTGCGAAAAAGCCGCAGGACACGGATTGGAAACACCCCGCCATGCCTGACAGGTTGCCCCATGAAACACATGCTGCGCCCCACAGTGATGCCTGCCACATCGGGCAAGCCTGATTGGATTTCAGCAAGCAATTCCGGCGTGACGATTTCATCTGCATCAAGGCGCAGCACCCAGCCCGCCTGCCCTTTGATCTGATCAAGTGCCCAATTGAACTGCGTCGCATAGTTCGTCCAAGCGTGGTCAAGAACCCGCGCGCCTGCCTGCGTGGCCCGCGCGACAGTGTCGTCAGTTGATCCACTATCGACTACGAGAATGTCCGTCGCCACCGCCTTGACCGACGCAATTGCACGTTCGATATGGCGTGCTTCGTTCTTGGTCAGAATGATGGCTGTCAGCGCCGTCATGTCGCGGCCCGCACTTGCATTGGATTGCCGATGCCCACGGCGCCAATCTGCAGATCGCGCATCGCGACAGCACGCGCACCAAGCACAGCGCCCGCCCCGATCGTGACATTTGGGCCCACAAAAGCATCAGCGCAAATCCACGCATCATCACCAACGAAAATGGGCGCTTTGACTAGCGGGCGGTCGGTGCGCGACCGGTCGTGGGTGCCCGCACACAAATGCGCGTTTTGCGAAACCGTCACCCGCGCGCCGATGTAAACCGGCCCCAGTGCATACAGAATTACGCGGTCTCCAATGGCCGTCTGATCACCAATCCGCACATGCCAAGGCATTGTGATCTGTACTGTCGGATACACTTGAACTTGCGCACCTATCCTTGCACCGAACACGCGCAGCATCACACGTCGCCACCCCCAAAGCGGGCGCGGGCTAAACCGGAAAAGCGGCCAAGCTACGGCCCACACAATCCGCAAAAGCATTTCGCGATTGCTCCAACTGCGCGTGCTTCTATTGGCTGTGACATCGATGCGCGTGGTCATGCGAACACCTGCGCTTTCGCGGGGGCCGCGAGGTCTTGGTAAAGTGCTGCAAAGGCATCAATCATGGACTGGGCCGCGAAATCTTGCGCCACCCATGCGCGGCCACGTGCGCCCATTGCGACCAAATCCTGTGCAACCAACGCCGCGATCTCTGCGGCCAGATCATCTGTCCCCATCGACATGCAACGCCCGCACCCACGCCCGTCGAGGCCCTGCCAAGGGGTGGCCGTCGTGGTCAGAACCGGCACGCTATGCGCCATCGCTTCAGCCACCGCGATACCGAAGTTTTCGGCGTATGAGGGCAAAACAAACAGGTCCGCCTTGGCAAAAGCGGCGGCCTTGCCAGCGTCGGGTAAATGCCCGTGGAAACGCACACGGTCGCCCAAGTCAGCGGCCATATCATGCAAAGCAACGGTATAGTCCGCGTCGCCACCGCCATACACATCAAGGCTGAAATGGCCGGGCAATTGGCGCATGGCTGCACAAAGCTCTGCCAGTCCTTTTTTGGGATGCAATCGCCCAAGAAAGATCAACCTGATATCTTGCTGATCTGTTTGTTTGCGCGCGGCGAGGAGCGGAATATCAACTGAATTGGGAATTATCTTCGTGTCCATGCCTGCAAAGCGGTGAAGGCTTGCGGTCACTTCTGCTTGTGCCGTGGCATGCATGA
>RCNE010004569.1_pt1 | contig 12762 bp, 16 predicted proteins | sample 2041361 | NCBI WGS metagenome assembly RCNE01 (sample SAMN09708229, study PRJNA481090) | Marine sediment metagenome, whole genome shotgun sequencing project.
GGCATCGATGATCCATCGACACCAGAAGATCCAACAACCTATGGACCAGGACCATTCGATCCAAACGATTCATGTGATCCAATCGGCATCAATACAACAGATACCGATGGTGATGGTTTAACTGATTGTGAAGAAACCACAGGCATCGACGATCCAAGTACACCAGAAGATCCAACGACGTTCCCAGGCGGACCAACATCAGATCCAAACGATCCATGTAGTCCAATCGGCATCAATACAACGGATACTGACGGTGATGGTTTAACAGATTGTGAGGAAACAACAGGCATCGATGATCCATCGACACCAGACAACCTATGGACCAGGACCATTTGATCCAAACGATCCATGTGATCCAATCGGCATCAATACAACGGATACTGACGGTGATGGTTTAACAGATTGTGAGGAAACAACAGGCATCGATGATCCATCGACACCAGAGATCCAGCAACGTTTCTAGGCGGACCAACATCAGATCCAAATAATCCATGTGATCCAATAACAACTGGTTGTCAGGCTACAATTGTAGTTACTAAGACAGCTCAAGTTTTTGGAACGGGATTAGGAGATAGAATAGAGTATACTATTGAAGTTGAAAATACAGGAGACATTGTATTAACGGATTTAACTTTAATAGATACATTCTTAGATGTAAACGGAAATATAGTTTCTTTAACTCAGGAGCCAGTGTTTGATGTTGCAGATCAAGGAAGTCTTGAAGGGACACTTCTTGTTGGAGAAACTGCTACTTATTTAGCGAGTTTTACAATCACTCAGCCAGCTATTAATGCTGGGGGAGTAAGTAATAGTGTTGTTGCAACAGCTTCAACTAGGTCTTCAGGAACTGTAAGTGATACAAGTGATGATGGTGATGATTTAGATGGAAACGCATCAAATGACCCAACAGTAACTGAATTAGGTTGCCTAACTGTATTTAATGAGTTTTCTCCAAATGGAGATGGAGTTAATGATATTTTAATTATTAACTGTATAGATAATTATCCAAATAATAAATTAGAAATATATAATCGTTGGGGTAATATAGTTTATGAGAAGCGTGGTTATAATAATGATTGGGAAGGAATATCTAATGGAAGAGCTACTGTTAATGCTTCGGAAGAATTACCAGTAGGAACATATTATTATGTTTTAGACTTCGGTGATGGTTCTAAGCCAAAAGTAGGATGGTTATACATAAACAGATAATAAAAGGTAAACGACTAAAAAAAGATTAATAAAATGATACAAAAATCATCATTCATAAAAGGTTTAATTTTAGTAGTGTTTACGGCACTATTAAGTTTTGAAACACAAGCACAACAAGACCCGCAATACACGCAATACATGTATAACACGATGAGTGTAAATGCGGGTTATGCAGGACAAAGAAATGTGTTAAGCGCAACGGCATTGTACAGAACACAATGGGTAGGTATTGATGGAGCTCCTAAAACGATAACTTTTGGTATTCATTCACCTTTAAGAAACGAAAGAATAGGTTTAGGTTTAAATATTGTTAGCGATCAATTAGGACCTGCTGAAGAAACAAGTATTGACGCTAATATATCTTATTCCATACCAGTGGATGAAACTGGTGATTTAGAATTGTCTTTCGGTCTTAAAGGAGGTTTACATATTCTTGATACAGATTGGAGCAAAGGTCGTTTTCAAAACGCGGATAGATTATTTAACGAGAACATCAATTTAATATCACCAACGCTAGGAGCTGCTTTGTATTTACATTCAGAAAAGTGGTATTTAGGTTTATCAGTTCCTAATATTTTGAATACGGAACATTACGATGATTTTACAGAATCCATAGCAACTGAGCGTTTACACTATTTTCTAATTGGTGGTTATGTGTTTAATTTAAGTGATAATACCAAATTAAAACCAGCATTTTTAGTGAAAGGTGTTGCAGGTGCACCAGTAATTGCAGATCTTTCGGTTAATGCTTTATTCAATGAAACATTTACTTTAGGTTTGGCATACAGGTGGGATGATTCTGTAAGTGGTTTACTTGGGTTTCAAATTAATCCAGGGCTCTTTATAGGTTATGCATATGATGCAACCACTACTGCATTGAATAATTATAACAGCGGAACTCACGAGATTATGTTGCGATTTGAATTACAACAAATAGGTAAAATTTTATCACCAAGATTCTTCTAAAAGATTATAGACATGAAAAAAACAATATATATATTATCTATATTAAGTGCTTTGGTTTTTAATAGTTCTTTCGCACAAAAAGTTAAAGCTTCAAGAGCTATAAAAAAGTATGAAAACCTATCTTATGTAGAATCAAGAAATCAACTTTTAGAATTAGCAAACGAAGAGGATGCTTCTCCAGAAGTTATTGAAAAATTGGCAAATGCATTTTATTTTAATAGTGAGATGAAAGATGCTTCTATTTGGTATGAAAAGCTAATGGCTTTTAATCTTCCTACAGACCCTGAAAATTATTTTAGGTATGCTCAAGCTTTAAGAGCTGAAGAAAAGTATGAAGAATCAGATCAAGTTTTAAAAAGTTTTGCAGCCATAAGACCCGAAGATTCAAGAGTTAAACAATTTTTTACTAAACCAGATTATGTTAAAGCCATTGATGAAATATCTTATGATTTTGAATTATTAAATTTAGATATCAACACTGGGTTTTCAGATTTTGGAACATCAACTTACAACGATCATTTAATTTTTGCTTCATCAAGAGATGAAGATGAAAATATTTATAAATGGAATGCACAACCGTTCTTAGATTTATTTGAGTTAAATGAAGATGGTAGTGTTAAAGAAGTAAATGGAGACGTGAATACAGAATACCACGAATCTTCTACAACTTTCACGAAAGATGGGAAAACGGCTTATTTCACAAGAAATAATTTTTTCAAAGGCAAGTTTAAAAAGAATAGTGAAAATATTCACGGTTTAAAAATTTATAAAGCAACATTGGTTGATAGTGTATGGGCAAACATAGTGTCTATGCCATTTAATAATGATGAATATAACGTAGCGCATCCAGCACTTAGTGCTGATGAAAAAAAATTATACTTTGCTTCAGATATGTTTGGTTCTCAAGGTGCCTCAGATATTTTTGTTGTAGATATTAACGATGATGGAACTTATGGTGAACCGGTAAATTTAGGACCAAAAATTAATACAGAAGGAAGAGAGAATTTTCCGTTTGTTAGTGATAAAGGAATTCTTTACTTCTCGTCTGATGGACATCTTGGTTTAGGCGGACTTGATGTTTTTAAAATTGAAATTGATAAACTCAGTCAATCAGTCACTCTTATTCATAATATAGGGAAACCCATTAATAGTCCTAAAGACGATTTTGGATTTATTGTAAATGAAACTACCGGAAAAGGTTATATTTCTTCAAATAGAGAAGGTGGAAAAGGTGATGATGATATTTATAGTTTTGTAATACCGGCTTGTTCTAAAGCTATTTCAGGAACGGTAATAAATAAAAGAACTCAAAACATTTTAGCTAATGCTGATGTATTCATTTATGATTCTAGTAGAAACCTACTTCAGACTTTAAAAAGTGACGATTCAGGCAAATTTGCTTTTAACCTAGGCTGTAAGGAGAGAACCTATTTAATTGAAGCTAAAAAAGAAAAGTACAAAGATGATTTTATAGATTTTTCTATTAAACCTAAGTTAAAAGCAGATTTGAAATTAGAATTAAAATTAGATCCTGAAGCAGCAAAAATAGGTACGGATTTAGCATTGTTACTTAATTTAAATCCTATTTATTTTGATTACGATAAATCATTCATTCGTCCTGATGCTGAAATTGAATTGGCAAAAGTTATTAATTACATGACAGAATATCCTAATGTGAAAATTGATGTACGCTCTCATACAGATTCAAGAGGTAAAGATGCTTATAACTGGGCGTTATCTAATAGAAGAAACGAATCAACTAGAGCTTATATTATTGATAAAGGCGGTATATCTTCCGATAGATTATCTGGTCAAGGTTACGGAGAAACACGATTAACAAATCGCTGTTCTAATGGTGTTAAATGTTCTAAGGCAGAACATCAAGACAATAGGCGCAGTGAATTTATTGTAGTTGCAAACTAAATATAGATATAACCATCAACTTAAAAAGCATCTAAATTTAATTTAGGTGCTTTTTTATTTAAAATGAGATTTACCAAGTTATAAATTTGTTTGTATTTTTGCTTAACTATGAAAGAAGAAAAAGTTATCCTTGTAAATGAAAAGGATGAGCAAATAGGTTTAATGGCTAAGTTAGAAGCACATGAAAAAGCATTGTTGCATCGTGCTTTTTCAGTTTTTATTTTTAATGATGAAAATAAACTGATGTTGCAACAAAGAGCACTAAATAAATACCATTCTCCCGGACTATGGACAAATACCTGCTGTAGCCATCAACGCAATGGAGAAACCAATATTGGAGCTGGAAAACGACGCTTGCAAGAAGAAATGGGATTTGTTGTCGATTTAAAAGAATCTATTTCATTCATTTATAAAGCGCCTTTTGATAATGGTTTAACCGAACACGAATATGATCATGTCTTGATAGGTAAATATGAAAATAAACCTATTATTAATACTGAAGAAGTAGCTAGTTGGAAATGGATGCCTTTAGAAGAAGTTAAGGGAGATATTTCGTTACATCCAGAATTATATACCGAGTGGTTTAAAGTTATTTTTGATAAATTCTACGAACATATAAACATTACATCATAATGAAAGTAACCGTAAGTAGAAAAGCACATTTTAACGCTGCACATAGATTGTATAGAAAAGATTGGAGTTTTGAAAAGAATGATGAAATCTTCGGAAAGTGTAATAATCCTAATTTTCATGGACATAACTACGAACTTATTGTAAGTGTTACAGGCGAAATTGATAAAGAAACAGGTTATGTTATCGATATGAAAATTCTAAAAGACATCATTAAAAGTGAAGTTGAAGATGCTTTTGATCATAAAAACTTAAATGTAGAAGTTCCAGAATTCGAAGACTTAAACCCTACTGCTGAAAATATTGCTGTAGTTATTTACAATAAAATGAAGCCTAAGTTAGATAGAGATTTAAATCTTGAAATCACACTTTATGAAACGCCTCGAAACTTTGTAACCTATTCAGAAAATTAAAATGAGTGATACTTTATATCCATTAAAATTCACTCCTATTTTAAAAGATAAAATATGGGGAGGACAAAAATTAAATTCGCTACTTAGTAAACAATCAAAATCTTCAAATTTAGGTGAAAGCTGGGAAATTAGTGATGTTGAAGGTGATACGTCAATAGTTTCTAATGGAAAACTAAAAGGAAAATCTTTAAAGTATTTATTGGAATCATTTGGTTCAGATTTAATAGGCAAACAGAATTATAGAATTTTCAGAAATAAATTTCCTCTACTAATTAAGTTTATAGACGCTAAGGAAGATTTATCCATTCAGTTGCACCCAAATGACAAACTAGCTGCAGAACGCCATGATTCATTCGGAAAAACCGAAATGTGGTATGTTATGCAAGCTGATGAGGATTCAAATCTTATTGTTGGTTTTAATCAAGAGGTTAGTCCTGAAAAATATTTAAAACATCTTAAAGACAAAACACTTACAGAAATTTTAAATTTCGATAAAGTTAAAAAGGGAGACACCTATTTTATTGAAGTTGGCAGGGTACATGCTATTGGTGCTGGTGTTATGCTAGCCGAAATACAACAAACTAGTGATGTTACTTATCGTGTTTATGATTGGGATAGAGTGGATGATGATGGAAATGAAAGAGAGCTTCATAACGATTTAGCAATTGATGCTATTGACTTTGATATGCCTGATGATTTTAGAGTTAATTATTCTAAAAAAGAAAACCAATCCAACCAAATGGTAAGTTGCCCTTATTTTACAACAAATTATTTAGAAGTAACAGGCACGCTTAAAAAAGAAGAAAATATAGATTCTTTCTTTATTTATATATGTGTTGAAGGTGAGGCTACAATTCATGCAAATGGTAAATCAGAACAATTAAAAAAAGGAGAAACTTTATTGTTACCCGCAGCAATTGAAGACTATGAAATTTATTCTAAAAAAGCGACCCTATTAGAAGTTTATGTGTAATTTTGCAATCAAATTAAATTAGAAATTATGGCAAATGTTAGAGATTTAAAAAAAGATATTAATTACGTATTAGGCGATATTATAGAAGCTGTTTACGTTTGGGAATACTCGAATACAGATAAAGACACTAAAAAAAGTGAAGCTATTATAGATGAAGCTATTGAAACTTTTGACGACTTAATAGCAAAAGTTAATGCTAAAAATGTTGAAAACTCTAAAGCGCATTTCAAAGCAATAAATAGCGACCTAGAATCAAAAGGAAGAGCTTTAATTGAAAAAATTAATAAGCTCGGATAAATTTTTTTAATGAGTGTTTGCAAATATTATATTTGTACCCATTAAATATGCCGATGTAGCTCAGCTGGCTAGAGCAGCTGATTTGTAATCAGCAGGTCGTGGGTTCGAGTCCCTCCATCGGCTCAGAAAAATATAAAAAAGCCTTTCCATTAGGAAAGGCTTTTTTATATATACTTATTAAAAAAAGGTTTAGTTGCCTGTTTCTGTCTCTTTAATTTTTTTGATAAAAGACTCTAATTCTTTTCCATATTTAGAAGTTTTCACTTTGGACGTTAAGGAATTATTTATGGTGTCTAATAAATCTATTCTCGCATTATAGATTTCTGTTAGCGCTAAATAGGGTGCAACTTCACTATCCTTGTTATTTAAAGCAAAATTTACAGTATATAAGTATTTGCGTTTAAGAGTGTTGGCTGCTTGTTTTTTAAGTGAGTTAAATTTAGTAGAATCTCCTTCTTTTTGAGCTTCAAATTGATTTTTAATCAATTCTAAATTTCTGTTATTCATTCTAGCAATAACCGTTTTATATTCTTCTAGGGTTTTCTGTTGCTCACTTCCTTTAATATCTGCTTCAAAAACAAAGTTTTTAAGTGTGGTATTAATTTCAGTAGTGCCTTTGTCTGCAAAAAATGTAATTCTATCTTTTTCAGCACTATTTTTATCTAGATATAAATAAAAAACTTCTGGAGAATCTAAATCACTGTGTAATTCGATATTCGAATTACCATTAACAACTAAGGAATCTACGGTTACTAATAATGTGTCTTCAACTTTTTTAAGATAAAGTGTCCCTTTTTTTAACCCTTTTATATTGGCTTTAACTGTTAGGTCGCGTTGTTCTTTAGCACAAGCTATAAAAAAAAGAGCTATTAATAGAAATGATATTTTTTTCATTGGTATTTTAAATATTTTAAGAAACACAAATATCAAACAATTATATGTGATTTACTAGTTGCTTATTACTAATTTATTTAGAGGTTCATTTGTTAAATAATTCATAAAATAAATTTAGGGCTTATTTTTGGCACGAGAATTGCAATATGCTAATTGCAATTACATTCGTTATAAAAGGTTATTGAGTGGTTTCTTTAAACTTAAGAATTGTAATTCATATTTTGGTTGGTTAGTTAGTAAAAAAGCATCCTGTTTCAGGGTGCTTTTTTTGTTTATATGGCTTTCAATCAAAAAAGACTTCAGTTTAAAAGATGTATTTCATCGATAATATCTATAATTTCATCCGTTAATGTTAAAATTTAATGTATTTCATCGATTTATAGTGTATTTAATCGTCTAAATATGTTTCATAATTATATATTTGGAGTGTACTAAATAACACACTTTTTAGTTCAATGGATTAATTAATTAATATTTGCATTATGTTGTTAAAAGTGGAAACCCCAAATCTAGCTTCATAATATAAAAAAGCAAATTGAAAGAAAACCGAGTTTGAGGGAACTCGGTTTTTTTATGCAATAATTCTAAATGTTAAATTAATTCGTTTACCGATAATCTTTTTTGTTTTTGGTATTTGATGCAGCCAATTAGTTTGTGTTTCTCCTTGCATTAATAATAGGCTTCCATGCTGTAATATAAGTTTTGTTTTAAGTGCTTTATCTTCTTTATGTTTAAGATTAAAGGCTCTTTCTGCTCCAAACGATACCGAAGCTATAATTGGGTTTTTACCTAGTTCTTTTTCATTGTCAGCATGCCAACCATTACTGTCATTGCCATCTCTATACAAATTCGCTAAACAACTTGTGAATTTGACTTTTAGTTCGGTTTCAATTTTATTCTTAATTTCTAATAAATCACCTTCAAAAGGATTTGGTTTCATTATGATATTACTGTATCTGTAAGTGTTTTTGTTATTAGCATAAAAAGCAGTTAAACGTGGTTGCAAGTGGGTTTTTCCATAAACAGTTATGGTATCTTGTTGCCATTTTATGTAATTTAATAAACTCTTGAAATAATTATCTGCATCATTTATGTTAAAAAATTCTGGATAGTAAGTTACTTCTGCACCTTTTAGATTTAAATTTATAGGACTTTTAAAAAGCATATTCTTTTATTTTCTAAATTAGCGTAATTCAAAATGAATATGAAGTATACTTTAACTTTTTTAATATGTTTAGTTTTTTCCAGTTTCTATGCTCAATTACCAAAAGGGTTTGTGTATGTTGAAGATGTTATTCCAGATTTGGATGTAGAGTTACGTTATTTTACTTCAAACAATTTTGTTGGCAAACCTATTGAAGGTTATCATTCCAATAAACTCATATTAACTAGAGAATCAGCAGAAGCTTTAAAATTGATTCATGAATCTTTGCAAGAGCAAAATCTATGTTTAAAAGTGTATGACGGTTATCGGCCACAAAAATCTGTAAATCACTTTATAAAGTGGGCTAGAGATTTGAACGATACAATTAATAAACATAAGTTTTATCCAAATGTTAAAAAGAGAAATTTGTTTAAGGAGGAATATATTGCTTCTAGGTCTGGTCATAGTAGGGGAAGCACATTGGATTTAACCATTATTGATGGTAATACAGGTGTGCCATTAGACATGGGTAGTGCATATGACTTTTTCGGTCAAGAATCTTGGGTTAACTATGAAGATATCACTGATAAACAGAAAGTTAATAGACAATTGCTTCAAACATTTATGTTGAAATTTGGGTTTAGAAATTATCCTAAAGAATGGTGGCACTTTACACTTCGAGGAGAACCATTTCCTAATACTTATTTTGTTTTTAGTGTAAAATAAAAAACTGCCTTCTTCAAGAAGGCAGTTTTTAGAGTTTAGTCCGTTTGTAGTTTGTGCTTATTTTTTATCCAAATCTTTAGTCATATTAAACCCTATAAATAAACCAATACCAGCCATTAGAAAAATAGTTGCAGGATAAACAGCGTCTTCATCAAGAGTTGTATAATGATCCAAAATTGAAGCGATAAATACGCCTACACCAATACCCATTAATAGTAAGGCTAGGTTTAAAATTAGCACTTTCCAAATAGGTGCTGTATGTCCTTTTCCTTTTACAAAAATACTAGCATCTGCTCCCTTTTCTATAAGGGCTAAACGCTCTTTATTTCTTGTAGAAAAATATAAATAAAATACTCCGAAGATTGCACCAAATATAATTGGTATAATGATTAATTCTGATCCCATAATTGTTTGTTTTTAATTGATTATTTTTAATGTGTTCATAGCTTATGACGATACGCTTCTAATTTTGGTTACACTTTTAGTTAAATTTTTTTTCTGAATGTTGTGTAACCTTAAAAGTTAATTAGTCGTCTTACTTTCAAAATGACCATCGACGACCAACACTATATTAACTTAATTATTAATGGAGATACTAATGCTTTTACAGTATTGGTGGGCCGTTATAAGGATTTAGTGTATACCTTAACATTACGAATGTTGAAGAATAGGGAAGAAGCAGAAGAAGTGTCTCAAGACACATTTATAAAAGCTTATAAATCTATAAACCGATTTAAAGGCGACTCGAAGTTTTCAACATGGATTTATAGAATAGCATACAACACAAGTTTAGATCGATTAAAAAAGAATAGAAAACATTTTAATGATGTTGCTATTGATGAATTTACAGAGCATCATGTAAAAACAATAGATAATGCTTTAAATCAATTAGAAACTGAAGAGAGGAATCAAGCTATCCAAAAATGCATAGTTCAATTGCCAAGTGATGATGCATTTATATTAACTTTATATTATTTTGAAGATCAATCTTTAGATGAAATTTCAAAAGTCATTGGATTAACACCTAATAATGTAAAAGTAAAATTGTTTAGAAGCAGAAAGAAGTTGGCGACTATTATGAAGGCGCAGTTAGAACCAGAAATTATTGAACATTATGGAGGAGCAAGAAAATAAATATTTAGATGATTTATCTAGAAAAGTTTTTGGGAAGGCGACTATTGAAAGCCCTTCTTTTAATTTTACCGATGCCGTAATGTCTAAAGTTAATGCGTTGCATGAAAGTAAAGCAACGGTTTATAAACCACTTATTTCTAAAACCTCTTGGGTTTTAATTGGTTTAGGCGTTTTAGCATTAATATTATATATTTTGTTATTTGGAAGTGATACAGAAACGTCAAATTGGATGCAATCTATAGATTTTAGTGTGCTTTCAAATATAAACATGGATGTTTTACCTAGTTTATCAATATCTAAAACGGTTACGTATGCTGTTCTGTTTTTCGGGTTGATGATTTGTGTACAAATACCATTACTTAAAAATCATTTCGATAAACGATTTGAAGCTTAAACTTTATCTAAAAAGATCTAGTTATCCAGTTTTCTAATAATTTAAATTAATACCAACGTTTCTTTTTCTTTTTAGAAGCTTCGCTTTTGCGTCCTTTTCTATGCTTACTACCTGTTTTTTTAGACTTATGTATAATGGGTTTTGCTTTAGGGTCTAAAGGGTATGGGTGGTCTTCAACAATATCTAATTGTAATTGGATAAGTTGTTGAATGCTTTTTATATAACTTTTTTCATCTGCAGAACAAAACGAATACGCTATTCCGGTATTTCCAGCCCTTGCGGTTCTACCAATTCTGTGCACATAAGTTTCAGGGACATTAGGTAAATCAAAATTCACCACAGCATCTAAATCATTTATATCTATTCCGCGGGCAGCAACATCTGTTGCGATTAAAATATTTACTTCACCTTTTTTAAATCTGGTTAAGGCGTCTTGTCTAGCTGTCTGACTTTTATCACCATGAATGCTATCAACTTTATAATCATTCTTTAAAAGTGTTTCTTCAAGTTTATCAACACCAAATTTTGTACGCCTAAAAATGATGATGTTACCTTTAACCGTATTTCTAAGTAAGTGCAAACACAACTCAATTTTTTTTGGTTTAGGAACATAATATAATAACTGAGCAACATTTTTTGATGTTGAAGAATTTTGAGCCACTTCAACACGTTCAGGGGCATTTAAAATGGAATTGGCTAATTGTTCTACTTTATGAGGAATTGTTGCCGAAAACAAAAGAATCTGTTTTTCTTTGGTGCACAAGCGCTCAATCTTTCTTACATCATCAATAAAACCCATATCTAGCATTAAATCGGCTTCATCTAGAACCAACGTTTCTACATAATCTAAATTGAGAATATCTTGTTTATGTAAATCCAATAAACGGCCAGGAGTTGCAATTAATATATCAATGCCTTTTTTTAGTGCATCTTTTTGCGGTTCAATAGATGTACCACCAAAAACAACGGTGGTCCTTAAATTGGTATGCGTGCTATACGTTTTAAAATTATCTTCTATCTGCATAGCTAACTCACGCGTGGGGCTTACAATTAAAGCTTTAATCGTTTTTCCTTTTTTCGGAGCATCTTGTTGGTCTAATAACGATTGTAAAATAGGAAGTGCAAAAGCAGCCGTTTTACCTGTTCCTGTTTGAGCAGAAACAATCACATCTTTTTTATTTAAAACAAGAGGAATGGTTTTTTCTTGAACTAAAGTAGGATTATCATATCCGGCTTCTGCAACAGCACGTAAAATAGGTTTACTTATTTTTAAATCTTTAAAAGACATCTGTAATATATTTGTCGCAAAGATAGGATAAACGAACTCAAAGCTATTTTAAAAAGAGTCTCAGTTTGTCTCTTTTTCGTTTTGGCAGCGCATTATTATCCATAATTAATTTAATATGCTCTGTGTTTTTTTCTCTGCTGTATAGCAAATCAAAAAAATGCCAAATACTTAAACTGTTTTTAGCTTTTTCTACCAACTCTAGGCTGTCTCCAGTTTTGACGAAACCTTCTTCTATAACACGAACATAAGTACCAGGAAATCCATGATTAATAAATTGTGATAAGACATTTTGAGTGCCAAATTTCACGCCGAATTTAAAACAGGGCTCTCTGGGTTGTGTAACTTGTACAAGTGCTGAACCTATTTCGTAAATATCACCTATATGAATGTCTTTTTCATTTAAACCAGAAACGGTCAAGTTTTCACCAAACATGCCCCAATCCCAATCTAGGTTAGGATATAAGTTTTTCCAAAAATCATACTGATTTTCTGAAAATAAGTAACACGCTTTAAACTCTCCACCATGAACATTTCTATCTGAAATCTCATCATTTTGAACGCTTTGATTTCCTAATAAAATAGGTTGATTTACTGGTCTTTTAAAAATACCCGTTTTTACTTCTTTTCCATTCCAAATGATGGTGGTTGGTTTTGCTATGTTTGTTGCGGTTATTTTCAAAAGGTTCGTTTAACTACCTGCTAAACGCAGTTCGGCTATGAAAACGAAGATACAAAAAGTGGAAGATAATAAGCTTTAGTTTTGCGCGGCCA
>RCNE010001476.1_pt1 | contig 12748 bp, 9 predicted proteins | sample 2041361 | NCBI WGS metagenome assembly RCNE01 (sample SAMN09708229, study PRJNA481090) | Marine sediment metagenome, whole genome shotgun sequencing project.
TTTCCGGCCGCTGTTATCTGTCCGGTGAAAAAACGGCCGAAATGTTGAGCTGCCTCAACCACCGCACGGTAGCCGCCTATGTTTGCCATTGAGCTCAGAGCATCCAGTTTCTGCGATCTGGAGATACGCGGTATTGAATCCATTGCCAGGACAGATACCTTTTTCTCCGAGAGAGCCTGCATTAACGGTTCATTCTGACCGGGGTGAATAAAACTGATAAGGATCTGGCCTTCGCGAAGCAGGTCTATTTCGTTTATACCCTGCTCCTCGTTGTCTTCGGGGGGGCGGACCTTCAGGATGACGTCCGATTCGTCATAGAGTGTTTTGGTGTTTTCTGCAATATTGACGGTGGCCTGCCGGTATGCATCATCAGTAAACTTTGCCTCTGCACCTGCTCCCGACTCGACGGCTACTTCAAAGCCGAGTTTTTTTATAAGCTTTGCTACTTCCGGAGTTGTTGCAACACGTCTTTCACCTTCATGTATTTCTTTTGGAATACCAATGCGCATATTTTTTTCTCCTGTTTGGTAAAACTTGATGGCGTCGTAAAAAACCTCCACCTTCTTCGTCATTGCAAATTTAATGTCATTACAACGTACCTGCGTACGTCTCATTCCATTTAATTTGCATTCCTCGAATGTGAAGCTTTTTACTTAGCCATCCCAAAATTGGTTTTTACTAGTTTGTAAAACTTGATGGCGTCGTAAAAACTACATTCAGCCAATGTTTCGTCATTCCCGCGAAGGCGGGAGATAAGCAACGACTTCGATATAGTTATTTCAACAGCTTCTGGATTCCCACCTGCGTGGGAATGACGGAAGCGAAGACTTTTTATGAGTTCATCAAACTTGATAGCTGTCGTAATTTCAGTTATTCACATCCAAAATCACTTTATATTTTATCAGATGATATTGCTGAAGAGTGGTAAATTCCAGATAACTATAATACTCATTTGCAAAAAGGTAATGGCTGAATATGAAAAAGGACGAGATGGCGTAGTTTATATGCCGGAGGGCTTAATCGGAGAAAAGGGAGTTGATCTGTTCAATCAGAGAGTAAAGATATCACCCGATTTTTTTTTGGCCATCGGGTGATATTTGTTGGATGTTTATTGATGAACCGGCTCCTGCTTCAAGGGACGGATCGGTGTCTCTTTCCGGGGAGCGAAATCTTCGCGGGCAGCCTGAACCGGCCGCGTATTTTCCTGGGGGGCCCGGTTTCGTTGGTCTGGACGGTTGTCCTGTTGATTATCTTGTCGGGTATCTTGCTTGGCGGGTTGACGATTGTCGCGGTCGCCCCTGCGGTTCCGGCCCAGGGACCCCTGCCCGCGTGCATTCGGCTGGCCCTGATTCCGGTCCTGGCGTTGGCCTTGCTGCTGGTCTTGCCGTTGGCCCTGTGGTCTGTCTTGTTGTTGGCCTTGCCGCTGGCCCTGTGGTCTGTCTTGTCGTTGGCCTTGGGCCTGGTCCCGTCCTGCAGCCTCCTGGTTGCGCCCGCGGCCACCGCGACCCCGGGAGCCCCGACGGCTGCCGTTTTTTTCTCCGCGGGCGTTGTCACGAGAGGCCTGGGGACTTTCGCCACCACCCTTGGGGGAACTACCCGCCGAACCGCGAGAACCACCCCGGCTACGGCCCTGGCCTTTGCCCAGGTTGTGGGCCTGGTAGTCTTCGTCGTTCACCCGGTGATCCCGGCCGCCGCCCTGGGAACGCGATCGTTTCCTTCGGACCAGAACCTTGGCGGCCCGGCCTCCGATGAATCCCATGAAACCCGACTTGGGCTCCTCGATTACCTTGATTTCCACTTCGTCCCGGCGAGCCCCCATCTGGAGCAGTGCTTCGGAAACGGCAGCTTCCACCGTCTTGCCTTGTATTTCAATTTTGTCACTCATGCTGTTGCCTTACCTCCACTGGTCGGCGCCGTCTGATGGATTTTCCAGGTCTGGTATCCCTGCATGAGGGTGTTGATGAGCCAGTAAAGCACCAGACCCGACGGCATGTTGTAAAAGATGAAGATCATGATCAGCGGCATCATTGTATTCATGGCGGCCATCTGTCCGCCGGCGCCGCTGGTCGGAGTCAACTTGGTCTGGAAGTACATGGCCACCGACATCAGGATGGGTAGAACATTGAAGTCCGATCCCAAAAACGGCAGCGAGAACGGCATCTGGAAAAGCGCGTCGGGTTGGGATAGATCGTTCATCCACAACACGAAGGGCTGGCCACGTAGAGAGATCGTGTGGCTCAGGGCTTGATACAGCGCAATGAACACGGGCGACTGCACCAGCAACGGCAAGCACCCAGACAAGGGATTCACTTTTTCTTCCTTGTACAGGGCCATCGTTGCCTTGTTCAGTTTTTCCTTGTCGTTTTTGTACTTCTCCTGCAGGGCCTTCATTTTCGGCTGAAGCTCCTGCATTTTTTTCATGGATTTGGTCGAGGTTTTGGTCAGCGGGTAGAAAGCCAGCTTCGTCAACAATGAGAAGATGACGATGATCACACCGTAGTTCGGAATGAACCGGTGCAGAAACTCCATACCCCACAAAACCACTTCGGACAGCGGGCGGAATAGTTTCCAGCCCAGATCCATGGATTTTTCCAGGCCTTGACCATAGGACTGAAGCAGTTCGGCCTCTTGTGGACCGATCAGTAGCTCGAGGCGGGCGACGGCGATTTCGTCACCTACACCGCGCTGAGCGGGAACGTCGATGGCCCATGACTGGGTCTCGAATTCCTGGTCACCGCTCAGCCTGATGGCTCCCTCGATCGGTTCCCCCTGCTCCTGGGGAACAATGCCGTAGACACAGAAGTACCGGTTTTGCACACCCGCGAATTGAACGGATCCACGCCACTGGCCTTCGACTTTTTCCACACTCTTCTTGAGATCTTGTCGTTTCTTGTAGTGATAGTCTTCGCCGATGCGGGCCAGCGACCGCAGGGACGGGAGTTCCATCCTCTGCACCCGCTCGGTCGGGACGATACCCTGGTTCCAGCCAAAGCGAAATTCGTCCGGTGAACCCACCAGGCTCAGGGCGTGGCGGGCGGATTCGTCGGGCGCGGCCACCACCAGGTCCACCTCCACTCCGTACTCATCGGGGTGGAAGGTGAAGATTTTGCGGATTTCCAGACCACCCAAGGTCGTGGCGGTCAGGGTGAGGGACTGGGGCCCGGTGCCTTCGCTCAGATCCAGACTGACCCGGTCAGGCTGGTAGGTGGCATTGCCCAGGTGCAGGTCGCCGCCCCGGAAAAAGACCGCGTCAAGCCCGGAGGCCGGAATATCTTCCGGGATCAACCTGACCGGTCCGCCTTGCCAGCTGTCGTGTTCGTATCCCTCCCAGTAGGTGACGCGGCCGCCCCGAGTGGAAATCTCCAGCTTGTATTTGGGGGTCTTTACCGAGACGGTCTGAAGGGCGCCGCCCGGTGTCAGGGCCAGGGCCTGGTCGGCCGTCAGAATATCGCCTGCCGGAACAAACTGTTCACCGGGAGTCGTAGGAGGAACCTGGAAATCGGCCGCAGATTTGTCCTCGGAATATTCGGCGGCTTGATCCGCGGCAGCGGCGACAAGAGTGGAATCAGGATAGGTGCCCGCCACCTGTTCAGGGGTTTTTTCCGGGGACGGGAAAAACTTTTTCATCAGGTACGGGTAGCCGGCCAGTATCAAAAAGATGAGAACAAAGGCCAGCAGGGTACGCCTATCCATGGGCGGAATCTCCGATGGTCGGGGACGACGTGAGCGGGGATGAACCATCCCCGCGGGAATGACGGCACTCGGAAGTCCGGGAATGTTTCGCTGGATGTCCTGCTGGATGTCCTGCAGTGGGAACCGGATCCACACCCCCGGGATGCCAGGGATGACAGCGAACCACGCGCCGCAGTGTCAACCAGCCGCCTCGGAAAAAGCCATGGGCTTTCAAGGCCTCGGCTCCATAGGCCGAACAGCTGGGATAAAAACGGCAGGTGTTAGGCAACAGGGGCGAAAGAAAACGCCTGTAGCCCAGGATCAACAGATATGGCAAGCGCCACATACAATTCCCGCTGGTGCCCCGCCCTGGAAACATGATTCGGGTTGGGCGCTTAGCACCGGTAACGAGGCTCGGGCACGGGTAGCAGGGACTGCCAAAAACCCAATAGTAAAGAGTCACTTGTCAGTGACCAAGAAGGCGGTCCAGTTCTTCCCGGACATCACGGGAGGTGGCCCCCAGAATATTCCGGCGGGCGACCAGGACGACCCACAGTCCCTTTGCCGCGCAGGGATCTCCGGTTTCACTTCCGGAATCCCGCAGCAGCCTCTTTAGAATGCCCATGACATGGTCGACCTGGTCGGAATCCCCGCAAAAGCTTGCGCGGAAGGCTTCCCGCAGCAGGCGTTTGCCTCTGTTCCTCTTGACCGCGTTGCCTACTTTTTTGCTGGCAACCACGGCCCGGGCCATATCATCGGCGGGCAACAGGTAAACTACGAGGAGACGCCCCACATTTTTGGCGCCATGCTCGTAGACCTTGTGAAATTCTTGTTTTTGATTCAGCGATCGCCATGCAGCCATACCAGTCACAACACTTTAGCTGTTCGCACGGCTATGGGGAACGTCAAGCGGAAATACGCTTGCGCCCCTTGGCCCGGCGGCGTTTCAGCACCAGGCGGCCGGCCTTGGTCGACATCCGTTTCCGGAATCCATGCCGACGGGCTCGCTTCAAATTGCTAGGTTGAAATGTCCGTTTCACGGAACTCTCCTTTGGTTTCCCTTATCAGCGCGAAAGGTTAATAATCAACCGAGACAGTGTCAAGAAAAACAGCAGGTTATCCACACGGCCACCCCTGGGCGAGCCCCTCCTGGTCCGGGGCCGAAAAACCCCGGCCAAGGCCCGGGGAAGATCCCCAAAAATCAGGTGAATACATAGGAGCCACTCAAATATATAGTTAGTAAAAAATATATATTTTCCCCAGAAATCCCTTGCTCGGGGAACTTTGCCCGTGCTAATTTCGCCCACAGGTGACAACAATCCATTTGGGTGGCGAAAAAGTTATCCACAAATCTCATTCTTGTGGATAACTTTTCCTTCCTGGGTAAAATAGCCACCTAAGTTGTTTTTTTTTAATGTCTTGCTGATTCTGTCTCTCTGTGGATAACTGGGGGGAATCGGGGTTGGCCGACGAGGGAAAGGGACCCGGCTTTTTTCATGACGGATCTGAATACCTACTGGCCGGAAATCCTCGATGTTGTTCGTCAAAAAGTTGCTAAACAAACTTTTAACACCTGGTTTCTTCCTTTGCACCCTGAAAACGACTCCTCCGGGTCCTTTAGCGGGCCCATGAGTGATCCGGACAGCTTACCTCTCAAGGTGGACTGCCCCAATCATTTCTTCATGGATTGGTTCAGTGAACACCACCTGACGGCCTTGAACGAGGCCGGATCCGCCTATTTTGGCCGTGAGGTAGCTTTTACCCTGGGCGTTCAGAAAAAAAGCCCGGAACCCCTGAATTCAGTTCGGGCTGAAACCAGGCCACGGGATAACATCGGCGGTGCCACTGCCGCCCTGTTGCAGCCGCTGGGAAGTCCAGAGAGAAGTCCAGAGAATCGGGCTGAAGCTCCCCGGGAAAGCCGGATGTCCGTGGCCACCGCCCCGCGGCCCGCGGCCCGCATCAATATCAATCAAGACTACACTTTCGGCAGTTTCGTGGTGGGAACCGGGACGGACCTGGCCTTCGCGGCCGCCACAGCCGTGGCCAATAATCCCGGCGGTCATTTCAACCCTCTGTTTATCCATGGCGGCGTGGGGCTGGGAAAAACCCACCTGATGCACGCGGTGGGCAACGCCGTGGCCGCACAGGATTCCGACAAAAAAATCTGTTACGTCACCGCCGAAAACTTCATGAACGATCTGATCGGGTCCATTCGGGACAATAAGACGCCCGAATTCAAGATGAAGTACCGCAGCGTCGATGTGCTGCTGGTGGACGACGTGGCTTTCCTGGCAGGCAAAGAATCCACCCAGGAAGAATTTTTCCACACCTTCAACGCGCTTTACGATCTGAAAAAGCAGATCGTGTTGACCAGCGATCGGTCTCCCAAGGAGATCACCACGCTCGAGGAACGCCTGCGCTCCCGGTTCGAATGGGGACTTATCACCGATATCCAGCCCCCGAACCTGGAAACCCGCATGGCCATCCTCAAGCGCAAGATCGATATCAACAACATCTACATATCCGACGATGTCATCGGCTATATCGCCGAGAACATCACCGACAATATCCGCCGTCTCGAGGGGGCGTTGATTCGCCTCCTGGCTTTCGCGAGTCTGACTGGGCGTGAAATTTCTCTGGAAATGGCCTCCGAGGTTCTCTCCTCCTTTTTCCAGGGAAGTTCTTCCGGGCCTGTGAAGATCGCTGCTGTCATGAAGGTTGTGGGCGAAGTCCATGATCTGAGCATCGATCAACTCAAGTCCAAACGACGCACCCAGGACCTGGCCCGGGCCCGTCAGATCGCGATGTACTTATCACGGGAAATGACTGGAGCGTCCCTGAATCAAATAGGGCGCGCCTTTGGCGGCCGCGACCATTCGACCGTTTCCCACGCCTATCAGAAGATTCAGAAAGATATGAAGACAGATCCCCGCTTCCGGGGCGCCGTTCTTGATATCCAGGATCGTGTGCGCGGCAGAAACTGACCTGGAATTTCCTCCCGAATTCTGTGTCCTGAAAATGTCGGGATTTTCTGATGGGCTCCCGGCGGGCCCCCGCGGATTTTTGTCGCAAAATCCCCCCTTTTTAACCGGGGGTAACCCAGGGGATAAGGGTGCATAAATACGGTACTATTCCAGCGTTATGGGTAGGGTTTTCCCCGGTGTGGGGATAGTGGGGATAATCGTCCCGGATATCCCCAGGTTTATCCAAGGGGTAAAAAATTACGGATTGGTCGATTTCAGGTGCTATTAAAGGAAAGGGAAGCTGATTCGAAAAAGTTATCCCAAAATTCCCAGCCCCTGTATCTACTACATTCTTTTTATATATATCAGGAATGAAGAAGGGAAAGCGCACACTTGATCCGGGCGGTTGATTCTCCTATCATGGCGATCCGCACCGCATGCAGGACCAATTGGCAGACATACCTTGACCGGAGGACGGCATAGTGAAGTTCGAGATCCAGCAAGAGGATTTACAGAAAGCTCTGGACGTTATCGCCAATGTGGTTCCCACCAAGACCACTCTGCCGATCCTGACCTGCGTCCTGATGGAAGTTGCCAACGATCGCCTGACCTTTTCGGCAACAAATCTCGATGTTTCCATCACCACCGGCACGGACAAGGTGGCCATCAAGACCGAAGGCAAGGTGGCCATTCCCGCGGTGAAGTTTGTGCCCTTTGTGCGCACCCTGCGTCCCGGATCCGTGGTCATATCCCTGAAAGGCAAGCAGATCCAGCTGGTCAGCGGCAAGGCCCGGATGACGGAAAACACCATGAACGTGGATGAATATCCGGCCCTTAAACAGCTGGAAGAAAAAAACGGGCTGGATGTCGAAGCCGCGATCCTGATCGACATGATCAATGAAACTTCCTATTCGGTTTCCAAGGATGAAACCCGCCCGGCCTTGATGGGTATTCTCTGGGAAGTCCGTTCCGATTCCCTGACGCTCGTGGCCACCGACGCCCATCGCCTGGCCCGTAGCGGCCGTACCATGGAGTGGGATGTCGGCGGCGACCGGGAAATGATTGTCGATACGGCCGGTCTGCGCCATCTACCCCGCATTGTTTCCGGTCTGACCGAGGAAGAAAGAGCCTCGGGCAATCTCACCATGTTCATGGGAGACAATCAGCTTTCTTTCCGTACCGGACCCACGGTGCTTCATACCCGCCTGCTCGAAGGGCCGTTTCCCGATTACAACGCGGTCATTCCCCAGGACAACGACAAGCACATCACCCTGGACAAGGCCGATTTTTCCCAGACCATCCGCCGGGTATCCATCACGGCCGATCGGATCACCAGCCAGATCAAGCTTGGCATCGAAAACGGGCGCATGGAACTTTCGGCCCGCGGCACCGAAGGCAGCCAGTCCGAAGATGAGATTCCCATCTCTTACGATGGGGAAGCCCTGGAAATTGGATTCAATTTCGTCTATCTGCAGGACATCCTGAAGAACATCAGGACCGAATCCATTCAGCTTTCCCTGAAAGACTCCCAGAGCGCCGCGCTGATCAAACCCTTGACCGAGGATGGTGACGAGACCGGAGTGCTCTGTCTGCTAATGCCTCTGCGTCTGGCCGGCGACTAGTTTGCGGATTCTGTCTGCAACGGTTCACGGATTCAGAAACCTTCAGGACATGCATCTGCTTTTTTCGCCCCAGGTCAATCTTGTCCTGGGGCGAAACGGTGAGGGTAAGACCAATTTACTGGAGGCTCTCAACTATCTGGCCCTCGGCCGATCCCATCGCGGCAGCAAAACCGAGGAATTGATCAACTTCGACCAGGACACCCTGCATGTGAACCTGGAGGTGGAGGAGGAATCGGGCTCCAGCCTGTCTTGCGAGTTCGGTCTGGATCGCAACGGGGGGCGCCGATACCGAATAGACAGTGAGCCCGTACGTCGCCGAGCCGACCTTGTGGGCCGTCTGGTCACCGTTTTTTTCAACCCGGACAGCATCCGCCTTGTGCGTGGTGCTCCCCAGCGCCGGCGTCATTTCACCGACCACGGCCTGTCCGAGTTCGACCCCATTTTTCTGTCCCATCTGACCGCCCTGCAAAGAGCCACCAAGCAAAAATCCGGATTGTTGCGCGATTTAAAAAAAGGGCTGTTGAACCCTGCCGAAGCCCGCCGGGAACTGGAGTCCTGGAACCGGGAATTGGCGGACCACGCGGCCGCGGTTTGTACCGGGCGCCAGGAATATGCGTGTCTTATGACCCCATATGCCCAAGACACCCATAAGTCATTAACCGACAATGGATTAAAATTAGAGTTTTGTTATCGTCCCAATCTGGAAAGTGTCCGCACGCGTCAAAAAATCGACCCTGAAAAACCTTTTTCTAAAGAGGATTTGGCAGCGGATATTTTTGCCGAAATAGACTATATTAGAGAGTCGGAAATAAAACGCGGCAGGCCGCGGATTGGGCCCCATCTGGACGACTTCGAAGTCCGGCTCGACGGGGTGGATTTGCGGGTGTTCGGATCTCAGGGCGAGACGCGCACGGCGACGGTCGCCCTGATCCTGGCGCGCAGCGACGTGCTTTACCAGAAGCGACAAATTAGACCTATCCTGTTTTTCGACGACATCTTCAGCGAACTGGACCGGGATCGCACACACAGGCTGCAGGAAATGTCCTCCCGCCATCACCAGGTATTCGTGGCGACGGCCCGGCCGGACGACGTTGCCGAATGGCGTCCGGAAGAATTCAAGGCCTGGAATGTGCAAGGAGGCGGATTCACCGAGGCCACCGCTGAAGACTCGTGATTCCAATCTGAGCGCCCCACTTAGGTCCTGAAATAGGTCCTGAAATAGGTCCTGAAATAGTTCATGAATGAACCCGAAAGAGCACCCGTAAAAGTGAGTGCCAAGCGTGATGGCCCCCAGCCTATTTCCCGCCTCATTGAGGGTGCGCTGCGGCATTACGGTCTCCATGACCGGTTCGAAGAGAGGGCGGCCCTGCTCAGGTGGCGGGAAATCGTGGGCGAGAAGATCGCCAGCCACTCCCGCGCGGTCGACCTGGTGGACGGGGTTCTGGTTCTCGAAGCGGATCACGGCGCCTGGAGGCAGGAGCTGACCATGCTGGTGCCGATGATCATTCAAAAATTCAACGCCATGTTCGGCGAAGGGACCGTCACGGAAATCCAGTGGCGAGACCGGCCGGTACGGGGCAGGAAGCGCAAGAGCGGCAAATGACTCAAGAGAGTGAACCGATTTTTAAAAAGGCCATCGCCAACGGAGCCCAGGGAGCCAAGGATTACACGGCTCAGGGCATCCAGGTTCTCAAGGGCCTGGAGGCCGTCCGAAAAAGACCCGCCATGTACATAGGCGACACCAGCACCAGGGGCCTGCATCACCTGGTGTATGAAGTCGTAGACAACTCGATCGACGAAGCCATGGCGGGTTTTTGCAACGACATCCAGGTGACCATCAGTGAAGACGACATTATAGTGGTCCGCGATAACGGCCGTGGTATTCCGGTGGACATGCACAAGGACGAGGGTAAACCCGCCCTGGAAGTGGTGCTGACCAGCCTGCACGCGGGCGGCAAGTTCGACAAGGGCAGCTACAAGGTGTCCGGCGGTCTGCACGGCGTGGGCGTCAGTTGCGTGAACGCCCTGTCAGAGTTTTTAAAAGCGGAGGTCCGCCGGGACGGCAAGATCTATCACATGGCCTTCGAGCGCGGAATCCAGGTGGGAGGCTTGCAGGATATGGGCCCCGCTCCGGACGAGGAGACGGGCACGACCATCACCTTCAAGTCCGATTACGAAATCTTTCCCGAACGGGTCTACTCCTTCGAAACCCTGCGCGGCAGGCTGCGCGAACTGGCGTTCCTGAACCGCGGCGTTCGTATCGGCATCATCGACGAGCGCGAAGGCCGGAACCGGGAAGAAGAATTCCATTTCGAGGGCGGCATTGTCGAATACGTGCGCTGGCTGAACGAGAGCCGTCAGGTCATCTGTCCGGAGCCGGTCTATTTTGAAGGTGAAAAGGACGGTGTCCAGGTAGAAGTGGCCATGGATTACAACGAGGGCTACAGCGAGGCCCTGTTCACCTTCGCCAACAACATCAACACCACCGAAGGCGGCAGCCATCTGTCCGGCTTCCGCGCCGGCCTGACGCGAACCCTCAACACTTACGCCAACGGCTCCGGTCTGATGAAGAAGGACATGAAAGGGCTGACCGGGGACGACGTTCGCGAGGGATTGACGGCCATCATCGCGGTGAAGCTTCCCGAACCCCAGTTCGAGGGCCAAACCAAGACCAAGCTGGGCAACACCGAGGTCAAGGGGCAGGTCGAAGCCCTGGTCAACACCTACCTGGCCGAATACCTGCAGGAACACCCCAGGGAAGCCAAGGGGATCATCAACAAGTGCATCGCCGCGGCCCAGGGACGCGAAGCCGCGCGCAAGGCCCGCGACCTGACCCGCCGCAAGTCGGCCCTCGATTCTGCCGCACTGCCCGGCAAGCTGGCCGACTGTTCCAGCCGCGATCCTTCCGAGTGCGAAATCTACCTGGTGGAGGGCGACAGCGCCGGCGGCTCGGCCAAGCAGGGCCGGGAGCGACGCTTTCAGGCCATTTTGCCGCTCAAGGGCAAGATCCTGAACGTGGAGAAAGCCCGCCTGGACAAGATGCTGGGCAATGACGAGATCAGGACCATCATCACCGCCCTGGGCACCGGGGTGGGGGCCGGCATCTTCGACATCACCAAGCTGCGTTACCACAAGGTCATCATCATGACCGATGCCGACGTGGACGGCAGCCACATCCGCACCCTGATCCTGACCCTGTTCTTCCGCCACTTCCGCGAGGTGATCGAAAACGGTCACATGTACATCGCCGAGCCCCCTCTTTACAGGGTCAAAAAGGGCAAGACCGAGATCTATGCCTACAGCGAACACCAGAAGGAACGGCTGGTCGAGGAGATGGGCGGAAATAAGGGTGTCTATGTACAGCGTTACAAGGGTTTGGGCGAAATGAACCCGGATCAGCTGTGGGAAACCACCATGAACCCCGATTCGCGCACCATGACCCGGGTCAACGTGGATGACGGGGCCGAGGCGGATCATATCTTCACCACCCTGATGGGCGACGAAGTCGAGCCGCGCCGGCGTTTCATCGAGGAAAACGCGGCGCAGATCAAGCTCGAAGACCTGGATATCTAAACAGTACCAAAGCAGAGGCAAGGAATGGCCGACGAGAAAAACAACTCCGAAAACCCGGAAACGCCGGACGCACCCGATCTGGGATCCAGCGGCGAGATCATCGTCGATTCCAGCATCACCGAAAAGATGAGGACGTCCTACATCGAGTACTCGATGAGCGTCATCATCAGCCGTGCGCTCCCCGACGTGCGCGACGGTCTGAAACCGGTGCACCGCCGCGTGCTCACGGCAATGAACGACCTGAACCTGCAGCCGGGACGGCCGTACAGAAAATCGGCGAAGATCACCGGTGATACCACGGGTAACTACCATCCGCACGGAACCTCGGCCGTCTACGACACCATGGTGCGCATGGCCCAGGATTTCAGTCTGCGGTATCCGCAGGTCGACGGGCAGGGCAACTTCGGCTCGGTCGACGGCGACAACGCTGCGGCCGAACGTTATACCGAGGCCCGCCTGACGAAGTACGCCACCGAGATCATGCACGATCTCGACAAGGAAACCGTCGACTTCGTGCCCAACTACGATGGTTCGCGCATGATGCCTTCGGTCATGCCCTCGAAGGTGCCCAACCTGCTGGTCAACGGGGCCGACGGAATCGCGGTCGGCATGGCCACCAAGATTCCGCCCCACAACATGGGCGAGGTCTGTGACGGCCTGGTCGCCCTTTTGGACAATCCGGATATCGAGCCGCTGGATATGCTGGAATATGTGGAGGGCCCGGATTTTCCCACCGGCGGCATCATCCACGGACGGCGCGGCATCTACGATTACGTGTCCACCGGCCGCGGCCGCGTGGTGGTTCGGGCACGGACCGAGACGGAGATCGAGGACAACGGGCGGGCCAAGATCATCGTCAACGAACTTCCCTACCAGGTGAACAAATCCACGCTGATAGAGAAGATCGCCAACCTGGTG
>RCNE010001477.1_pt1 | contig 12744 bp, 13 predicted proteins | sample 2041361 | NCBI WGS metagenome assembly RCNE01 (sample SAMN09708229, study PRJNA481090) | Marine sediment metagenome, whole genome shotgun sequencing project.
AGCGCGGTCGTTGCCGTGTCGCCCTCTCCGTAGATCTTTGTTAGGCCTTCTGCCACGACTGCCGGTTCGCTCATGTCATCCTCGCTCACTTCGATGGTGCAAAGCTCCAGTCTATACTATTTTGTAGTGACTACAAAACGATGAGGCGGTGAGAGAACGTTGACGAGCCGCAGAGCACAGAAGAAGCAAGAGACCTTTGACGCGATCGTCTCCGCGGCCGAGCGGTCATTTCAGGACAATGGCTACCGCGCCTCGACGATCGCGGTGATCGCAGCAGGTGCTGGAGTCTCCGTCGGCACCGTCTACAACTACTTCGGGACAAAGAACGCCATTCTCATGGCAGTCGTCACGAGGGATACGGAGCACGCCCTCGTTGATGCGGGTGAAGCGATCGACCTGTCCCTGGGTGACCCGGTCGACGTGCTGATGCCCTTGATCATGATCTATGTCGATGCGATGACTGCGCTCGGGCAGGACGTGCTCAAAGAACTCTTCCGGGCGGGTTTCGACCCGACCGAGTCGGCGTTCATGGCCGATCTCGTCTCACTTGACGAGAGAGTCGTCGTTCAGATCGCGGAGGCCTTCACTCTCCTACAGACTGCCGGCTTGGCATCCGACGCACCCGACTCGGGGTCGGCTGCGATGCTGATCTACTCGGTCATCGTCGTTGCGGCGCTGATGTATGTGTCAATGCCGAAGGTCAGGGCCCCGGAGGTGGAGATGACGATCAGAAGTCAGCTGACGCTGGTATTTGACGGTCTCGGAGCCTAAGAAACCGGATCCGTCAACTCGAACCGATAGTCGCAGAGATCGCCGCCGGTTTCGATGCGGGTGGAGAGCGGCCACACAAAGTTCGTCCCGTCGGGGCCGTGGATCTGGATACCGCTGAAGATCGCCGCATCGGCCGGCATCGCATGCTCGGTCGCCCTCCATCCGTCCGTAAGTGAGAGGAGGATCTCTCGGAGGTCCTCCTCGATGGCGGTCACCGCCAGTCTCGTGAGATCGACGAGATCTGGGACGGTGCCGTATCCAACGAGCGGGAGGAGTCGGTGTTTGAGCAGACTCTGTTCGGTGTCGTAGCGATCGAACTCGACCGTGAGGACTCCCTGCTGGAGTTCGCTGCGAAAGGCCACCAGGGCGCCACACGCATCTGTCGGCTCCGGAATGCCGGGACGGTCGACGAGACCGATCGTCCCTGCGGCGTCTATAGCGATGTGTGCCGTCGCGTAGATGACGAAGCGCCGGCGACCGTTCTCTATCGGGGCGTGGTGGATAGCGGCGGCTAACCCTGTGCGGCCGGCCGTCACCATTCCGGCGAGTCCGGCGAAGCTGAACGCGGGTCCCCAGACTCGTTCGACGTCGGTGAAGAGAGGACGTGTGACTTCGTCACGGCACAGCGCCACACATGCAATGGTGTTGTCTTTCGTGAAGCCCTCATTCCTCAGGCGCGAGACCGTCTCTGCGATGAACTCCTCCTCGGGCAATGCACCGGGGAAGTGTCGATCGAGGGCCTGAACGAAACCCGGGTTCTCGGCCATGCTCATGAAAGGGGCTCCGTCCTCGAGGGAAATGACATTGGTGGATCGCATCCTATTGGGGTGGAAGGATCGGGTGGCCGTCCCGAACGCAGGTGGGTGTCGGTTGCCGCTATGGCGTCGAGGGAGGTGCTTCGGTCGCACCCGACGGGACGAGCCACTCGGTGAGGAGCGTGGCTACACCCTCGGCGTCGCCCAGGGAGAACTGGGGGACATCTGTGTCCCACTCTGCGTCGGTGACCAGGGCGAGCATCTCGTCGAACTCGCACAGCAGTTCGTTGCTCCGCTCGGCTCTATGCACCTCGATCTTGGGGAAGTCACCCCGTTTGTAGCCCTCGGTGAGGACGAGGTCGTATCCGGCGCAGTGCCTGGCGATCACCGCATCGAGATCCCTCGATCCTGACTCTCGGGAGAACGTCGCCACCTGGACCGGGGAGATGCCCAGCACGAGATCAGCGCCAGCCTCGGCGATGCGATGCGTGTCCTTGCCCGGGGTGTCGAACGAACTCGTGTGGTGGTGGTGCTTGACCACGGCCACGCTTAACCCGGCTGCCTTGAGCGCAGGGATCAACGACTCAAGGAAGGTCGTCTTGCCTGTCTTCGATCGAGCCACGACGGACACGGTCGGCGGATGGTGTTGATGTCCGTTGCTCATCGAGACAAGCCTATTCCCGGTTGCGGCCGTCGAAGGCGCTTGGGTTCGATCAAGCCGGCACGTGATCGAAGTGGTAGGCGACGAATTCGAAGTCGTCTGCTGGGTCTTCGAAGTAGTCGATGTGATCCGCCCGGAACTCGTCGGCGCTCTCGTTGGTCTCTCCACGCCAGAGACGTTCGGGGACGGCATCCCAACGACACAGCTCCATCGCTGTGATCCGGATGGTGCAGCGCTTCGTCAGCCCGAGGTCGTAGACGTCGTAGAACTCCCCGACCACAAGGGCGTGGTTGTACTCATCCTCGTCGACGTCGACCTCGCCGACTTCAACCACGCTCGCAGTCTTCTCGTCATTGATGATCTGCTCGACGAGACGGTCCGACACGAACTGGATTCGCCGGTGTTCTGCACTCATGGTTGGTCCTCCCGGATTCACTCCGACCGTAGCGCCATTCAGCGCACGTATCGACTTCGTGCTCTATTGGGCAAGGTGCGCTCGTCGTAGGGTGGGTGCGTACCGGATGAAGGTGAGTCCGCGATGATGAACGAGGAGCACGCCGCCGCGAGCACGAAACCCATCGCCCGTCGCGTCGGCTATGCGATTGCCGTTGGTGTGAACCTGGTGCTGCTGTTCGTCGTGAACAACCTGCTCGCGTGGGGGTGGATCCCGTTCCTCACCGACGACTTTGAGCGACTTCTGCCGATCGTGAGTTTCTCACTTGTTGTGGGAGCCGGGGTCAATTTCGCCTTCATCTTCTACAACGCACCGTGGTTCCGGTCGGTCGGAGAAATCGTGCAGAACGCCGTCAGCCTTCTCGTCATCATCGCCACGCTGAGGGTCTTCCCGTTCGACTTCTCGCCGTACAGCATCGACTGGGCGACGTTTGCTCGAACAGGGCTGATTCTGGTCGGTGTTGCGATCGGGATTGGGACGATCGTCGAGGTCGTGAAGCTGATTCGTGCGACGGTTACGGGAGACATCCAGGCTTCGAATCCGGGCTGATCACCGAGGCTCTGAGGACTCTTCCCTACCACACGATGCAATGGAGTTGCTCAACCGACTCGCCGACCAGCACCATCTCAACCACCGACTGGCATCCGACGGACGACTCGCATGGATGAGGCACGCAACATCCCGCAGCGCTGCCCCTGCAGCTACGACCGCCCTCATCGATTTCGTCAACGAACACGGCTCGGATCGCCTCGGCACATGCCGTGCCAACGCCTGTGTCGACGTCTACATTGACACCTCCGAGGGCCAGACCCGCTCCTACTGCTCGGACAAGTGCCACACCAGGGCGCGTGTTGCGCGCTGGCGAGCACGGCAGCGGCAGGCCCGGGTGAGGAGAACCGATGAGTGAGCGAAGGCTGCCGGGCGAGGATCCGTCCATGTATGTCGCCGCGGCTGTGTTCGATCTCGGCGGCGTGTTGATCGATTGGAACCCCGAGAATCTGTATCGGGAACTCATCCCCGATCCTGACGAGCGCCACGAGTTTCTCACGACGATCTGCACCCCAGCATGGAACGCCGAGATGGACGCAGGTCGGTCGGTCCGTGAGTCTGTGGCCGCTCTCGTGGACGCCCACCCCGATCACGCAACACAGATCGAGGCATGGTGGACACGCTGGCCCGAGATGCTCGACGGGGAGATCCTTGGGACTCGTCCACTCGTCGAATCCCTCGCACGAACCGGACGGCCCCTCTACGCCCTCACAAACTGGTCCGCCGAGACCTGGCCTCAGGGTGTCCAGCGCTACCCGTTCGTCGAAGAGCTCTTCGACGGCATCGTTGTCTCAGGACAAGAACGGGTAGCGAAACCAGACCCACGACTCTTCGAGATTCTCAACGACCGCTATGACCTCGACCCCGCCTCCACGACGTACGTCGACGACTCTCCAGCCAACATCGCCACGGCCACCGATCTCGGGTACATCACGCACTTGTTCACTACGGCCGACCGGCTCCATCTCTGGCTCAACGGACTCGGGATCCTTGCGGCGCCCTGATCCGATTGGTGCCGGCTACTCGCCGTCGATGAATCGCCGTACCGACTCAGGGATCTCGATTCCGTCTGCGAGCCTCGGATCTGGGGAGCGCGACACACGCCGGGTGAGTCGTTCCGATGTCTATCGGGTGCGCCGTGGGCGCCGCACGACCTCACCGGAGCGGCGGCATCCAATCAAGGAGTTCTTCGGAGTAGGCGAAGTAGTCGAACCCGCTGATGCCGCCGTCGATCTGAACGAGAGACCACACGACGTTCCAGCACAGGTACACGGGAATGAGCACTTCGAGGGCGTGCCGATGTTCGGGGGTGACCGATCCGAAGTACGCCTCGAGCAGTAGATCGCGACCCTCGTCGTCGAGCGTGTACCCGATACCGGCCAGGTCGTACATCGGGTCGTTCATGCCGGCGTACTCCCAGTCGATGAGCCAGAGCGATCCGTCGTCGAGGAAGTTCAGGTGATAGGGGTCGTTGTGGCAGAGCACCATCTCGTGTTCGGGTATGCGAGCCTGGAGGGCGTTCGATGCGGTGGCGAGTTCGAGCAGTGGTCCGAGACGGGACGGTAGAGGCGTGCCCTTCGACCTGAGGAGGTTCATCCACCGTTCGATGTCGGCATAGGCGCCGAAGATGCCCTCAACGTGCTTGAGACCATGGACGTCACGTAGAACTGCTGCGAGGCGTGGAACCACCGTCGGTGACGTGAACTCGTCGATGCTGAGAGCGGGAGCTTCACTGATGAATCGCGTTGCCGAGTGCCCATCCGGCAGTATGAACGCGGCGACGTGTGGCATGATCCCTGCCACCTCAACGATGTCGAGCACTTCCTTCTCTCTGACCCGATCGATGCCGAGGAGTGGTCCGCTCTCTCCTGCGATCCGAATCACGAACTGGCTACCGACTGTACCGACGACGTAGCTCCGATTGGTGAGGCCACCCATCAGACGCTTCACCTGCAGATCCGAAATCTCGGCGAGTTCCGGCACGCGAGCCACGATGTCTCGGAGGATCGCATTGTCGTTCGTCGTCGGCATCTTGATCGACTGTACTCATGACGACCGGGGATTCTCACCCTCGATTGCTGAACACGTCTGTGCTGTCCAACTCCTCGTCACCGTTACGCTGATTCGATGCCCGATGGTCCCACCCGGCCGACCGCTTCGCTCCCGTCGACCGCGCACGGAACGAACCGGGAAGCCTTCGGATCGATGGAGTGGGGACTCCTCACCGCCGTAGCTCTCATTTGGGGTTCCTCGTTCGTGTTCATGGCCATCGGCCTCGACGCGTTTCGCCCGGGCGTTGTAACGCTGGCTCGAATTGCCCTCGGCGCGCTCACACTCGGCCTCGTGCCCAAGGCAAGGGGTCGCATCGACAGAGAAGATCGTGCGCGTGTCTTTGGCCTCGGGGTCATATGGATAGGGATACCGCTCACGATCTTCCCGATCGCTCAGCAGTGGATCGACTCGTCTGTGGCCGGCATGCTCAACGGAGCAGTCCCTATCGCTGCGGCGGCCTGGGCGACGCTGTTGCTCAAGCGACTGCCCGGCTGGCGGCAATTGGTGGGGATCGGCGTCGGATTCGTCGGCGTGGTTGCGATCTCAGCGCCCGAAGTCGTCGATTCGTCGGCTACGGCACTTGGCACGATGCTCGTGGTAGGCGCCGTCGCTCTCTACGGCCTGTCGACGAATCTCGTGGTGCCGCTCCAACAGAAGTACGGATCGCTTCCTGTGCTGTTCAATGCCCAACTCGCCGCTCTGGTGATTGTGGTGCCGTTCGGTCTGTTCCAGATGCCTGGTAGTACGTGGGCTTGGCCATCGGCTCTCGCCATGATCCCGCTCGGTGCACTCGGAACCGGACTTGCCTTCGTGCTGATGGCGACGCTGGTGGGGCGGGTCGGTGGACCGCGAGGATCAGTCGCGATCTACTTCGTACCCGTCGTAGCCATCGTTCTCGGCGTCGCCGTTCGAGGGGACGCCGTCGAACCCGCTGCAGTTGTTGGAACAGCGCTCGTACTCGTTGGGGCCTGGATTGCGTCGAGGCGCGACACGTAGCGCCCTGAGGCATCTCAGGTCGTCGTGTACCGCTCGCGATTGCCGTAGGCGCTCGACGAGTAGGAAGCAATGTCAGCGAAGACTCCGAGGCCAATGATGATCCAGTCGAATCCGGCAACACCGTTGCCTGCCACCGATACCCACATGATCGTGGTCCACGGGGCGAAGAGGAATCCGATGAAAGACCACCAGAAACTCGAGAATGCGGCCTCCCACCGCGCCGGGTCGATCAACCACCAAACGAGGATTCCAACACGTGGCCCGAGGAAGACCAATGAAGTGAACAAGCAACACATGACGACCTCCGTTGACTGTCGTGTCCCCACAGACGGTACCAGAGCGGGGATAACGATGCTCACAGGCCAAGGACAAGTGGCCACTGTTCGTCACGTGCGTGGATCGGTGGCGAGGGAGTCCGATATGGTGAGCATGGACGGGTGAGGTAACTGAGAAGGAGCGGAGGAGGAGAACGTGACCACGGTTCGCTGGGGCATTTTGAGCACGGCCGACATCGGTATGACGAAGGTGACACCGGCCATCCAGGCAGCGGAGAACTGTGAGGTCGTTGCCATCGCTTCGCGTGACAGAGCGCGGGCCGCTGCTGCAGCTGCAGAATTGGGGATACCTGCTGCATATGGCACATATGAAGAGCTTCTGGCGGCCGATGACATCGATGCCGTCTACATCCCGCTCCCGAACGACCTCCACGCCGAGTGGACCGTGAAGGCCGCTGGCGCGGGCAAGCATGTCCTGTGCGAGAAGCCGCTGGCCCTCAGTGCACCTGAGGCTGAAGAGATGGTTCGCGCCTGTGAACGCGCCGGCGTGAAACTCGCTGAGGCGTTCATGTACCGGCATCACCCAACGTGGGTGGAGGCAGTTCGTCTGCTGCGCAACGGAGCGATCGGCGAGCTGCAGGGCGTGCAGAGTTGGTTCAGTTACTACAACGACGATCCGGAGAACATCCGGAATCGGCCTGAAAACGGCGGCGGTGCGATCATGGACATCGGCTGCTACAACATCAACGCGTCCCGCATGCTCTTCGACGCCGAACCGGTTCGGATTGAGGCAGCGGTTCGGCGGGATCCGGTGATGGGAATCGACACCCTGAGTTCTGCAGTGCTCGAGTTCCCTGGAGGCGGTCAAGCGACGTTCACGTGCTCGATCCGATCCGAGGACTACCAACGGGTCCACATCGTCGGGAGTACAGGTCGAATCGAGATAGAGATCCCGTTCAACATCCCACCGAATCGTGAGACAGGAATCCTCCTGACGGTGGGGGGAGACCCACCGGTCGCTCCGGTCACGGAGACATTGGTGTTCCCGGCTGAGGATCAGTACACCATTCAGGCCAGACTGTTCGCTCAGGCGATCCTCGACGACAGTCCGGTTCCCGTGCCGGTGTCGGACGCGATCGCCAACATGAAGGCGATCGACTCCATCCTCGAAACCTCCGGTTGATCAGGAACCCGTCCGAGTTTCCGGCTTGTAGTGTGGGAAGGAGCGGTCGATCGCAGTGAACACCCAGAGAGGGAGTCGAATATGTCAGAGTTCTTCACCGATGTGAGTCCCGTCCGGTACGAGGGACCCGACACCGAAACGGACCTGGCGTACCGGTTCTACGACCCCGATCGCGTCGTGCTGGGCAAGCGGATGGAGGATCAACTCCGGATCGCCGTCGCCTACTGGCACTCCTTCGCCTGGCCGGGCAGCGACGTGTTCGGCGCCGGGACGTTCGATCGGCCGTGGGCGGATGCCGGCAGGGATCCTATGGAGGCTGCGAAACAGAAGGCAGACGTCGCATTCGAGTTCTTTGCCAAGCTCGGCACCCCGTTCTTCTGCTTCCACGACGCCGATCTGGCACCTGCAGGGGAGACGTTCGCCGAGAGCAAGCGCAATCTCGAGGAGATGGTCGAATACGCCGAAGGGCACATGGCAACGACGGGTGTGAAGTTGCTGTGGGGGACGGCCAATCTCTTCAGCCATCCGCGCTACGCGGCGGGCGCAGCCACCAATCCCGATCCCGAGGTCTTCGCGTACGCGGCGGCTCAGATCAAGAACGCCATCGACGCCACGCAGCGTCTTGGCGGAGCGAACTACGTTCTGTGGGGTGGCCGGGAGGGCTACGAGACGCTCCTCAACACGATGATGCGCCAGGAGTCCGAGCAACTCGCGCGATTCCTGCACATGGTCGTCGACTACAAGCACAGCATCGGGTTCGAAGGCATGCTGATGATCGAGCCGAAACCTCAGGAACCGACGAAGCACCAGTACGACTACGACTGCTCCACGGTGCACGGCTTCTTGGAGCGATACGACCTGTTGGGTGAGCTGTTCGTCAACATCGAGGGGAATCACGCCACGCTGGCCGGGCACAGCTTCCACCACGAGGTGGCATACGCCGTGGACAATGGCATCTTCGGGAGCATCGACGCCAACCGCGGCGATCCGCAGAACGGATGGGACACCGACCAGTTCCCCAACTCGGTCGAAGAGGTGAGCCTGGCGCTGTACGAGATTCTGCGTGGCGGCGGCCTGGGCACCGGTGGCTTCAACTTCGACACCAAGTTGCGACGCCAGAGCATGAGTCGTGACGACCTCTTCCACGGCCACGTGGGCGGGATCGACACGCTCGCACAATCGCTGCTAGTGGCAGCCGAGATGATCGAAGACGGAACGCTCGATGGAGCCAGGAAGGCTCGCTACGCCGGATGGTCGACCGGGATCGGCACCGAGATCATGGACGGTTCCGTGAGTCTCCCGATTCTCGAGGAGAGGGTCGCCTCCGGTGAGATCGATCCGGCACCGGTCTCGGGACGCCAGGAACAGCTGGAGAACGTCGTGAATCGGATCCTCCGGCGCACGGTCTGAGTCGAGAGAGAAAGGGCAGATTGAATGAGAGACCTCACTGACCTCACGGTCGCGATCACCGGGGCAAGTTCGGGCATTGGGGCCGCGACGGCCCGAGCACTGGTTGCGGAGGGATCCTCTGTCGTGCTCGGGGCGCGTCGGATCGACCGCCTCGATGAACTCGCTGCCGAGTTGGGAAACAAGGTTGCAGTCGTTGAGATGGACGTACGGGAACCGGCGGACTCGCTGCGACTCGTTGGACAGGCGTACGAGAGGTTCGGCCGCCTCGATGCGATTATTCCCAATGCGGGCATCGGCGCATATGGCGGGATCATGGATCTGAGCGACGAGCAGCTTCGCGAGATGATGGACATCAACGTCGCGGGCACGGTGTGGCCGATCCGCGCCGCAGTACCCGGATTTGTCGAAGCCGGCGGGGGCGACATCGTCATTGTTGCCTCAGTTGCCGGTTTGCGCGGAGCCGGCGACGAGGCCGTCTATGCAGCGACTAAACACGCGCAGTTGGGTCTCGCCGGTGGCCTCGATCGCGAGCTGCGGGAATTCGGCATCCGGGTGAGCGCGATCTGCCCCGGGGGAACCGCGACCGAGTTCGCCATGGGGGCGGGCCGAACTCCCGACATGCCGGGGCTTGACGACATGATGAGAGCTGAGGACGTGGCGGCAGCCGTCGTCACGGTTCTGAAGCAGCCACTCTCCATGCGCACGCTGATCTGGTCGATGCGGAGCATCAAAGAGGACGACTAGCAGCTGGTCCCGAGAGGCGGGGCGAGTAGGTCTTCTCCCTCCCGTGAGGGGAGGGAGAATGGCACGGCATCCGACGAGGATCAGCCGTCGGCGAGGATGTGAGCCGCAACGCCATCGGCGTCGAGTCCCAACTCCGAGAGGATCACGTCGGCATTGCCCGGGGGAAGGAACGCGTCCGGCAGACCGAGGACCCGAACCCTTCCAGCAAGACCCGACGGAGCGAGCGCACCGAGCACCGCTGAGCCGAAGCCTCCGGATGCGACGCCGTCTTCGATCGTGATGATCCGTTCGTACTTCTCGGCCCATTCGAGGAGGCGCGGGTCGAGGGGCTTCACCCAACGAGCGTTGACGAGACCACAGGAGATCCCTTCCTGCTCCAGCAGCGTGACCGCGTCGGTAGCCACCGGGACCATGCGGCCAACGGCAAGGAGCAGGACGTCGGATCCGGAGCGGAGTTCCTCCCACTCCCCGTAGGGAACCGGCACAGGCGGCAACTGCGGAATCGAATCGACGCGAGCCTTGGGATAGCGGATCGCGACGGGACCTGGATGATCGAGAGCGGTCGCGAGCATGCCGGCGAGTTCATCGGCCGTAGAAGGGGCGGCGATCGAGAGGCCGGGGATCATGCGCAGGTAGGCGAGATCGAATGCGCCATGGTGAGACGGTCCGTCTGAACCGGTCACGCCGGCGCGGTCGATCATGAAGACGACCGGCAGGTCATGAAGAGCGACATCCGACACGAGCTGGTCGAATGCTCGTTGGAGGAACGTCGAGTAGATGCAGACGATCGGTCGGCGTCCACCCATGGCCAGGCCGGACGCGAGGGTCACGGCGTGCTGCTCGGCGAGGCCGACGTCGATGACACGGTCGGGGTGCAACTCCGCTAGACGACCGAGGCCTGTTGCCGAACCCATGGCGGCGGTGATCGCCACCACGTCCGGTCGTCGCTCGGCGGCGTCAGCGATGATGGCCTCGGCCGCATCGGTGAACCCGAGACCGTTCGAGTGAGTGTCGCCGGTATCGAGGTCGAAAGCACCGACCCCGTGGGTTCTTTCGCTCTCGTCCCTGGCCGGTGCGTAGCCCCTACCCTTTTCGGTCACGACGTGGACAACGACCGGTTCGTGGAACTGCTTGGCTCGCTCGAGCGTCGCTTCGAGAACCTCCAGATCATGACCGTCGATCGGTCCGGTGTACTTGATACCGAGCACGTCGAGGAAGGTGGCGGGCTGGAGAACCTGCTTGATCGCTTCCTTCATCCGGTGCAGGGCCTCATCGGTCGTCTCCCCAACCACCGGGATTCTGCGGGCCATCTCACCGAGGATCTCTTTCGACCGTTCGTACGTGGGGTTCACTCTGAGAGCAGCAAGGTGTGCGGCCAGGCCACCGACGGTCGGAGCGTATGAACGGCCGTTGTCATTGATCACGATGATCAATCGTTCCGGGCTCAACTGTGCGATGTGGTTGAGCGCCTCGTACGCCATCCCTCCGGTGAGCGCCCCATCGCCGATGACGGCGACGATGTAGGAATCATCCCCATCTTCGCGTGCCAGGGCGAGTCCGGTCGCGTAGCTCAGCGACGTCGATGCGTGGCTGTTCTCGACGAAGTCGTGGTCGCTCTCGGATCGCGACGGGTAGCCCGACATGCCGGACTCCTGTCGAAGCGTCGGGAAATCATCGAAGCGGCCCGTGAGCAGCTTGTGTGGATAGCACTGGTGTCCGACGTCCCAGATGATGCAATCGGTCGGGCTGTCGAACACGGCGTGAAGGGCGATGGTGAGTTCGACGACACCGAGATTCGGCGAGAGGTGCCCGCCGTTCTGCGAGATGACGTCGAGCATGAACGAACGGATCTCATCACTGAGATCAGCGAGGGTCTGCTCATCGAGGCCTTCGAGGTCTGCCGGGAGAGCGAGGCTCTCCAGCAGGGGATAGCTCTGTGGATCCGCAGGGGCCACTTCGCTCTGTCCTTTGTGTCAGGAGGATTGGCGCCAGGGAGGCTAGCGCTTCACCGGAGTCTCTCTCACAGGGATTAGTGCACTGCTCCGTCGGGGACCAACCCTACGAAGGTCCGTGTCTCCCGACATGTCACCTACCGAAGGCGGATGATCTCAAGTTGTCAGTACACATCCGGGACGAACGTCTGCTCCGTGATCGGAGGACGTATGTAGCCGATGTCCTCCTGCCGGGGTGGCAATTCGATCGCTCCGAGCGGGGGGTCCTCATAGGGAATCATCGTAAGCAGATGACTGATACAGTTGAGCCTCGCGCGCTTCTTGTCCTCGGCGTTGACGACGACCCACGGAGCCTGCTTGATATCCGTGTGGTCGAACAGGATGTCCTTCGCCTTCGAGAACTCGACCCACTTCGCTCGTGACTCGAGATCCATCGGGCTCAGCTTCCACCGCTTGGTTGTGTTTTCGATGCGGGCCTGGAACCGGCGTTCCTGCTCCTCGTCGCTCACGGAGAACCAGTACTTGATGAGGATGATGCCGCTTCGGACCAGCATGCGTTCGAACTCGGGGCAGGAACGGAGAAACTCCGTGTACTCGTCGTCGGTGCAGAACCCCATCACGGGCTCGACGAGTCCACGGTTGTACCAGGACCGATCGAACAGCACCATCTCACCTGCTGCGGGCAGGTAGTTGACGTAGCGCTGGAACCACCACTGGGTCTTCTCGCGTTCCGTCGCCGTACCGAGGGCTTCGACCCGGCAGATTCGGGGGTTCAGCCGTTCGGTGATTCGCTTTATCACACCGCCCTTGCCCGCGGCATCGCGTCCTTCGAAGACAACGACGACCTTGAGCCCCTCCTCTTTGACGTAGGTGTGCATCTTGACCAATTCGGTCTGGAGCTGGGCAAGCTCAGACTCGTAGAACTTCTTCTTCAGCTTCGGC
>RCNE010001480.1_pt1 | contig 12736 bp, 13 predicted proteins | sample 2041361 | NCBI WGS metagenome assembly RCNE01 (sample SAMN09708229, study PRJNA481090) | Marine sediment metagenome, whole genome shotgun sequencing project.
TCGTCGAGGAGGATGCGCCGGGCCAAGCTGTGGATCGCCGCGCCGCCCGAGGCGCAGTTCTCGTGGAAGGTGGTGGCCGGAGACGAGCTCGGCCGCTCCTCGGACTGTGCAGCGGTCATCGAAGACCTGGTGGCAATGGTCGATCGGCTACGACTCTCTTCCGGGTATGACGCCTGGCGTGAGGCGCCGATACGTAACGCACACAACGACGCCAAAGGCCCGAACTGCATCGTCGGTCCCACTGGCGCACGAACGATCATCGATCTCGACACGAGCATGCCGGGCACCGTCTTGTCCGACATCGGCGAGATGATTCGTTCGAGCACCCGCTCACTGATGGGTGAGTCACCGTCGACTTACATGGCGCAGATCGAAGCGGTCAACCGCGGGTTCCTCGCTGGGTACGGCGCGGACCTCACCAAGGCCGAACGCGACGCCATGTTGTTGTGCGGTCCGCTGATGGCGATCGAAAACTCAGTGCGTTTCCTCGCCGACCACCTGTCTGGCGACAAGTACTACGGAGCGTCGTCACCTAACCAGAATCTCGATCGGGCGATCGCTCAGCTCGAACTCGGGAAGCGGCTCGTTGAAGCGATCGAATGGGCTACAACCGGCTGAGCGAGTCTGCCTCGGGAGAGGCGCTGGTTCTCGCCGAGAAAAGCGCAGTCAGCGCGAGACGTCGTCGAGTGCGGTGATCTTTGTCGGAGTCAATCGGACGATCCGTTCTCCGGCTACGCCGTTTCTCTCCCCGAATTCCTCGGCGCGATCTGGTCCCATGTAGCGCCCGCCGATCTGCGCGGCCAGCGTTCGCACCCGATCGAGATCATCGTCGAACGAGATGGTGCCGTCGACCTTTACGAATCCATACGGCGGTTCTTCGAGATCGACCACCAGGCTCGCGCGTCCCTCGCGAGCCAGGGCCTTTGCCTTGCCGCTGTCGCTGTGGGTGTTGAATACGATGTCGTCACCGTCGAGCATGAACCACACGGGGGCTACGTGCGGGGCACCATTTCCGGCCACCCACGCAAGCTTCCCGGTGCGGGTACCGCTCGAGAGGAACGTCCGGCGTTCGTCATCGGTCATCTTGCGCATCGAGATTCTCCTTATGTCGCGTCGACGTTTTTCTTCTACCTGATGTTGACCGACTCACAGAACACGCGGCCGTCACGAATCGGCTCGATCGAGATCGAATAGAACTGCTCGACTTCGCCCTCGGTCGACGGCACGATGAATTCGTCATCAGCCACCCGATCGATCAGGTCTGGGTCAATGAGATTGCCGTTGTTCCAGACGTGCACATAACTGGGGTAGGTGGTCTCGTCGCCGTCGACGACTTTGATCTGCACCATGGTCGTGTCGCCGATCTGGTCGAGCTTGCAGTCGATGGCATCGGTGTCGCCGATGAGCGGCACGTCGACGCCCTTGATGTTTGCCCAGGCCGGGAGGTCGATGACGTCGCCAGTCCCGAGCAGTCCGAGAACAACGAGCAGAGCCGCTACACACCCTGCGGCGATGGCGGCTCGTTTCTTCATCAGATGGTGCCGTCGGCGCTGAGGAGTTCGAGTGCCGAGGCGGCAAGGGTTGTGACCTGCTCAGCCCATGAATCGACATCGAATCCATCGTCCTCGCCCATGGTTCCTGCCCGGTACCGATTGACCACACCGTCGAGGATGCAGGCCAGCCGCCACGTTGCAAAGGCGTGGTAATACGCAACGTCGCCGACGTGCCCGCCCATTGCTTCTTCGTAGATGGAGACCACCTCGTCGCGTTCGAGAAAGCCGTCGGCCTGGGTTGGCGGGTCGGAAAGTGCAATGACCGAATCGCCAGGACGAGCCCAATAGGTGAGCATTGCGCCGAGGTCGGCGAGTGGGTCGCCGAGTGTTGTGAGTTCCCAATCGAGCACGGCGACAACGTTGCCGGCATCGTTCACGATCGTGTTGTCGAGCCGGAAGTCGCCGTGCACCAACCTGGCCATTCCTTGCTCGGGCACAGTTGCGCTGAGTGCTTCGTGTGCCCGGATGATGTTCGGGTCGGTCGGCGACTCGGTTGCGTCAACCTGCCCCTTCCAACGCCGCAGCTGACGTTCGATGTAACCCTCACGTTTTGCGAAATCGCCTAAGCCCACTTCGTCGATGTCGACATGGTGAATCTTCGCGAGGTTCTCGACGACCGAGATACCCATGGCACGCCGCGTATCGAGATCGAACTCGTTGGCGATCACCTGGTTGCGGACAACGGTGCCTTCGACCCAATCCATCACATAAAACGGAGCCCCGTTCACCGCTATGTCGTCGCAAAGGCCAATCATCGTTGGCACGGGCACGTCGGTCGGCGCCAAGGCCGACATCACGCGATGTTCGCGCGCCATGTCGTGTGCGCTAGCGAGTACATGACCCGTTGGAGGGCGTCGAAGTGCCCATGCGCCATTGGCTTCGTCGGTCACGCGGAACGTGAGATTCGACCGACCACCAGCGATCTGGTGGAACGACAAGGGACCGACGACTTCGCCGCCCGCTTTCGCCACATTCTCGGCCAACCAGTTCGTGACCGGCTCGACATCGATTCCTACTGGGGCACCGTCGCTGCTCATCTATCCCTTCCGTGTCTCGCACAGAGACATCGCACAGGATATGGCATCGCTCGCGGACCGATACGCTCAGAGGTCCGTGCGATCAGGAGAATGCTGACAATGGCCGATGTCACCGATGCAACGTTTGCGACCGATGTAGTCGAACGGTCCAAGACAGTTCCGGTCGTGGTCGACCTGTGGGCTGAATGGTGCGGACCCTGTAAGTCCCTCGGTCCGATTCTCGAGAAGGTCATCGGCGAGACAAATGGGCTCGTCGAACTGGCCAAGGTCGACGTCGACGCGAACCCTGAGGTCGGCGCCGCGTTCCAGGTGCAGTCGATTCCTGCTGTCTACGCCATGAAAGATGGCCAAGTCGTCGACGGTTTCGTTGGCGCCCAGGGAGAGCCGCAGGTCGTCGAATTCGTCCAGCGCCTCCTCGATACTGCCGTCACCACCGCCGATGGCGAGAATGCCGACGGTGGCCAGGCTGCTCCTGATGCCACCGGTCAGCCGCAAATCGCCGAACCACAGATGTCTGAGCCGCCAAGTGGCGAGGCGGTCAGCACCCCAGTACCAGTCGAGCCTGAACCCGTTCCGGTGAGTGCTGCGGAGGGCGAAGCAATCGAAGCCGAGCTCACCGAACTGCTGCTCACGGTGAAGACCGACGACGAGGCACGTGAGCGTTACGTCGCTCTGCTCGATCAATTGGGCGTCGCTGACCCACGAACGAACACGTATCGCCGCAAGCTGGCCACCGCACTCTTCTAGGAAACTGCGCTCTTCTAAGAAACTGCGCTCTTCTCATTCGGAAGTCGTCGGCGAGTTCGGATTGCCAGGCCAGCTCAACAGAACTACCGTACGAATTACTGCTTCCCCCAGTTGAATCGAGACCTGTGAGGAAGCTCTGCCATGTCTGGCACCCACGACGGCCCGGCCGTCGACCCCCTCGCTGCGCTGCGCGCAGCAGATCACCGACCAACCCTCGACGTCTGGCAAGAAAAGATCCAGCATTGGCTGGTTGCAGGGTTCAAGGGTGCAGCGCGAAGTAGTGCGGCTGCGTTGCTCGCGTTGGCGATCGCGCTAGCGATTCTCTGGCGACTGTTTGTCACGACGCAGCCGCCGGTCGAAGACAGCATTCCGCTCGCGCGTGCGACAGCGGAGACACCCGAGATATCCGAGACGCCAGCGGGATCTGCCGCGGATCCGAGTCCGACGACTCGTTCGATCGAGACGGGTGGGTCTGTCGATGACCCACTGGCCGAACCAGTCGTTGTGCACGTCGCGGGCGCAGTCCGCAAACCTGGTTTGGTATTCGGGTCGGTCGGGTGGCGAATCGACGACGCAGTGAGGGCGGCCGGAGGTCCTCGAGGCACTGCCGATCTTGATCGGTTGAACCTCGCCGCACCGCTCGCGGACGGCGAACGAATCTACGTTCCCGAAGTTGGCGAGGACGAGCCATCGGTGGTCAGCTCGACGCGCAGCGCCGATGGCGCCGGGGGAGAGGCCTCGGGTCCCATCGACCTGAATCGAGCCGATGCCGTCGCCCTGCAGTCACTGCCAGGAATCGGGCCGGCAACGGCCGCTGCGATAGTTGCGCACCGAGAGGAGCATGGTTCGTTCGGAAGCGTCGATGCGCTCGTGGCCGTTCGCGGGATTGGCCTGGCCACGCTTGAGGCGCTGCGAGATCATGTCCGAGTCTGACTCGGACATGATCGGTCCGCCGAGCAACGGGCGTAGAGACACCTTGGTTCTGGTCGCGATCGGCGCGGCGTTCCTAGCCGCTCGGTTTCTCACCGCAATCCCGTTGATGGTCGGGATGGTTGCTCTTGTCCTGGCGGCCGCCAGTCTCAGGCCGCGCTTCATCTTGCTCGCACTCATGTTGCTCATCGGCGCTCGAGCGGGGACAGCGGTCGATGCTCTCCAGCCCGTCGAGACTCGGCCCGTACTCGGCGAACAGTTCCGCCTTGTCGATGACCCCCGCCCCGACGGGGTCACCTGGCGGGCGATCGCAGAGATCTCCGGCGAACGCGTTCTCGTAACGGCGCGAAATCCGCAAGCCGGCCCGCTTCGAACGGCTGCAGCCGGAGACGATGTCGTGCTGCGAGGCACGCTGCGGGGCGCTGCTCCGGAGTCGTCTTGGGCGATCAGCCGCCGGATCGTTGGCCAGATGACGGTCACCGATGCGCAACTCGAGTCTCGCGCTTCGGGTCCGAGAGGTCTCGCGACGTCTGTGCGCGCCCTCATCCGAGACGGAGCGGCCAGCATTTCGCGAGATCGACGAGTGCTCTTCACCGGGTTGGTGTTCGGAGACGATCGTGGTCAGAACGTGATCGTCGCTGACAACTTCCGGGCGGCCGGCCTGGGCCATCTACTTGCGGTTTCTGGTCAGAACGTGGTGTTTGTGCTCGTTCTCGCCTCTCCGCTGCTGGGGCGTCTCCGAAAGATTCCGATTCGTGTGGTCGGATCCTTCGTCGTGCTCGCCGCTTTTGGGTTTCTCACCAGGTTCGAGCCATCCGTGACACGAGCCATTGTCATGATGGGCCTTGTCCTGGTTGCCCAAGCCGTAGGGCGACCCGGCGGAGCCGCCTCCGCTCTCCCTCCGGCAGTCATTGGGCTCCTACTCCTCGAACCCCTCCTCGCCTGGTCGCTCGCCTTTCAGCTCTCGGTCTGCGCAACGGGCGGCCTGATCGTGCTGGCACCGCGAATTGCCGATTGGTTGCCTGGGCCCACGGCTCTCCGGCTCGCAACAGCAGCCACCATCGCCGCTCAGGCCTTCGTTGCCCCGCTGTTGCTGTCCACCTTTGGCCAGGTGAGCATCGTCGCAGTCCCAGCAAATCTGGTCGCCGCTCCGGCTGCGGCAGGCGTGATGATGTGGGGCCTGTTGGTCGGGCCAATCGCCGGGCTCGCACCATCGGGGGTTGCAACATTGCTGCACCTCCCGACTCGGGCCCTGTTGTGGTGGATCGACGGCGTAGCGGCGCTGACGGCACGGGTCGACATTGGAGAGGTGACGGCTTGGCACCTCGGTGCGATCGCACTCGGAGGCATGTTCTGGCACGTCCGTGAAGGGCTGCTCATCGTTCCAGCGTCTGTCACGGCGTCAATTACTGCGGCTCTCGTGGTCGGGGGTTTGGGGATGCCGCTCATCGTGCCGCAGGAGCTCCCAGCCGGCAGGCACATCGCTGTCGCCGGCGTCGAGATCGTGCGTTCCTCGAGCGGAACCGACCTGGTCCTCGTCAGCGGATCTGCGAGAGAAGCCGAAACCATCGAGGCCTTGCGACGGGCTCGCCTCGGAAGAATCGACCTCCTCATAGCGCTCGACGGGTCGCGGCCGACCGGCCGATTGGTCAGAGTCATCGATCAACGATTCGACGTCACCGAGGTGTGGGCACCTCGGGGCCACGAGGTACCGGGTGCACACACGGTGTCGCCAATGGAAGGTGTCGTCGGGTCTCTGAGAATCAGAAGTACGCCCGGCGATGGCCTCGTCGTTGTTGAACGCGGATGACATGCAGAACTTGAGCCGACCGCACGCGCTCGCGACCCGTTAGGTTTCGAGTGATGGCATCGACCGAACCCACGATCGTCGGCGGTCACGATGACCTGATCGACCCGGATGCCTTCCGAGTGGAAGCGCCGTCCGTTGACGCACTTGTCGAGCTCGTCGACGGTGTCGACGACCCTGGTTCACTCACGGTGGCGGTCGACGCCGCCGTTTCGAATGATGGGGCAGGGTCAACTGACGGGGCGGTCGATCACGATGCCCTCGTCGCCGTCGTCGCAGTTCTGGTGGCGCTTGGCGTGCGACGATTCGAGACCCGTCATCGGCAGGTGGTCCGTCGAATACTCGATACGCACGCCGCGATTTCGGCGGGCGACATCGCGGTGCTCGAACCATGACGATCCGATAAACGCGGCGCTTGTTCCCTACGCGTCGGCGACTACCGGATCTTCGTTGATGGGCAGATGAATGAGAGCGGAGAGCACACCGAGCGCGATGGCGATGATCCAGACAACGTCGTACGAACCGGTCGAGTCGAAGATGCGCCCGCCGAGCCAGATGCCGAGAAATGCGCCGAGCTGATGTCCGACGAACACCACTCCATATAACGAGGACAGGTTCCTGGTCCCAAAGAGTGAGGCCACGATGCCACTGGTGAGCGGAACCGTGGCGAGCCAGACAAATCCCATGATCGCGCTAAAGAGCAGCGCCGAGGTTGTGGTCAGCGGGACGAGCAGGAATACGAGCATCAACACTGCCCGCGTCGAGTAGAGGATGGACAAAAGTGTCCGTTTTCGCACCCGGTCGCCAAGGTGGCCGAAGAATATCGAGCCGGCAATGTTGAAGAGTCCAATGAGGCCGAGCGCTGTCGAGGAGACCCAGGTCTCGAGTCCGCCATCTTGGAGAAAGGCGGGCAAGTGCGCGGCGATAAAAGATACGTGGAACCCACACACGAAAAATCCGGCGATGAGGAGCCGGTAGCTCCGGTTGGATCGAGCGCGACGCAATAGGTCCGCGAACAGTATGGATTCCTCGTGGTCGCTTCCGCTTGCTGCCGCCGAAGGGAGCAGGAGCGCAGTGAGTGCCACGGCGACAAAGATTGCTGCGATCCACAACATGGCTGTCTGCCAGCCGAACGAATCGATCAGTCGCTGTGACAACGACGCCATGAGGAAAATCCCGGCGGACCCAGCCGCTGTAACCAGTCCGAAGATGGCGCTGCGTCGTTCTGGTGGAACCACACGCCCTACGGCTCCGAACACGACGACAAAACCCGTGCCACTCATACCGAACCCGGCGAGCCCGCCGAGCCCGGCGAAGAGGCCAGCTTGTGAGGCGGTCACCGAGGTGAGGACGTATCCCAGCGCGAACAATGTGGCACAGGCCGAGAGCACCCATTTAGCCCCGAGCCGGTCGGCCGCGAATGCAGCGAGAGGAAGACCGAAGAGGAGATTTTGTAGAGCGACGGCCAAGCTGAAAACTTCGCGCCCGGTCCCCAGCGACTCCGTGACCGGTGGGAGGAAAAGGCCGACTGATCGTGAAGCGCCCGTCGATGCCATCACCGAAATTGCGGCGATAACGACGACCATCCACATGGTTGTCTGACTAGACCTGTCCGCTTTCTTTGGTTCGGACAAGGTCGTCATCGGTATCCCCGGGTCGTGTGGCTGCTCGGCATCGCGGAGCGCCCCGTTGTGCACAATATATGAGTTGTCGCACGAGCCACGATTGTGCTCCGTTGACTGCGACGGCTCGTCATGGTGGCTTGTTGTGATCGGGTGAGCCCTGGAACCCAGTATCGTCGCGACCGATGACCATTCACCTGCTGAAGGGCAACGATGACTCACTGCTCAGTCGAGCGGTTAGTGAACAGGTGAGCGCGCTCGTGGGCTCGGGCGACTCGTCGCTCATGGTCGAAGAACTTTCGGAAGATAATTACCGCATGGAGGACGAATCGTTCGCCGTTACCCGGTTGGTCGATGCTGCCCAAACACCACCATTTCTCACAGAGCGACGGGTCGTGGTGGGGCGGCACATGGCGAGGTTCTCCAAGGCAGCCGATGTCGAAGCGCTCGTTGGTTACCTGGCCTCGCCGTTGAGCTCGACAGATCTGGTTTTGGTGTGGGAGCGAGGCATCTCGCCAAAACAAGACCGAATGCCCTCCATGCCCAAGGCCCTCAATGAGGCTCTCCAGAGCGCTGGCGCGGAAATCGTCGATGCTGGCATTCCGTCGGGAAAGAACGCGTCGGCCTGGCTCGATCGCCAGCTCAAAACCTCGCAGGTCACGGTCGACAGTCGGGCTGCGCAACGAATCGCCGAACACTTGGGCGAACAGCGCAGCCGGGTGGTCAGCCTCTTGTCGACGCTCGAAGCTATCTACGGGCCCGGAACAACGATCGGCGTGGAAGAGGTCGAACCGTTCCTTGGTGAAACCGGCGACGTTCCTCCGTGGGAGCTCACCGACGCCATCGACGCCGGCAAGATCGATGTCGCTCTCGACAAACTCAACCGGATGACCGAATCCGGTGGACGCCATCCGCTGCAAATCATGGCCAGCCTCCAGACGCACTACCTCCGGATGTTTCGACTCGACGGAGCACCAATCTCCGGCGAGAAACAGGCCGCACAGCTGCTTGGCATGAAAGGTTCGACCTTTCCCGCAAAGAAGGCGCTCACCCAGTCAAAGAAGCTGGGCTCAAGCGGGGTTCGTCATGCCATCGAGCTCCTCGCCGATGCCGACCGAGGACTTCGTGGCGAGTCCGGTTGGCCTCCCGAGCTCGTGATGGAAGTTCTCGTGGCCCGATTGGCGAACCACCGATGAACGCAGTGGCCATTATCTTCGGCGCCTTCTTAGTGACTGCAGTCCTCGCTGACCTCGTCAACACGTTGGTGACGACTTCGACCTCGCAATGGCGGTGGTGGCCGACGCGGATTCTCTACCGGCGTTCATGGGCGATGGTTTCCAGCCTGGGCGCACACATTAAGGATGAGGCACGCCGCGAACGCGTCTACTCACTCTTCGCTCCGTTGTCCGTCCTGGTGATGTTGATGGCTTGGGTCGCCCAGCAGGTCATCGGATTTGGGCTGATCTCATGGGGTATCGGTGGCGTCAGCGGCATCGATGGGCTCCTTGACTCGATTTACTTCTCCGGCGTGGTCTTCTTCACCGTCGGGTTCGGCGAGGTCGTGCCGGTCGATCAGATACCACGTTTCATGGCCCTCATCGAGGCCTTTGCCGGCGTGCTCACGACTGCCCTGGTGGTGGGTTATCTCCCTGCACTGTACTCGGCCTACAGCGAGCGAGAACAGAAGCTGCTCACGCTCGACGATGGAAGCGAGGAGCGGATCACGCCCACGAACCTCGTGATCTCGCGTGCTCCTGATGGCGACCCGCGCGAACTCGACACGTTCTTCAGCGAATGGGAGGCGTGGATTGCCCAGGTGCTCGAAACGCACACGTCGCACCCCATGTTGGTCCTTTTCCGATCACAGCACCCTGGGCAGAGTTGGATAACTGCGCTGGGCCTTGTCACCGACGCGGCATTACACGTCGAGATGATGGAAGGCGGACAGGGTCGCTCTGCGTACTGGGCGCTTCGACGGGCGAGTCGTTTGCTCCACAACATGACCGACGGCTCCGATCTGTCCGGGTACAGGGCCACGCTCGACGAAGCGTATGTCGGCGACGATTCGCAGTTCAGAGAGCTCTATGACTCCCTCGAGGGTCACGGCTTCGCGATGCTGCCGTATGACATTGCGGTCCAGCACAGCCGGGACCTACGCACGACCTATGACGCACAACTCGAGTTCCTAATCGACCAATTGCAAGCGCCACGGGGTTTCTGGGGTCACGAGATTGGTCATCGCCTGCATCAGTTGTCGATCGAGCCGCCCGTCGATCTCGAGGGCCACTCGAACAGCTAGCGAGCTTCTGCGACGCAGAACTCGTTGCCGTCGGGATCACTGGACGTCGTCCACTGCACACCCCACTCGTCCTTCTTGTGGACGAGTGATGCGCCAAGTGCCACGAGCCGATCGGTTTCGGCTTCACGGTCGTCGGTGCCAAGGTCGAGGCGCATCCGGTTCTTGGCCGTCTTGCCCTCGGGGACCTTGATGAACATCATCACCGGCACTGATCGCGCAGCGGCCGAAGGGCCGAGCGACTGAAAGAACTGGCCGCTTCCGCTCTCGTCGGGGTCTACCTCCGTTCCGAGCACGCCTGCCCAGAACGTAGATAACGTTTCGGCGTTATCGCAGTCGATGGTGATCGCTCGAATGCTGCAGGTCATCGGTTTCCTCCAAAGGGGTCTGACCCCTTTTTTGAAAAAGGGGTCAGGTCACTGTGTCGCTCGTCATATTACGTACCCTTGTGGAAGAGACGCGAGAGCCAAGCCGCTGGGCCGAGAAGATCCCACTTATTGCCGGCGATGTCGACGAACACGGCAAATCGCCCGAAGCTCTCATCCTTGGGTTCCGTTGTGAACTGCACGCCATTCGTACACATGTGTGCGTACTGCGCGTCAAAGTCATCAACATGAAGAAAGAGACCGACACGGCCAGCGAATTGGTTACCAACCGCTGGCTGCTGGTCTGGCCCATCGGCCCTGGCGAGGAGAATTCCGGTGGCTGCGTCGGGCGGGCGAACGACTACCCATCGTTTGGGTCGGCCGTCGCTGGCGAGCGAGGTTTTGTCTTCGACGAGGTCGAATCCGAGAACGTCGACGAAGAATCGAATCGCCTCGTCGTACTCGTCGATGACGATGGCCAGCAGGTCGATGTTCAGCGACCGTGGCCAGAGTGCTTGTTAGGCAGCTGCCTGCAGGAGGCGCACACGTTTGGTGAGGCGGCTCTTGGTGCGGGCTGCGGTGTTCTTGTGCATCGTGCCCTTGGTGACGGCCCGATCGATGCGCTTGATCGCAAGAACGAGCTTCTCGTCAGTGTCGTCTGCGCCAGCCTCGGCTGCCTCGAGAACGGAACGGGTGCGCGTGCGGAGTTCTCCACGAATTGCGCGGTTGCGAAGGTTGCGCTTCTCCGTTTGGCGGTTGCGCTTGATCTGGCTCTTGATATTTGCCACGGCGACGTGTTCCTCAACTTGTTTGACCCGTCCCTCGGGTCAGCAAATCAGCGTAGCCGACACTTGGGGGGAAGCAACCGTGACAGGTGTTTCGCTCACCCCGACGAACTCCACGGAACCCGGGAGAAAGCCAGGTACCGTCTACCAGGCCATGGACCAGTCGCTCATTCGGAATACCTCGATCATCGCGCATATCGATCACGGTAAATCAACACTTGCCGACCGCATGCTCGAATTGACTGGCGCCGTCGACGTCAGGGACATGAAGGCGCAGTACCTCGATTCGATGGATCTCGAACGAGAGCGTGGCATCACCATCAAGCTCCAATCAGTGCGGCTCGACTGGGATGGCCACGTGATCAACCTGATCGACACGCCAGGCCACGTCGACTTCGGCTACGAGGTCTCACGATCACTCGCTGCGTGTGAAGGCGTGATTCTGGTCGTTGACGCGGCGCAGGGAATCGAAGCGCAGACGTTGGCCAACTGTTACTTGGCGCTTGAGAATGATCTCGAGATCGTGGCGGCACTGAACAAGATCGACCTCCCCGCCGCCGAACCAGAAAAATACGCCGAAGAGATCGAGAACGTGCTTGGCATTCCCGCTGACGAAATCCTGCGGATCAGCGCCAAGACGGGTGAAGGTGTCAGCGAGCTACTCGATGCGGTCGTGGGACGGACGCCAGCGCCGAGCGGCGACCCCGACGGCGAGACAAAGGCGCTGATCTTCGATAGCCACTTCGATCCGTACCGAGGCGTTATTTCGTCAATTCGAGTCGTTGACGGCAGCCTGCAAACGCGAGGCAGGGCCCTGTTCATGCAGGCCAACGCAGTCCACGACATCGAAGAGCTGGGTGTGCGGTCGCCAGACAACACGCCGGTGAAGGAACTCACCGCCGGCGAGGTCGGGTACCTCATTGCGGGCATCAAGGACGTCGGCGAAGCCCGCTCAGGCGAAACCGTGACGAACTTCCGGAACCCAGCCACCGAAGTGCTCGACGGATACGCAGAGCCGCTGCCGATGGTCTTCAGTGGTCTCTACCCAATCGATGGCGACGAGTACCCCGCACTGCGTGAGGCGCTCGAGAAGCTTCGCCTCAACGACTCGTCGTACACATTCGAACCCGAAACCTCCGGCGCTCTCGGATTCGGTTTCCGCTGTGGGTTCCTTGGGTTGCTGCACATGGAGATCGTGCGTGAACGTCTTGAGCGCGAGTTCGGCCTCAGCCTTATCTCTACTGCACCATCGGTGAAGTACAACGTGCACAAGAACGATGGCACCGAGCTGCTGATCGACAACCCGTCAGATCTTCCAGACGCCGCCTCGATCGACTTCATCGAAGAGCCAATGCTCAAGGTCTCTGTCGTGACCCCGTCGACGTATACGGGTGCAATGATGGATCTCTGTCAGTCGCGCCGTGGCGTGATGCAAAAGATGGAATACCTTTCGCCAGAGCGAGTCGAGCTCGGTTACCGGCTTCCGCTCGCCGAGGTCGTCATGGACTTCTTCGACCAGATGAAGAGCCGATCCCAGGGGTACGCGAGCCTCGACTACGAACCCGACGGCATGCAGCAGTCGAAACTGGTCAGG
>RCNE010001483.1_pt1 | contig 12728 bp, 13 predicted proteins | sample 2041361 | NCBI WGS metagenome assembly RCNE01 (sample SAMN09708229, study PRJNA481090) | Marine sediment metagenome, whole genome shotgun sequencing project.
TAGAGGCGAAGTGTTTTACCCATTCTGCATCGGTTCTACTGTAGTCGCGTAGCGCCCATCCGATGGCCTTATTGACAAAAAATTCTTTAGATCCTAAGAGCGAATTGATGACCTTCCCGAGAAATTCTGTATCTGTTTTTTCTTTTCTGAGTAATTGAAATATGATGCAGGAGCGTTGCAGCCAAATATTTTTTGAAAGAAGCCATTTGTTTACATAAGAATCTCTCCGTTCAGGAAATACGTCAAAATATTCTCCTATAAGTTTTGGTGCAATGAAATCTACAGTATCCCACCACGAATTGTTAACTACCATGAATTCGAAGAGTAAAATATCTTTTTCCTCCATTTGATTTACATACTTCTGAGTCAATTCCTGAGCGAAATAATGATATTCTCTTTGAGGTTTGTTCCAAAGAGTCTTTACTAAGCTTTCAAGATTTTCTTTGGGCGGTAAGTATGCTTTAGCCAAAAAGGGTTTTTGAATTGCCCTGCGAACAGGGGTTTTCATGCCATAAAATAAAAACTGATTGCGTAAGTAAGCACATTGTTCTTTTGCGATTTTCGAATCAGCCTGAGCTTCGAATTCAGATTGTAGAGTTTCAATGAAATTATGCACAACATTTTAGTATAATACTCGGTCGTAATTTGTGGGTAATGCTTTTTTTAACTGAATTAAATTTCCTTTCGCATCAAATGAGACTTCAAAATCGTCACGCACTCCATCTTTCTTCCCTTTGATAAAAAGGGCATAATTAATATGAGGCAGCATTAAATTCTGAAAGGCGTTTTTCAAGGTTTTTTCTATTTGAACATCAGGTTGTATGGAATAGGTTTGAAACATTTTTCGAATTTTTGATTTTTCAAACGTTTGGTCTAGATATGCGGTAATACGGCTAAAACTCTCATCAGGCATATCAACGGGTTTAATAGCAAAGCCTAGACCTTTAAATACGCCAGTTTCATTAAAATTCATGGAGTAAAAAAGGCGATCTTTTTTGAATTTGGCGATAAATGTTTTTGAAGTGCTATCTATAGCTTTGTAATACTTTATGCGTTTGAAATCATCGTTGTTTGCTTCAATTAATTGTAATGCCTCAAGAGGGAATTGTGATTTCTTAATACGATGTTCTCTTTCTTGATTGTTTTGGGCTGATGAAAACAATCCGAAGAACAGAAATAGAACAATCAAAATGGGCAATGATTTTCTTGTCATGATAAAATTATATTTCAACATCAGACCTCATTATATCTAAAGCAACTGACTTCATGATCATTAACCATACCAGTAGCTTGCATTTGTGCGTAGACTACGGTGCTTCCAACAAACTTAAACCCTCTTTTCTTTAGGTCTTTACTGATAGCATCAGATAGTTCCGTATTCGCTGGTCCGTCTTTGTAGTTGTTGATTTTGTTTTTAATAGGTTTTCCATTTACAAAAGCCCATATGTATTTGCTAAAACTGCCAAACTCTTTTTGAACTTCCATAAAAGCTTTAGCATTTGAAATAGAGGCATTTACTTTCAATTTATTTCTAATGATTCCAGCATCTTGTAAAAGGGAGTCAATTTTATTCTGGTCGTAGTTGGCAATCTTCTTGTAATCGAAATGATCAAATGCCTTTCTGAAATTATCTCTTTTCTTGAGTACGGTAATCCAGCTTAATCCTGCTTGAAAAGTTTCTAAAATTAAGAACTCAAATAGCGTGTCATCATCTTTTACGGGTACACCCCATTCTAAATCGTGGTAAGCTTCATAAAGCTCGTTGCCTTTGCACCAACCGCATCTGTGTTTTTCCATGGTGTTATTTGTTGTAATAAAGATAGGAGAAAAATGGAAAGATTAGTCAAAATAGTTTTAAAGGAAAAACCTTTATTGTATTTAAAGGAGAGAGTGGAATTTGTGCTCTGAGAACACCGGTCAGGTTTTGCTTTGATTGGCTAGCGAAGTCCAATCTAAGCATTGCCGGTGTTACAGAGAACATTAACTAAACACTTAATCTTAACAAGTTCAAATATAAATGGGATTTTACATTTTAAATGCATTACCTACGTTAAATAGTTGTTAAACTATTATATATTAATAGTATTACTATTATATTTGTATTCTTAATTTGAAGATCATATCCTATGGAGCAGCTTTTAAAATCCGTCAAAATTGGAATTAATGAAAAGATTTATGTTAAAGACCCAGAGTCTTCTGATTTGGGAAAACGTATAGTAGAACAGAGTATATTAATGATTGATGAAATGGGTTTTGAAAGTTTTACGTTCAAGAAACTTGGAATAAAAATAGGTTCCAATGAAAGTTCAATTTACCGATATTTCGAAAACAAGCACAAGTTGTTACTCTACTTGACGTCATGGTATTGGGGCTGGTTAGAGTACCAACTAGTCTTTGCTACTAATAGTATAGAAAATCCAAAAAAAAAGCTCGAAAAAACAATAGAAATCGTAACTAAAACTACGATTGAAGATTCTGCTTTTTCTCATATCAATGAGGTGTTATTGAATAAAATCGTGATTAACGAATATTCAAAATCATACTTGACCAAAGAAGTAGATTCTGAAAATAAAGAAGGCTATTTCAAGATTTACAAAAGATTGGTCAACCGAATTCGTCAGATGATTACAGCTGTAGATTCTGAATACAGATATTCTAGTAGTTTGGCGAGTACCATTTTAGAAGGTTCGGTGCACCAACATTTTTTGAAAGACCATTTTAGTTCGCTAACCGATTGTCATGAAGATGATGATGCTACCAAATATTTTCTTCACCTAGTATTTACATCACTCAAATAATTATAGAGCATGGCTAAAAATGTTTTAACCTCTTGGCAGAGGCTGATAAGTATGTTGAAACTAGACAAAAGAGATGTTTTACAGACCTTTTACTACGCTATTTTTGCAGGACTTGTTAATCTTTCTTTGCCATTGGGGATACAAGCAATCATCAATCTCATACAGGGTGCCCAAATAAGCACTTCTTGGATTATTCTGGTGATTTTGGTGACGGGTGGAGTTGCCTTTGCTGGTCTTTTGCAATTGATGCAAATACGTATTATAGAGAACGTACAACAAAAGATTTTTACTCGGGCATCTTTCGAGTTTACCTATCGTTTTCCGAAAATAAAGATGAGTGAGCTACGCGATTATTATCCGCCAGAGTTGGCAAATCGTTTTTTTGACACCTTAAACGTGCAGAAGGGATTATCGAAAATTTTATTAGATATTCCAGCAGCTATTTTGCAGATTATCTTCGGATTATTACTGTTATCCTTCTATCATCCGTTTTTTATTATTTATGGAATACTACTGCTACTTCTAATATATGTAGTCTTTAAGTTCACCGTACAAAAGGGTATGGATACTAGTCTCGACGAGTCAAAACAAAAATATAAGGTTGCCCATTGGATACAGGAAGTGGCAAGATCTCTAGTTAGTTTTAAACTATCAGGAAAGACCAGTCTTGCAGTAGACAAGAATGATTTATTGGTTACAGATTACCTAAAGGCTCGCGAAAGTCATTTTCGTATTCTGGTCATTCAATTTATACAAATGATTGGGTTTAAGGTTTTGGTTACTGGAGGATTATTATTGATTGGCGGACTTTTAGTGCTCAACCAAGAAATGAACATAGGTCAGTTTGTAGCCGCTGAAATTATTATTCTTTTGGTAATAAGCTCAGTTGAAAAACTAATTCGTGGTCTAGAAACTTTTTATGATCTTTTAACATCTTTAGAAAAGTTAGGGCAAGTGGTAGATAAGGATTTGGAATCTCAAGAAGGAGAATTTCCTTTATCTGAAGCTGAAGATTTGAAAGTAGAGTTAGAAAATGTTTCATTTGGTGTAAAGGGGAAACAAAATATTTTAGAAGATATTTCGATGAAGATCGAGCCTAGAAGCACACAACTAATTGTAGGCTCTAATGGTTCGGGTAAGTCTACGCTCCTTCGTTTAATCGCTGGTATTCTAGAACCTAATGAGGGTGATATATATATTAATAATACGTCATTAAGAGGTATTAATCCGAATCACTATCGCTCTTTTATAGGACAATCTTTGATAGAAGAAAGTCCGTTTGAGGGCACCATCCTTGAGAACATAACTTTTGGTGACGCTTCCATCACTCAAAAAGATTTGTACTGGGCTATCGAGGCTGTTGGTTTACAACAATTCGTTAAAAAACAACCCAAAGGCTTGAATACAGTCATTTATCCAGAAGGAAAACAAATATCGTATACAGTAGCTAAGAAAATTGTTTTGGCTAGAAGCGTTGTACATAAACCAAAATTATTGATACTCAAAGATCCCTTGAACCAGTTTGATGAAATTGAAGCATTGCGCATTATGAACTTCTTAATTGACAAGAACAATCCATGGTCATTGGTAGTGGTTAGTCAAGACCCAAAATGGATTGGGCGCTGCGAAAAAATCATAACTATGGATCATGGAAAAATCGTTTCCATAAACTAAAAAAAGTATGCTGAACATCTCTAAAAACCCATTAAATAAAACGGTTCACCTTACTGGGTTTAAATCTACTGATAAGGTATTTCACCAAAGACATTACAAGCATTTTAACCAATTCTTGCTGGGGTCTGCAATTTTTGGATTCATTGTCCTTTTTTTACCATGGACTCAGAACATTCGTGGTGATGGTTACTTGACTACTTTGAAACCTGATCAAAGGCCGCAAACCATTCAATCGCCCATACCCGGGCGTATTGAAAAATGGTATGTACAAGAAGGTGATTATGTTACAAAGGGTGATACGATACTATTCATTTCAGAGATAAAGAACGAATACTTTGACCCTCAATTGGTAGAACGAACAGGGCAGCAATTAAAGGCGAAAGAAGCTTCAGTAAATTCTTATGAAGGCAAAGTAAAAGCACTAAATAATCAAATTGGAGCGCTGTCAAATGAGCGTGTATTAAAATTGGAACAGGCTAGGAATAAGTTATTACAGTCCAAATTGAAAGTGCAAAGCGATAGTATTGATTTAGAGGCTGCTAAAACTAATATCAGTATTGCTGAGCGTCAATATGATCGTATTGAACAACTGCAATCTGAGGGTTTAAAAGCCGTTACTGATGTAGAGGAGAAGCGTTTAAAATTACAAGAAACACAGGCGAAACTAATATCTCAAGAAAATAAATTATTGGCTTCGCGTAATGAGATTTTGAATGCTGCGGTTGAGATTAATCGAGTTCGAGCCTCTTATACTGATAAAATTTCAAAAGCACAGAGCGATATGTACACCGCTCAATCTGGCCAGTTTGACTCAGAAGCTCAGGTAACCAAATTAGAGAATCAGGTTACAAATTATTCCATGCGAAGTGATATGTATTATATACGCGCTCCTCAAAACGGATATATTATAAAGGCTCTTCAAGCTGGCATTGGTGAAACTTTTAAAGAAGGTTCTGGTTTGGTCGGCATCATGCCAGCTGATATTGATATGGCTGTAGAGACTTTTGTTGAGCCCTTAGATTTACCTTTAATTCACAAAGGTGAAAAAGTACGCATACAGTTTGATGGTTGGCCTGCAATTGTTTTTAGTGGTTGGCCTAATGTGTCTTATGGTACTTACGGCGGAAAAGTAGTAGCAATAGAGCGGTTTATAAGTAGCAACGGAAAATATAGAGTACTACTTGCACCTGATGTTGATGATCACGAATGGCCAAATGCACTTCGTGCAGGCTCAGGTGCTACTACAATAGCTCTTTTAGAAGATGTGCCCATCTGGTATGAACTCTGGCGACAATTAAATGGTTTTCCAGCTAATTATTATACACCTGAGGGTATTCAAGATAAACCTGTAAAGAAATAAGATGCGTATTTATCTAACTTGTTTATTAGTTTTTATTGGGGTAATGTTACAAGGTCAAGTTCAAGATTCTGTAGTACTTCGCTTCAATGAATATTTGGGATATGTAAAAAAACATCACCCCATTGCGAAGCAAGCGCGATTGACCTTGGGCATTGGACAAGCGAACTTAATGAAAGCCCGTGGCGGATTTGACCCTAAAGTAGAAGTAGATTATAATCGAAAAGAATTTAAAGGAACAGAATACTATGACCGGCTAAACGCAACTTTTAAGATTCCAACATGGTACGGTATAGAACTCAAAGGTAATTTTGAGCAGAACGATGGTGATTTTCTAAACCCTGCTGAGTCGGTGCCTGCAGATGGTTTATATAGCGCGGGAGTTTCGATGTCTGTCGGACAAGGCTTTTGGATTAATGAACGAATGGCGACCCTAAAACAAGCTAAATATTTTAGAGAGCAGACCAAAGCGGATCGCGATTTGTTGGTCAATCAAATTTTGTTCGAGGCTTCGCTAGCGTATTTTGATTGGTTAAAGGCCTTCAATGAAGCATCAATTTACCAGAACTTTTTAGAGAATGCGAGTGTTCGTTTTGAAGGAACCAAAAAGCGGGCTGCATCTGGTGATATTGCTGCAATTGATACCGTAGAAGCCAAAATCGCCTTTCAGAATAGAGCATTGAGTTTAGAGCAAGCGAAAGTGAAACTAATGAAACGCTCTTTAGAATTGTCTAATTTTCTTTGGATGAATGATGACATTCCGGTAGAACTGCAATCTAATGTGATACCTGATACAAATATTGATGCGGATATTGATATTACGTTAGAAATTCTAGGAAAACCTTTAGATAGCTTTACAATTAACAATCATCCGAAGTTAAAATCATTAGGCTATAAAATAGAAGGTTTGCGCGTTGAGAAAAACCTGAAGGCAAACAAATTATTACCCAAAATCGATTTGGAATATAACTTTTTGACCCCAACTCCCGAGTTTATAAGTTCTTTAGAAACACAGCAGTACAAAGGAGGCCTTAGTTTTCGACTTCCCCTGTTTTTAAGAAAAGAACGAGGTGACCTTAAATTGGCGAAGTTCAAATTACAAGATGCCAAGTTTGATTTTGACAATGCTCAGGTAGCTTTGCAAAACAAAATCGTTGCGATTTATAGAGAATTGGAATCTTTCGAAACGCAAAACGTACTCATCGATGAAATCGTTGCCAACTACAATACACTCTTAAACGCAGAGGAGCGGAAATTCACTTTTGGGGAGAGTTCGTTGTTTTTAATCAATTCCAGAGAGAGTAAATTAATCGATGCAGAACTCAAACAAATAGCCGTTCAAAACAAGTTCTATGGTACTAAGGCGAAATTATTCAACAACTTGGCGGTGAATCCTGAAAACTTGTAAGCTTATTTAAGAAAAATCTACTAACATGACTTATCTCAGGAATTACTGAGATATTGTGTTCTAATTTTGCGATTTATTAATAGAGATTTAGATTATGCAACATCAAACAACAGAAAAAGATACCGAAGTACTCATTCAAGAAGGGTTATCACAGGCGATTTCATATACTGAATATAGAACTTTGGTTAGTCAGCTTGCAGAAGAAGGAAAGTCTACAGGCCCTGAACAGACGGAAGCTTTAACCAACTATACGCAATTGAATGACCGGCGTATGAAACGTTGGGACAAAACTTTAAAATTTAGCGAAGATGCTGTAGATCAAATTTCAAAAGTTGATCAAAAAATCACTTGGTTGGTGCTTAGCGAAAGTTGGTGTGGAGATGCTTCTCCAGCGCTTCCTGTTATGAACAAAATAACAGCGTTGAACTCGAATATCACATTGAAAATTATTTTACGTGATGAGAGTGTCGATTTAATGAACCGGTTTTTGACCAATGGCGGAATGTCTATCCCTAAGTTAATTGCTATTGATGATAACACCAATGAAGTAATTGATGATTGGGGTCCACGTTCTAAACCTGCAACAACTCTTGTCGAAGACCACAAAGAGGAACATGGCACACTAACTGCCGAATTTAAACAAGACCTGCAAGTTTGGTATAATAAAGATAAAGGGCAAAGTGTACTTAAAGATTTATTAGCGCGCCTTCCCTTGAAATAAATAAGTAATTGTGCCTTTTTGAGAAGCTTTATTCGAAGAATTGAATTTAGCTTTTCGCGCATATGAAATTGCATTGTCTACCAAGCAACCATTTGACGTGCCAGAACTTTTAGCATTGAAATCTGCTTCAATGACATTGCCGTTGCCATCTACTTTGATGTTTATTACAACCTTTCCTCCTTCAATACAGGTATAAATAGGGGGTGGAAGTTGATAATTGTTTCGGTCTACCAACGAATAAGAAACTGAAGTTTTTCGCGCTGCTAAATTATTAGTAAACTCTTTTTTTTCTGCTTCTTTTTCTCCTAATTTTTGCTTGGCTTCCTCGTGTTTTTTCTTTAGTTCTTTTACACGCTCTGCATATTCGCTGTCAGCCGTCACATCAGTCTGATTACCAGATTCGGAAGCTGCCTTTTCAGCCATTATCTCTTCTAACGTCTGTAACGGTTCTGGATTACCATAAGTTGGTTTTGCAGTTTCGTTATAGGCCGTATGGCTTTTAACCAGTTCTGCTTTTGACATCTCTTCTAGCGCTTCTTTTTCTTTCAGCAATTCTTCAATATCTTCTTCTGCAAGCATCATTTCAACAATGTATTCATCTTCAACGCTACCAACTTCACCAAGGCTGATGTTGAATAAAGTCAACACCACGATACCCATTGCGAATACGGTGATTAGAAGTGATAACTGTTTGCGATTCAGATTCATAGTGCTATAACCCCAATTTCTAAAAAATATTTAAATTATTCGTTGAACGGAAAAAGAAACTATGCCTTTTTAAGAATCATTTAGCTTTCCGAGTAAATTTTCCTCAAATCCCAACGGATCAAGTGCTTTATTTACGTTGTAATCGCCTATTTTGGTTCTTCTGAGTTCTGATAAATGTCCCCCAGATTCCAATGCTTTTCCGAAATCATTGGCTAATGACCGTATATAAGTGCCCTTACTACATACCACTCGAAATTTTACTTCAGGCAGTTGTATAGCTGTAATTTCAAATTCAGAAATAATAATCTTTCTCTTTTTTATTTCAACGGAAACACCCTCACGTGCATACTCATAGAGTCGTTTTCCATCTTTTTTTAAGGCAGAAAATATAGGAGGTGTTTGTTCAATTTCACCTATAAACGCCGCGGTAGCATTTTTAATAAGATCATCTGTAATATGAGCTGTTGGGAATGTTGCATCAACTTCGGTTTCCAAATCATAAGATGGGGTGGTGGCGCCCAAGGTAATCGTACCCGTATATTCTTTGACTTGACCTTGAAGCTCATTGATGGTTTTAGTAAACTTTCCAGTACAAATTAATAACAAACCCGTTGCCAAAGGGTCAAGGGTGCCAGCATGACCAATTTTGAATTTTTTCAAGTTGAATTTCTTTCGAATGACCCATTTAAGCTTATTCACAGCCTGAAAAGACGACCAACCCAAGGGTTTGTCAATGAGTAGTAATTGTCCGTTTAAGAAATCTTCTTTGGTTCTCGTATCCATTTTGAAGAAAATTAAGAGGGTATGTAGTTATGCCCAAAAACCATACCCAATTGCAATTAAACCTACAACCAGGCAGTATATAGCAAAGTAAGATAGTTTACTTTTTTTCACCAGTTGAATCATCCACGTACAGGCAGCTAATCCTGCTATGAAAGCAGCAATAAACCCTGCGCCCATGGCAAGGTTGTTTTCGCCTGTAAAAGTGAGGTCACCACTTAAAAGGTCCTTTCCTATTTTTCCAAAAATTAAAGGAACAACCATCAAGAAAGAAAATCGGGCAGCTTTAGTTTTATCAACCCCTAAAAGTACCGAAGTTGATATCGTAGCGCCACTTCTTGATATTCCAGGTAGCATAGCAATCGCTTGAGATACACCAACAATTAAAGCATTTTTAAAGCTTACCTTTTTATCCGTATCCTTTGCTTTATCAGCAAAGTAGAGTAGCACAGCAGTAATTAACAACATGAAGCCAACAAAACGAATATTACCTCCAAAAAAGGCTTCCAATTGCTCTTCGAAAAACAAGCCTACAAGTACTGCAGGCAGCATGGAGACAATAATTTTTAAAGAGAATTGAGTTTCCTCATTCCATTTGAAACTTAAAAGTCCTCGTAAAATTTCCCAAATATCTTTCCGAAAAACAACAATCGTACTCAAAGCTGTTGCAAAGTGCAAAACCACCGTAAACAAAAGACTTTCTTCAGGTACGGAGTTGTCTCCTAAAATAGCCTTTCCTATTTCTAAATGTCCGCTTGAAGATACAGGCAAAAATTCAGTTAATCCTTGAACGATGCCTAGGATGATAGCGTCTAAAATATCCAAATTATTTTTTCTTCTTGTGAGGATTCAATAAAATGGCATAAACCTCAATACCAAGCCCGATTAGGACTAAAGTTGGGGCTAAACGTATACGTCTGAAATTGTAGATTTCTTCGCTAAATACATTGGGGTCATCGCTTCCACCGCCACTCATTAAAATGAAACCTAAGGCAATAAAACCCAAGCCAATAAACAAGAACATATAGTTTTTCTTCTGAAAAATAAATTCTTGTTTCGATTGATCTTCTTTGTATTGCCGTTTTTTACTCATGACGCAAAGTTAATAATATAATTCATCTGTTCTTAAATTTAAGAAACGTTGTGTCGCAAAATAGGTGCTAATCAACGAAATCAGTAATCCTAAAAGGAATACGCCCACAAAAAGTACAATTAAAATAGAAGGATCATCAAAAAGCCCTAAATCTGAAAAGTTATCGTTGACATAGTATAGTACTATAGCAAGAGCTACAATGGCCACAAGTGAACCTAACATGCCTAGCTTGATATTCGTCCATATAAAAGGTCTTCGAATAAACGTTTTTGTAGCTCCCACCATTTGCATGGTTTTGATAATAAAACGCTTTGAATATATGGATAAACGTATCGAACTATTAATTAATAAAACCGCTATAAAGGTAAAAATGGCACTAGCGATAAGAATCCATAAGCTAATTTTTTTTACGTTATCGTTAAGTAAACCTACTAAGGGTTTGTCATAACTTACTTCATCAACGTAGCCTTTAGCAGCAATTTCATCTGCAATTTCGGTGATTTGTTCTAACGAGACAAAATCAGCATTTAGGTTAACATCGATAGAATTCTTAAGCGGATTATATCCCAAAAAATCAATAAAATTCTCACCTATTTCCTCGGCATGTTTTTCAGCTGCTTCTTCTTTGGAGACATAGTTGGCTGTTTTGGTATAATCGGCCATCGATAAGCTTTTTTGCAATTGATCAATTTCAACCTCTTTGGCACTTTCTTTTAAAAATACCGAGATGGTGATCTGCTCTTTAAAATGATCAGCCATTTTTTTGGTGTTCAATACCAGCAGCCCTAGAACCCCTAATAGAAAAAGAACGAGAGCGATACTCAATACTACCGAGAAGTAGCTTGAAATCAACTTGCGTTTTTGGTATTGTTCGAAAGATTTGCCCATAGTAGGTATTGAATAGGTAAAGTTAGGAAAGTAAATTGAATCATACCTGCAAATGGTTTCGCTTTCTAATATTTCAATAATATCTTCGTAAGAACTACCGTCGCATAAAACAAATGAACCTCCTAGATCTAAAAATATCAAGACCCGGATTATGGTTTCCGACTATCTGGATTTATCTGGTGCCCTTCGGCAACCAAGAGCATTTTTGGAAATCACCTTTATTCTGGCTGGGGCTCTTTTTTGTCACTTTTCCTTTAAATTATTTGGTCTACGGATTAAATGATTTCAACGACGAAAAAGCAGATGCCGTAAACAAGAGGAAAGGGAATTTCTTATTCGGAGCAAAAGCTCCACGCAAACATTTAGATGGTTTGCTCAAGAAAATAACGATTGTAGTGCTTCCGTTAATTGTAGTGTTTACTTACTTGTCTGGAGTAAAAATGTTTCTGCTTTTGCTTTTCATGATACTAGTGAACATCCTTTATAATTTTGAACCCTTTCGAATTAAGGAAAGACCTCCTTTTGAAATTCTTATTCAAATCGGGTATGTAACGACAGCTTTCTTTGCCACCGAATTAAATAATATAGAAACTTTGCCTTGGCAAACCCTAACCTATCTTTCTCTTTTTGCCTTTCAAGCGCATATCGCGGGTGAAATAATGGATATTGAACCTGATTTAGAAGCTGGAAAGCGAACTACCGCGACTTTATTAAAACGAAAAAACTCGAAGCTGTTAATGCTATTACTTTTAGTATTAGAATCGTTTTTAGTTGGGTATTGGTTTGAAGACCTTGTCTTATCCTCCTTTTTAGGAGTGTTCGCACTTTGGTTGGTTTTAGACCTATTTGTGTTTTTCAAAGATCAGCCTTATAGTTTAGCTCAGATGAAACTGTTTGGCTATGCGATAAACCTATCGGCTATAGCGTCGATGGCTTGGGTGCTGTACAGCGGTAAGTTGCTTTTAGGGTAAACCGTTATCAATTCGCCTAAACTTTCGGTTTTCCTATAATAAACCTATTTTTGCCCTTTACTTTTAAGTAGCAAGAATTATGCAATACAATTTCAACGAAATTGAAGCCAAATGGCAGAAATACTGGGCAGAACACCAAACTTTTAAGGCCGAGAACAATTCGGAGAAGGAAAAGTTTTATGTGCTGGACATGTTTCCGTATCCTTCAGGGGCTGGACTTCATGTAGGTCACCCATTAGGTTATATTGCAAGTGATATTTATGCACGTTATAAAAGACATAAGGGTTTTAATGTTTTGCATCCTATGGGATATGATTCCTTCGGATTACC
>RCNE010001527.1_pt1 | contig 12728 bp, 12 predicted proteins | sample 2041361 | NCBI WGS metagenome assembly RCNE01 (sample SAMN09708229, study PRJNA481090) | Marine sediment metagenome, whole genome shotgun sequencing project.
GTCATGGTGTTGAATATATCGCTGTATCTCGCGCTAAGCGTTCCCTTTCCATCAAAAAGGTTGAGTCTTGCTCCAATGTCCATTTTCCACATGGGGTCAATGATAAATTGAAGGTTTTGATTTGCACCTCTGTACATGGTAAACCATTGCAATCTTAAATTCTTGACTACTTTAAAATTGTTGTTCATCCTCAGGTTCCAGGTCGTGTTTTGAACCTCTATTGATTCTGAACCGATCACCCCCTTTTCGGTTTGGTTATATATGTCAAAACTCATATTGGCATCCCACCATTTTGTAAAATCATACGTTGCAGAAGCCTCAAAACCGTAGGCATTGGTGTTGTCGGTGTTGGTAAAAGTAAGGATGATCTTATTGGGGTCAAGAGGGTCCTCAAATACAACCCTTGTTATGTTGTCAGAGATCATTCTGTAAAATGTACCGAAAGTAAAGGAGCCATTTTTCACATTTCTCGTATAGTTAAGCTCTATAGAATTTGTGAATTGTGGTTGAAGAGAAGGGTTTCCTACTGAAGTGATCTGCGGTGTACTCCATTCTCTTATCGGATTTACCTGTTGAAACCCTGGTCTGTCTACCCTGCGGCTATAACTTACCTGAAATTGATTCTTTTCGGATAATGAATAAGTGACGAATGCCGAAGGGTAAAGAGTGACATAATCGTCTTCAAAGATTTTGTCTCCATTGAAAATGGCCTCAACATTGTAGTTTTCTACCCTTGCACCAATTTGCATCGATAGTTTTTCAAACTGTTTGCTAAAAGTAGCATAGGCAGAATAAATATCACGGTTGTACTGATAATCTGCATCTTCAATCGGTTCTGTTCCTATAATGTTGCCGTCATCGTCAACTGAATAACGCTCTTGGGTTGTTATTCTCGTATTTTCCATATTCCTGATACGCGCCTCCAGGCCAAGTTCAAGCTTTGTCGATTCAGACAAGGGATTGACATAATCCAGATTTAGGGTCATATTGTTGTTATCATTATCAATGTCATCTACATAATTAAGAATTGGATTTGATGGATTATTCAATTCCATAAACACAGCGTCTTCAGGGGTGTTTGTGTTTGAAAGATTTCCTTCAAACTCAAGATTATGCCCCTCTTTTTCAAATTCCACCTTATAGTTGACATTGTAGGTTTGTGTTTTTGTGTTTCGATCGGTGGAGGAGACTTGGTGGATATTGTCAAAATTACCATCCATATAAGTCACCATAGTTGAACTATTACCTTGAGAATCAAATATATTCTGCACCGTAAAAACTGAAAGCGTGTTTTTTTCATTGATATAGAAGTCTACCCCAGCTTTCAGTAAATGTGAAGTATTGTCACTATCCCAATCAAAATTCTGAGTTGAGTTGTTGTCAAATCGATGGATAATACCGTAATTATCACTCTTCCCAAAGTTTGAGCCGTAATTGGCAAAAAAATTGAACTTACCCGACCTGTAATTGAGATCCAACGATCCATTGAATCGTACATTCTCACCAACGGTCATCCCGGCATTAACATTGCCGTTGAATCCTAAATTTGCATTTTTATTGAGTACGATATTGATGATTCCTGACATGCCTTCAGGGTTGTATTTAGCCGATGGATTAGTGATCAGTTCAATACTTTTAATCGATGTAGAAGGGATCTGTTGCAAGAGCTGAGAAGCGCTGATATTTGTAGGACGCCCATCGATAAGAATTCTGACATTGGGATTTCCTCTCAAGCTGATATTTCCATCTTTATCGACGCTTACTGATTGTATGTTGTTCATGATCTCAGCGGCAGTTGCGCCCGCTGAAGTCAGGTCCTTGCCAATATTGATCACTTTTCTATCAATTTTTTGGACAATAGTTGAGGTTTCAGCTCTTATTTCAACTTCATCTAAACTTTCTGCATCTTCCTCCAGTTCAATCAATCCCATATCGATTTTTCCCAGTTCAACTTTTAGTTTGTCGGCTGTGATCTCGATGGGAATTGATTTAGTTTTGTAGCCGATAAACTGTATTTCAAGCAAGTAATTGCCCTCAGGGACTTTATTGATCTCGAAGAATCCCTGGCCGTTGGTTACTTCTCCTACAGTGTATGTTGATGATTGACTTTTCAACACAACCGTTGCAAAAGGAATGCCCTCTTTGGTTTTGGTATCGATAATTTTTCCGGAAACTGTTCCCGTTTTAAGTGTATATTTGGTTGTTCCCTTTGCCAATACTCCAAGACTGACAAAGAGAAATATCAGGGATAACTGTATTCTCATTTTTGATTTAATATAGGTTTGGTACTTTAAATTGACGAATAAAAACCGATAACGGTAACACAAAAAACGTATGTTAACAGAAGTTTAACAAATGAAAAGCACATTAATTTTAGGGGCATCACTTAATTTAAACACCTATTCAAACCGGGCGATCAGGAAATTAATAGCGAATGGAATCCCGGTAATAGGGATCGGTATCAGGGAAGGAATTGTTGAAGGAGCTCCCGTGGGGACGAAACAAATTCCTGTCAAAAATCTACATACAATCAGTTTGTATCTGAATCCTGCAAATCAAGCTTTTTATTATAGTTATATACTTGAGCTTCAACCCCAAAGAGTAATTTTTAATCCCGGAGCAGAAAATAGCGAATTTGAATCATTACTCGAAAGTCAGGGGATTGTATTTGAAAGAGCGTGTACCTTGGTTTTGCTCAGTCTGGATCAATTTTAATGGTCAACAAAGATCTGTTTACCTGCCTCCGCAAGTTCTACAGATTCAAATACCTCTTGGCCCTGTTCGAGAAAAAGCTCCAGGCTTTTGTAGCGACTTGAGTAATGGCCAAGAAGTAATTTTTTCACCTTGGCCTTCTTTGCAATAATTCCGGCTTGCTTCGCTGTACTGTGTTTGGTTTTAACAGCTAGGTCATGGTGTTCTTCCAGGAAAGTAGCTTCGTGGTATAAAAGATCAGTTTCCTTAATAAGCGGGACAATGCTTTCAGTGTATTCCGTATCACTACAATAGGCATATGAAAGTGCTTTAGGAGGGTCGAAAGTAAGTTTTTTATTGGCAATGATACTTCCGTCCAAACATTTAAAATCTTTTCCGTTTTTTAAATTTTGATAGTCACAAATGTCTATTTCAGGGTAAGCGTCAATGTTTAACATGTTCAGTTTTCTGGCCTGAATTTTTTCCTTAAACAAAAACCCATTCGTGTATATCCTATGTTTCAGGGGTATTGTATGCACCTGGACCTTGTCATTGTCAAGAATCAATTCACTGCCACTGGCATTAAGTTCATGAAAGTGGAGCGGGTATTCGATCCATGACTTTGATAGTTTGAGCTGTAAGAGGATGATTTCCTTGATCCCTTTTGGCCCGTATACGTGAAGTTCAGTGTTCCTGTTAAGGAGGCTGAACGTCGAAATAAGACCAATAAGGCCATAGAAATGATCTCCGTGTAAATGTGAAATAAAGACGTGCTTGATCCTCGAAAATTTGATTTTATATTTTCGCAATTGCCTTTGTGTACCTTCACCACAATCAATTAAAAAACAATCATTATTCATCTCTAAAAATTGAGATGAAGTATGTCCAAGAGTTCTTGGCGTTGCCGAATGACAGCCTAATATGGTGAGTTTAAAACTCATTTAATCACGATCCTCTTTGAGATGACCTTGGTCTTGGTCTTTAAAGAATAGATATAAATACCTGATTCGAGTTCATCTCTAAAGAAGGTGATGGAATTATGCCCTTTTTTCGCCTTTTGTTTTTCAGAAAAAACGGTGTTTCCCAACAAGTCCTTCACAAGAAAATCGATTTCGAAATCTTCGTCCGCCAAGAATCTGATTCGAGTAGCTACGCTAAAAGGATTGGGAGCGGCCACAACTTCGTGGATCCCAAGCAAAGCGCCTTCAAGAATCTGTAAATCCTTAGCATCTTCTTGTGCAAGAAGTGCTGTAGAAAAGGTAAATAATAAAAGAATAGAGAGTAGTTTTTTTACCATAGATTGTATTTATATTCCTAAATCACGTTCAATATCTTCAATTTCAATAATGTCTTCTGCTTCTTTCAAGGTTGGGACTGCTATTATTTCATCTGGGATTTCATCGAACTCTATTCCCACACATACAATTACAAAAGACTTATTATTAATTCTATGCGTTTCACATAACTGCGAAAATAGCAAGATTTTATTTAAATCAAGGTTAATTATATTAGAAAAATCTAAAATTAGATTTACGTTCTTAAAGTTAGTATAATTTTTTAAAAATGCATTAAAAAATTCTTTAAATCCTTCTTCTTTTGAGAGCAACTCATTTTCTGAGAGCGATAATTTGTAATAACTATCTGTTTTGTAAATATTCATCTTTTTGAATCTGTTTAATCTCGTCTGATTTGTTGCGCAAGCAAATATATTACAGCCATTCTAATCGCGACTCCGTTCTCAACCTGGTTTAAAATTATCGACTGCTTAGAATCTGCAACATCACTGGTCAATTCCACGCCCCTGTTGATAGGGCCGGGATGCATAATCACAATATCTTTATCTATGCTGTCGAGTAAGTCTTTATTAATGCCAAAAAGTTGCGTGTACTCTCTAATAGATGGGAAGTACTTCACTTCCATTCGTTCGTGCTGTACCCTCAGTACATTGGCAACATCACACCATTCTAATGCCTTTTTTAGATTTTTTTCATAACTGACTCCCAATTTGGTGATATGCTTTGGAATAAGTGTTGTAGGGCCGCAAAGTTTTACTTCTGCTCCCTGAAGGAGTAGGGCATATATGTTTGAAAGAGCCACTCTTGAATGAAGTATGTCTCCAATGATCACAACTTTTTTCCCTTTGACACCACCAAGTTTTTCTCTAATGGAAAAGGAGTCAAGCAAGGCTTGAGTAGGATGTTCATGGGCTCCGTCTCCTGCATTGACAATCTTGGCATCTACATGTTTTGCCAAAAAGTCGGCAGCCCCTTCATTAGGATGCCTCATCACAATGATATCTACTTTCATTGATAAGATGTTATTTGCAGTATCAATAAGTGATTCGCCTTTTTTGACTGAGGATTGTCCGGCTGAAAAATTGATAATATCGGCAGACAATCTTTTCTCGGCGAGTTCAAACGAAAGTTTGGTACGCGTACTATTTTCAAAGAATAAATTCGCAATGGTGATATCTCTGAGAGAAGGAACTTTTTTGATGGGTCTGTTGATAACCTCTTTAAAATGATCGGCTGTATCGAAAATCAAATTGATGTCTTCAAGCTTCAGATGTTTTATCCCAAGCAAATGGGATACACTTAATTTAGCCATTTCTTTTATTGCGATTGAATTTAATAATCAAGTTTTATATGTTTTAAGTATATGTCCCTCAATCTATGTGATATCCGGACTTACAATGCAAACCTTATCTCTAGGATCGTTTTCCTTCCATTCTACTTTAACCTGTTCATCTTTAATTACATCCACCTGCCGTCCTTTATAATCGGGCTGTATAGGAAGATGCCTGCTAAATCTTCTATCGATCAACACCAGTAATTCAATATTTTTTGGTCTTCCAAAGGCCTGTATAGCAGTTAAGGCAGCCCTGATACTTCTTCCTGAAAAAAGAACATCATCAATAAAAACCACATTCTTATTGTCAACAATAAAATTGACTTCAGTCGTGCTTGCACTTAACGGATCTTCTCTCCTTCTAAAATCATCCCTGTAAAAAGTAATGTCAAGTTTTCCAACTTTGATGTCTTTGACCTGGTAATCTTCAGTCAAAATTTTCACCAAGCGATTCGCAAGAAATATGCCACGAGGTTGCATGCCTATTAAAATGGTATTGCTAAAGTCCTGATGATTTTCGATGAGTTGGCAAGCCAAACGATTAAGAATAATAAAAATTTCTTTTTCGTTAAGTAAGGTCTTTTTGGCCATAATAGCATTAAAGGCGTTAAATATGAAACAAAGTTACAGTTTTTTTTGTGACGGTATATAAAATTTTAGGCTGTTAATTAAATTGTTAAGAAAAATTAAACTCATACTGTTAGCGGGCTTCATTTGACAGTACTTTAGTATCAATTAAAAAGCCATTATATGCAGCATTTTTCAAATAATAATGATAATCAACCTTTATCAAAATTTGAATTGATGTTAAAAACCAATAGCGTATATTTTTTTGATTCCAATGAGTTTGAAGAGATCATCCTATTTTATGTAGACAGCGGAAAATTCTCTTTGGCTAAAAAAGCACTTCATTTAGGACTATCTCAGCACCCAACTTCGGTGATTTTAAAGTTGATTCAGGTTGAGCTTTTGATTTTAGATGAAAAACTCGAGAAGGCTGAAAAAATGCTGGATCAGTTGCAGCAAATTGAACCGTCAAATGAAGATGTTTACATACAAAAGGCGGCTATTTTTTCTAAAAAAGGAAAGCATCAGCTAGCCGTCGATAATCTCCAAATAGCGCTCTTATATGCTGATGAAGACGCAGACATCCTTTCTATGATAGGAATGGAGTATTTATTTTTGGAAGATTTTGATAAGGCTAGATTTAATTTTGCCAAAAGTCTCGATGTTGAATATGAAAATTATTCATCTCTTTATAATATCATCTATTGCTTCGATATGATGAAAAAACATACTGAGGCTATTGAATATTTGAAGAAGTATATTGAAAAGGATCCCTATAGTGAGATTGCCTGGCATCAGTTGGGAAGACAGTACTATATTGTATTTGATTACCAGCAGGCCTTACAAGCTTTTGAATATTCCATTTTGATTGATGAAGAGTTTATAGGTGCTCATTTGGAAAAAGCAAAAACTTTGGAAGAATTAGGACAGTATCAGGACGCCATAGTTTTTTACCATAAAACCATGGAATTAGATACTCCCACTTCCTTTGCATATCTGCGAATTGGGAAATGTTATGAGAAACTTGATTCAACGCGTGACGCCATAGATTTTTACAATAAAACAGTTAATGAAGACCCGCTACTCGACAAAGGGTGGCTGGCACTTACCGATATTTTTATCAGTAGTAAAGACTATCATAAAGCATTATTTTACATCAATAAGGCATTGAGCATTGATGAGGAAAACAACCTGTACTGGCATAAGTTTGCAGAAATAAACCTAAAACTAGATCTCTTTGAAGAGGCATCTCGTGCCTATTATAAATGTATTGGCTTACAAGACGATCGATTGGAGGTTTATTTAGCGCTGGCTGATGTTCTTCATTTTCTGGGTGAGTTTCATGAGGGCATCAGGGTATTGCTGGATGCACGTGAGGTATATAAAGACCAGGCTGAGATCAGCTACCGATTGGCAGGATTGCATTTTTTAATTCAAAAAGAAAAAGAGGGATTGTTCTTCTTTGAAAATGCTTTGAAATCAGATTATGATTATCTGGATGTTTTTAAAGATTTGTTCCCAATACTTATGGAACACAAAGAAGTACAATTACTGGTTTCCAAATTTAAAGATTTGGAAGATTCTTAGTACTTAGAATTCATTTCATTTACCAGAATTAATCCCTTAGCACTGCGCTATTTTAGTTATATTTGGTTCCTAAATTTTTAGCGGTATATTTTGGGAAAAAGAACATTGAAAGACCATTTCGTGATTGCCTTAAAGGGTGTGGCTATGGGAGCGGCTGACGTGGTTCCAGGTGTTTCTGGAGGCACAATAGCTTTTATTTCAGGTATTTATGAAGAATTGATTGGTTCTATAAATAAGGTGAATCTTACAACATTAAAGTTATGGAAGAAGGAAGGATTTTCTTCGATGTGGCAGGAGATTAATGGAAATTTTTTAGTGTCGTTGGTGATAGGTATCGGTTTGAGTATCATTACGCTGGCAAAGTTGATTAGACATTTGCTTGAAACTCAGCCCATCCTGATATGGTCATTTTTTTTTGGCCTAGTACTGGCCAGCATAATTTATGTAGCAAGACAGATCACAAGATGGAACCTTGGTACGATTATGTTACTCTTGATAGGTAGCTTTGTTGCCTATTTTATCACAACGCTGACGCCTCAAACGACTAATGCTTCGTATCCCTATGTATTTCTATCGGGAGCACTGGCGATTTGCGCCATGATACTTCCTGGGATTTCTGGTAGTTTTATCTTGTTGCTTTTAGGGATGTACAAACCGGTGTTAGATGCCATCTATTTTAAGAATTTTGGTTTATTGGCCACCCTTATGTTGGGAGCCATTGTGGGCTTGCTCTCTTTTTCAAGATTATTGAAATGGTTATTTGACCATTATGAAAACCTGACTTTAGCCATTCTAACGGGATTTATCATTGGCTCGCTTAATAAGATCTGGCCTTGGAAAGAAGTTCTGGCCTCTGAAATGATCAATGGGAAGTTAAAAGTGCTTAAGGAAAAAAGCGTAATGCCGTTTTCATATGAAGGCGATCATCAACTTGGCTTGGCGCTGGTACTAGCTGCTGCAGGATTCTTATTTATATTATTGCTCGAAAGAATGGCTAAGAAAAAGAAGGCGTAAATGGCAGAGAAAACAAGAACATTCTGGGATAAAATATTGCTCTTTATCAAGGGTATCGCCATGGGTGCTGCAAACAAGGTTCCCGGGGTTTCTGGAGGGCTTGTTGCATTTGTAACAGGGTTTTATGAAGAACTGATCTATTCACTTCAAAAGATTAACAGAAAAGCCTTGATGCTGATCATTAATGGACGGTTTAAAAGTTTCTATCAATATGTAAATGGGAGATTTCTTTTATTAGTATTTGCGGGTAGCACCTTTAGTTATTTCTCAGTTTCAAGGGTGCTGGATTTTTTAATTCAAAATTTCGAATTGTATGTATGGGCTACTTTTTTCGGAATGATCCTTGGATCAATTTATTATGTCGCAAAGGATTTTAATGATTTTTCCCGTACCAATCTAATTACCATGGCATTGGGGGTGGCAATTGGAGTTTCAATAAGCCTAATGAGCCCTGCCAAGGAAAATGATAATTTATGGTTCGTATTTTTTTGTGGGATGGTTGGGGTATCTGGAATGACCTTGCCTGGTTTGTCGGGTTCCTTTATCCTTATTTTAATGGGGAATTATGTGCTGCTTCTGGTAGATTCAGTGAACGAATTGTATAAAACGGTGCAAGATGTTTTTACCTTGAACTTTGATTTTATACATGATGAAGTCAGGATGCGGTATATGATGATCATTGGGAGCTTTAGTTTAGGTTCGGTATTTGGATTGGTGATTACTTCGCACATTTTAGGGTATCTACTTAAAAGGTATCATCAGATTATAACCGCCCTTATTATTGGCTTTATCGGCGGGTCTCTTGGTAATGTATGGCCTTGGAAAAAGGCTATATTCAAGATAGAGGAGGGAGCTTTTCTTTTTGATAGTACTGGGAACAAGATCGTGGAAAACTTTGAACGGTATTTGCCTAGTTTAGCGGATACCAGTACCTGGTACGCCATATTTTATATGTTTTTGGGTTTGGCTATCCTGGTCGTTCTTGAATGGGCCGGCCGTAAAAAACTAACCCACTCTTAGATTGACTCCAAATTAGGCCTTTGCCTTAACTTGTAAAGATAGCATTCATAAGTAGCACCATTATTATGATAACTACAGGGCCAAGAATTCCTGCAAAAAGCCCTCCGATACGAAAATCTTTTTGTTCGAGTTTACCTGTACTGAAAGCTATGGCGTTTGGAGGTGTTGAGATAGGTAAAAACAGTGCTGCTGAGGCACTTAATCCAATTACCAAAGGAAGAATTACCTGATTGGAGGAAACCAGAATGATAGCGATTGGTATTAAAATAGTGGTCGTAGCCGTATTACTCATAAAGTTTGAAAGTATAACTGTTAACAAAGAGAATACGATCATTAAGGCATAAAGATTAAGATCATAATTATTCAGGAGACTCACATAATATTCAGCCAAACCTGTTTCTTGTATCGCTAATCCCAAAGATAATCCACCAGCTACAAGCATTAAGGTATCCCATGGTAATTTTCTAACGTCATTTCCTGATACAATTCCTAATAGAGTGAGTAACATAATAGGTAACAATGACACTGCTGATGCAGGAATACCGTGTACATTTCCCGTTAACCAGAGTACAAGGGTCAATAATAGAACACCTAATACTATTTTTCTTTTAATTTTGAATATCCTGGAATCTTCAGGGGTTTCTTTATCAAGATCATCTAGAAAACCCAAATCAATGGTCGATACCTTAGGAACAAACTTGTTGATCAGAAATACCCAAAAAAGTAATACCATGATAACGGCCACGGGAAAACCAATGATCATCCATTCTAAAAAACCAAATTGCACGCCGTGATTACTCATGGCATCAACTGCAATAGCATTTGGTGGTGATCCGATAATGGTACCCATACCTCCTAGAGAAGCAGCTGCCGGAATCCCTATCAGTAAGGCTTTTGAAAAGGGTGCATTCTTGTCAAGTGTGTTTATAAAAGGAATAACTGCCGCAATCATCATAGCCGTTGTTGCCGTATTTGACATGATCATAGAGAAAACTGCCGTTACCAACATGATTCCTAATAGCACGTTTCTGGGCTTTGACCCGAATTTAGAAATGGTCATTTTGAAAAGGGTCTTATCCAGTCCTACTTTTTGCATGGCTTCCGCCATCACAAAACCACCCAGCATCAACCAAATCACACTATTCGACCAGGTTTGTACATATTTGGTTACATATTTTGACGCATTTTCAGGATCAATTTCGGCATAATAGCCTCCCAGGGCAAAAACGAGAAAACCAAAGATCAATAGCCCAACCGCAAAGGGCGGCACCGCTTCGGTAACCCATAATCCTATAGATAAAAAGAGCAGGAACAAAACATATACCTGCGCCGTATCAAGCTTGGGTGAGTTGATCCAGTAGGTGAGTACAAAAGCAAAAATAACACTTAGCAGGAAGTAAATGATTTTTTGTTGTATGTCAACTACATGTTGGAATTTTTGTAAATACCGCATGGAAGCGCTCCTTGAATCAGCCATAAATTCAGTCCTTAATTAGTAGATTGCAAAGTTACGGTATATATAACTTGATCTGCATTTTACACAAATATTTTTACGAAAACGTTATATAAGCCAAAAAAAAACCTAAGAAATTCTTAGGTCTAATTTTCATTGAAACGAATAAATTTTACTCAAGAGCACCTAAATATCGCTCTGAGTCTAGCGCTGCCATACAGCCTGTTCCCGCAGCGGTTACAGCTTGTCTGTATTCTTTGTCTTGTACATCTCCTGCGGCAAAGACACCAGGAATTTTGGTTTTTGTTGTTTTACCTTTTGTAATCAGGTATCCAACATCATCCATATCCAATATACCTTTAAAGATCTCTGTATTGGGTTTATGACCAATGGCAATAAATACACCGGTCACATCCAATTGGGTTTTTTCCTTGCTGATGTTGTTAATTGCCATCACACCCTCAACGACCTGCTCACCCAGCACTTGATCGAGCTCTGTATTGTACATCACCTCAATATTCTCGGTTTTAGTCACTCTGTGCTGCATCGCTTTTGAAGCTCTCATATAATCCTTTCGCACAAGAATCGTTACTTTTTTACAGATATTGGCTAAGTAAGTCGCTTCTTCAGCAGCCGTATCACCCGCACCGATCACTACAACATCCTGACCTTTGTAAAAGAATCCATCACAGGTAGCACAGGCAGAAACACCACCTCCGATTAGTCTTTGTTCACTTTCAATTCCAAGGTATTTGGCGGTAGCACCTGTAGAAATTATCACTGTTTCAGCCTCTACAACTTTAGATTCATCGATAGTCACCTTATGAATACCACCAACTTCTTTACTAAATTCAACTTTTGTGGCCATCCCAAACCTTATATCAGTTCCAAAACGTTCAGCTTGATTTTTAAAATCTTCCATCATCGCTGTTCCGTCAGTGCCATTTGGATATCCGGGATAGTTATCTACTTCGGTTGTGGTTGTTAATTGTCCACCCATCTGCATTCCTGTATATATTACGGGATGAAGATCCGCACGAGCAGCATAAATGGCCGCGGAATAGCCCGCTGGTCCTGATCCTATAACCAAACATTTTATTCTTTCAATAGTACCATCCATTCGTATGTGGTTTTAAATTTCAATTCACAAAAATATACAAATCCAAACGTTTAAAATACGATTCAATATCTTTTTTTTCAATACTACCATAACCGTTTTTAATCATTAATTTTGACTTGAGTTTATTGACGAGAGGGCAGAGGAGAACTTACAAAGTTGAGAAGACATACTTTTATACAATGATACAATCTGAAGTAGATTTTAATGAACAAATATCAGCACATACAGGCGTGTTATTTTACTTTGTTACCGCAAGCTGTTCGGTAGGAGAAGCTTTAGAACCAAAGGTAAGGACCTTACTGAGAGAGAAATATCCAAAACTCGTTTTTAGTTTAGTTGATATGAACCAGGCACTTGAGCTTTCTGCTGCTCATCAGGTGTTTGTGGAGCCTACAATCTTATTGTATTTTGAAGGAAAGGAATTCCTGAGAAAAAGCCGCCATATTGGATTGACAGAATTAGATATCGCCATAAACAGGATTTATAAATTGGCATTTGAATAATAATAATTTTTTACTTGAATATGTGCGATTAAGTAGTATATTTGCAGCCTGAAAAATCGATGATCATTCGGGGTGTAGCGTAGCCCGGTTATCGCGCCTCGTTTGGGACGAGGAGGTCGCAGGTTCGAATCCTGCCACCCCGACT
>RCNE010001484.1_pt1 | contig 12727 bp, 11 predicted proteins | sample 2041361 | NCBI WGS metagenome assembly RCNE01 (sample SAMN09708229, study PRJNA481090) | Marine sediment metagenome, whole genome shotgun sequencing project.
CCAGCAAGTGTTCCTCTACGGTTCCGGCAAGGATGAGATCAAATTCCGCTATGATGAAGGCGGGCGTGTCTATGAGGTGAGCCGCGTGTTCGAGGGCGTCATTCCCAACATGCAGCGCCGTTACCGCGAGACCGATAGCAACTGGATCCGCGAAGAGTTCGAGCGCTACCAGAACAATCGTCCTTGCGGCGTTTGCGAAGGCTACCGGTTGCGGCCCGAAGCACTGGCCGTGAAAATCGGTAAAGGCGACACACTGTTGCACGCAGGTCATGTGGTTCAGATGTCGATCCGCGAAGCGTATGAGTGGTGCAACAAGGTGCCGGAACAACTCACAGCGCAGAAAAACGAGATCGCTAAGGCGATTTTGAAAGAAATCAGAGAACGACTTGGATTCTTAAATAATGTGGGGTTAGAGTACCTTACGCTCGCACGTTCAAGTGGTACGCTAAGTGGCGGTGAGAGCCAACGCATCCGTCTGGCCTCCCAGATCGGCTCCGGTCTAACGGGCGTTCTCTACGTCCTTGACGAGCCGTCCATAGGCCTGCACCAGCGCGATAATGACCGCCTGCTGCTCACCCTCAAGAACCTGCGCGATCAGGGCAATACGGTGATCGTGGTCGAGCATGACGAGGAAGCCATCCGCGAAGCCGACTATGTTTTTGACATTGGTCCCGGCGCTGGGGTGCACGGCGGGCGGGTGGTCAGCCATGGTACGCCCGAGCATGTTGCAAACGACCCCAACTCGCTGACAGGGCAATACTTGACGGGTAAGCGCGAAATTTCCGTGCCTGTTAAACGCCGTGAGGGCAACAAGAAGAAGTTGCAGGTGGTCAAGGCAACCGGCAACAACCTGCAAAACATCACCGTTGATTTCCCGCTGGGTAAATTTGTCTGCGTCACCGGTGTTTCGGGTGGTGGTAAATCCACCCTGACGATTGAAACGCTGTTCAAGACTGCCTCCATGAACCTCAACGGGGCGCGCCAGACGCCTGCGCCTTGTGAGACGATCAAAGGTCTGGAGCACCTCGATAAAGTCATTGATATTGACCAGCGTGCCATTGGTCGCACGCCGCGTTCGAACCCCGCCACATATACGGGGGCCTTCACGCCCATGCGCGACTGGTTTGCCGGATTGCCCGAATCCAAGGCGCGCGGGTACAAGCCGGGACGCTTCTCCTTCAACGTCAAAGGGGGGCGCTGTGAGGCGTGCCAAGGTGACGGTGTGATCAAGATCGAGATGCACTTCCTGCCCGATGTTTATGTCGAGTGCGAGACCTGCAAAGGCGCGCGCTATAACCGCGAAACCCTAGAGATTAAATTCAAGGGCAAGAGCATCGCCGATGTGCTCGATATGACGGTCGAGGATGCGCAGACGTTCTTTACTGCCGTCCCATCGATCCGCGAGAAGATGGACGCGCTGGTGCGTGTGGGATTGGGCTACATCAAGGTGGGCCAACAGGCCACAACTCTGTCTGGGGGTGAGGCGCAGCGCGTGAAGCTCTCCAAAGAGCTAAGCAAACGCTCTACGGGCCGCACGCTCTATATTCTAGATGAGCCGACGACAGGCCTGCACTTTGAAGATGTACGCAAGCTGTTGGAAGTGCTTCATGAATTGGTTGATCAGGGGAACTCTGTTATTGTGATCGAGCATAACCTTGATGTGGTGAAGACCGCCGATTACATCATCGACATTGGCCCCGAGGGTGGCGATGGCGGCGGTCAGGTCGTGGCCAAGGGAACGCCAGAGCAGGTGGCAGAGGTTGAAGGCAGCTATACAGGTAAATACCTCAAACCGATGCTAGCCCCTCGCGCCGCGGCCGCTGCGGAATAGGACGCAGCGTCAGTTTAGCTAAATCTGACGCTTTTGGTCAGAATGCCGCATCCCGCTGCGCCAAATGATTATTATCTGTTTCCCAGTAACAGGGAGATATACCGCTATGACAACCTATTCCACCAACACCGCAACGCAGCTCAAGAGCAACTGGATCGAGAACCTTAAAGAGCGCGTAATGGCCCAGACCAAGACAGTCGAATTCCGCGTGATGACCGTTGTGCTGACTGCGCTGATGCTTTGGGGCGCGGCCATTGCGACCTTTGGCTATCCTGCGCTCATCCTTGTGGCACTTGCGCTGGTACCTTTGATGTTCATCCTCCTTTTGATGATCACTGTTGGCAAATAGGGTCGGGTTGCTCTGCCCAGCAGTGGCGTTATCGCATTGCGCTGATATGCGCGCCATAATGTAAAAAAGAGATCGGTCAGGGCGCGTCGAGACATAGATCCAGCAAGCGGGAGAACTCGCCTGCGTCAAGGCTGTCAAACCGACCTGACAAGTCCTCAATCTCGTCCGCTCGCGCGCGGCCCAGCACGGGGTCGCTAAAGCGGTGGAATTTGTCCGATATCTCTGCATCGCTCAGGGGTTGATCGTTATCCCCTCGCGGGCTGCGCGGCTCGGAGGTGAAGCTACGCCCATCATGGCAGCGCAATGTTACCTCGGCCCAGCGTTTGCCCACGGAAATTTTGGTATAGTGATCATCGTCGATGAGTTGAGCCGCTTTGCTCACCCTTAATATCTCAGCGTCTTTTAAGGTCTCGGGCTGCAACTCAGGCACGCCGATCTGGCCACGTACAATCATGCAAGCAACCGGAAAGGCGATCGAATAGCTGAACTCGTCCAGTGTCGCAGGGGTGTGGCCTGCCAGCCGCGCAGCATTGTGGAAGGTCTTGATCTCGACCCCCGAAATGTCGCCAGAGGTCAGCCCATGCTCCACCATTAAATCAGACGCCGCATCAATCGACGGATGCGCCCAGCGGCAGCAGGGGTAGGGCTTGTAGCTGGTATCCTCGACTGTGCGCCATGCCGTCCCGAGGTCCTCCCAGAACTCTGGGGCTTCCTCACAGGTCAATGCCGGTGCGCCCGTAAACCCTTCCGCCGCGAGATAGGCCGCCGTGAGGCCAGAGGGCGCGCCCCAACCAACACCATCACGCACCATCGTGGGATGGTCGATACAGCGCATCATTTGGCTGCGCGGCCCGTGGTATTCGCCGATCCCTGCGGCATGACGAATTTTTTCGGCTGAAAGGCCCAAGCCCCGCGCAGCGGCCGTGGCAACGCCTGTCGACGTCCACGCGCCAGAGGTGTGATAGTCGGCGCAGGTGGCGTGCTGTGCCAATCCAGATCGATAGCTGACCTCATAGGCCACCGCGAGCCACACGGCGAATTCCTGACCTGTAATCGGGCGGTCCAATGTATCCGCGAGAGCCAGCAGCGCGGGGAAGACAGCTGATCCCGCATGGCCCTTGCAAGGTGATGTGGTGTCGTGGGCATCAACAGCGTCCACGGTAAATGCGCCGGCCATGGCCGCACCGACTGGGCTGACAGCACCTCCATGAAGCAAGATGCGCGCTGCACCCGCGCCACCTGCACCGAACACAGCAAGCGCGCCGCGCCGCGCGATGTCTGCCATTTCGGTGGTTGAGGCTACTGCCGCTGTGCCCATCGTATCCGTAAACGAGCGCCGCAGCGTCCACAGCAATTCTTCCGGCAAATCATCGTAGCTCAGGGTCGCGGCGAAATTGTCAAAGGGCAGGGGCATCGGGTTATCCTTGGCTGTTCCACCCTCATCCTAGGGGGCGGAACAGCGCAAGAATGCCCAAATGCGACATTACGTGCCGCGACTGCGTGCCGCCAGACGCGGCAACATGGCCGAGAAATCGCGGCCTCTGCCGTCTTCTTCTTCCACAAACTTCGCATAAAGCGCTTGGGCCAGCGCGCCCATTGGCGTGTCTGCATCCACCGCTTCGGCGGCTTGCTGGCTGAGGCCCAAATCTTTGAGCATCAACTCGGCAGCAAAGCCGGGGGTATAGTCATTATCCGCAGGCGAGGTCGGCCCGACCCCGGGGGCAGGGCAATAGGCGTTCATCGACCAGCTGTACCCAGACGAAGTGCTGACCACATCGAACATCTTTTGACGGTCGAGGCCGAGTTTATCTGCCAAAGCGAAGGCTTCGCAGGTGGCAATCATTGTGGCGCCAAGGATCATGTTGTTGCAAATTTTGGCCGCTTGGCCTGCACCTGCTTCACCGCAATGCACGGCCTTTTGCCCCATGATGTCAAACAGCGGGCTGGCCGCAGCAAACGCGACGTCCGTGCCGCCGGTCATGAACGTCAGCGTGCCACCGGATGCGCCACCAATGCCACCAGACACAGGTGCGTCGACAAAACCAAGGCCCAAGTCAGCTGCCTGCGCACCCACATCCCGCGCACTCTCCACATCCACAGTGGAGCAATCAATGAGCGTCGCACCTGATTTCATCGCTGGCAGCACTTGGGCCGCAACGCTGCGCAAGATTGCGCCGTTTGGCAGCATGGTGATCACAAAGTCCGCATCCTCACAGGCGGCCTCGGCCGTAGCAGCAACGCCAACCCCCTCAGCAGTCGTGCCGGCCGTGTCAAAACCCACAACCGTATGGCCTGCATTCGCCAGATTATGCGCCATTGGCGCGCCCATATTACCGAGGCCGATAAATCCGATTTTAGTGCTGCTCATGTGTTTCTCCCGTTAGAGTTTGAGTGCGTCTTTTCCCAAAGGGCGCAACATTTTGGACACCGCTGCCATGGGAACATCGCGATCTGCGAACTGCCATTTCGGCGCGCGGTCTTTGTCGATGATTGCAGCGCGGATGCCTTCAATGAAATCTCCGTGCTCCATCGCCCGCGCCGTAAAGCGGTATTCGAGATCGAGCGCCTTTTCCATGGTCAGGCTCGGCCCGCGTAGACGGTGGATCATCTCCACGGTGCAAGCCATCGACAGCGGAGAGTTGCGCGACACCTGCTTGAGTGCGGCCTGCGCAAAATCACTTCCGTCGTCCATTAGAACCCGTCTGATATCGTCAAAGCTTTCGCCCGCGAACAGTGCGTCAATTTGGTCAGATTGGTTCTTGAGCACCCCTTCGGGCGCATCCGCATAGTGTGGCGCAAGACACGTCACATCACCCGTCTGCTCAAGCTCGGAGATCGCTTTTGTCCACATTGTTTGTGAAATATAACTATCTGCAAAACCCGCATAAATAGCATCTTCTGGCCCCATGCGCGCAGCAGTTATCCCCAAGTATTCCCCAAGCCTCCCAGGCGCCAGCGCCAGCATCAATGAGCCGCCAACATCGGGCACCAAACCGATACCACATTCAGGCATGGCGATCTGGCTTGTCTCACCCACAATGCGGTGTGTGCCGTGACACCCGATCCCCACACCACCACCCATGGTGAACCCTTGTAAGAAGGAAACAACGGGCTTCGCATAGTTGAAGATTGTGTTGTTCAGACGGTATTCGTCCGCCCAGAATTTTTGCCCGTAGGCAAAGTCGCCCTTGGTGCCGGTCTCATACAATTCGGCAATATCACCACCGGAGCAGAACGCACGGTCCCCTTCGGCATCAATCACAATCAGCGCGACAGCATCGTCATTCCGCCACGCTTCAAACGCGGCTTCAATCGCCAAACACATCTCGTAGGTCATTGCATTCAATGCATTAGGTCGCTTCAGCGTGATCCGTCCGGCGTGCCCGACAACGTGAATGTCGATATCATCCATCAGCGATTCTTCAACATATCGCGGGAGACAATGACGCGCATGATCTCGTTGGTGCCTTCCAAAATCTGGTGCACCCGCAGGTCGCGCACCAGCTTTTCGATGCCGTAGTCAGCAAGGTAGCCATAGCCGCCATGCAATTGCAGGCACTGGTCTACCACGCGGCTGCCCGCTTCGGTCACAAACTTCTTGGCCATGGCGCAGAACTTGGTTGCATCGGGATCGCCATTGTCGAGCTTCCACGCTGCCTGACGTAGGAATATCCGCGCGGCTTGCAGCTCGATTTCCATGTCGGCCAAGCGGAATTGAAGCCCCTGAAACTGGTCAATCGGCTTTCCAAATGCCTTACGCTCGCCCATATAGTCCAGCGTTTTGGTCAGGGCGGTCTGTGCAGCCCCGAGCGAGCAGGCCGAAATGTTCAAACGGCCCCCATCAAGGCCCTTCATCGCATATTTGAAACCTTGGCCTTCTTCACCGACCAAATTCCCCGCAGGGATGTTGCAATTATCAAATTGCACTTGGGCGGTCGGTTGACTGCGCCAGCCCATTTTATCCTCTAATCCGCCAAAGCTGAGGCCGTCAGTGCCGTCCTCGACATAGACGGTTGATACGCCCGCTGCGCCACCGTCTGCTGTGCGCACCATGCAGACATAGGCGTCAGAATATCCACCGCCCGAGATGAACGCTTTGGTCCCGTTCAGGCTGTAGCCTTCGTTGGTCCGCTCCGCGCGTGTCTTGAGCGCTGCGGCGTCCGAGCCTGATCCCGGCTCTGTCAGGCAATAGCTGAGCACCGTGTTCATGGAGAGGACATCCGCCATGATCCGCCCCTTCAACTCATCGGAGGCAAAGCTGTCGAGCATCTTGGCGCACATATTGTGGATCGACAGGAATGCCGCGACAGAGGGGCAGGCCATGGACAATGCCTCGAACACCAAAGTCGCATCGAGCCGTGACAGGCCGGAACCGCCCGCTTCCTCGGATACGTACAGGCCGCCAAACCCCAATTCTGCAATCTGCGGCCAAAGCTCTTTGGGAATCGTCTCGGCCTTCTCCCATGCTTGCGCATGTGGCGCGATATGCTCTTGGCCAAAGGCATAGGCCATATCGAAAATGGCGGTTTGTTCTTCGCTCAGTGCAAAATCCATGTCGTTCTCCCAAAGGTTTCCGCTCAAACGCTAGTTGGCAATTCTTTCAGGAGTTTGTCACAGCACTCCCATTCTTTCAAATAAGGGCGGCGTTCATTCTAAACGCCGCCCCCTTTCATTATTCCGCCTTTAAAGGGCAAATCGCTTCGCTCATTCCATAATTGGAATAGAGAACTCGCCGCCTTCTTTGATGCCCGAGGGCCAGCGTGCTGTGACAGTCTTTGTGCGTGTGTAGAATTTGAACGCGTCTGGTCCATGCTGGTTCAGGTCACCAAAGACGGATTTCTTCCAGCCGCCAAAGGTGTGGTAGGCCAGCGGCACAGGGATTGGCACGTTGATCCCGATCATACCCACGTTGATACGGTTGGCGAAATCTCGCGCCGCATCGCCGTCACGGGTAAAGATCGCGGTGCCGTTGCCATATTCGTGATCCATGGCAAGTTTCAACGCTTCTTCATAGGTTTCAGCACGCACACACGTCAGGACGGGGCCAAAAATCTCTTGGGTGTAGATGTCCATGTCTTTGGTCGCGTGGTCAAACAGGTGCGGCCCGATGAAATAGCCGTCCTCATAGCCCTGCAATTTGAAACCACGACCGTCGACGACCAGTTTGGCGCCTTGGTCGATGCCGGTTTGTACCAGACGCTCGATGTTTGCCTTTGCGGCGGCGGTGACAACGGGGCCATAGTCGACATCCTTACCGGATGTGTAGGGGCCTACTTTGAGCTTTTCGATGCGCGGGACCAGCTCCGCGATGAGCTTGTCTGCTGTTTCGTCACCCACGGGAACGGCAACGGAGATCGCCATGCACCGCTCGCCTGCGGCGCCGTAACCTGCGCCAATCAGCGCGTCGGCGGCCTGTGCCATATCGGCGTCGGGCATGATGATCATGTGGTTCTTGGCACCACCAAAGCACTGAACGCGTTTGCCCTGTGCACAACCTGTAGAATAGATGTATTCCGCGATCGGCGTGGAGCCGACAAAGCCGACGGACTGGATCGTTTCGTCATAGAGGATCGCATCGACGGCTTCCTTGTCGCCGTTCACAACCTGCAAGATACCCTTGGGCAGGCCCGCTTCTTCGGCCAGTTCGGCCAGCATCAAGGGAACGGAAGGGTCCCGCTCGGACGGCTTGAGGATAAATGCGTTGCCGCATGCGATCGCAGGGGCAAACATCCACATCGGGATCATAGCAGGGAAGTTGAACGGCGTGATGCCGGCTGTGACGCCCAAGGCTTGACGCATGGAGTACATGTCGATGCCGGGGCCCGCGGAATCAGTATATTCGCCTTTGAGCAGTTGCGGCGCACCGATGCAGTATTCCACCACTTCGAGGCCACGCTGCACGTCGCCTGCTGCGTCTGGCAGGGTTTTGCCATGCTCGCGGCTGAGTGCTTCGGCCAGCTTGTCCATATCACGGTTCAGCAGATCAACGAGCTTCATCAAAACCCGCGCGCGGCGCTGTGGGTTGGTCGCGGCCCATTTGGGTTGGGCGGCTGCAGCGAAAGCAACGGCCTGTTCCATCTCGGCCTTGTTGGCGAGGGGGCACTTGGCCTGAACTTCGCCAGTGGCCGGGTTCATCACATCCGCAAAGCGGCCAGAGGTGCCTTTGACGTGTTCGCCGTTGATGTAGTGGGTGAGTTCTTGCATGGTCGCTCTCCTGTTGGATTTGGCACCACTCTAGTCTTGCAAAAAGGCGGGGGGTAGAGGCAAGATTTCAAAACTGCTTTGCATTTTTGTAGGTATGCGGTTTTTGGAGCTATTGGATTGAGTAAACAGGGGAAGTTAATGAAGGAGGACCTTTGTGCGAAACTGGGATGATTTGCGTTTGTTTCTGGTGGTGGCGCGCGAGCAGAGCCTTTCAGGGGCGGGCAAGGTCTTGCGGCTTGACCCTGCCACGGTGGGGCGGCGGATGGCACGTCTGGAGAAGGGTCTGGAAGTCGGTCTGTTCGTCAAATCCCCGCAGGGGTATGCGCTAACGCAAGCGGGCGAGCAGCTTTTGGAGCGGGCAGGTGCCGTAGAGCAGGCGATGCGCGGCGCGGCTGTGGGTGATGTGGCGCAGAGCGAGACATTGAGCGGGCAGATCAGGCTGGGCGCGCCGGATGGGTGTGCGAACTTCCTTCTGCCGCAAGTGTGCGCTGCTATCGGGCGCGATAACCCGCAGCTTGATATCCAGATTGTAGCGCTGCCGCGCGTGTTTAACCTGACGCGGCGTGAGGCAGATATGGCGATTGGGGTGAGTGCGCCCACGGCGGGGCGGCTCGTGGTGCGCCAAGTCACAGAGTATAAGCTGCATCTGGCGGCGTCTGATGCCTATCTGGCGCAGCATGGTGCTATTTCGGAGCGGGAGGACCTCAAGAAACACCGGATTGTCGGCTATATTCCGGATATGATTTTCGATCGGGAATTGGATTATCTGGCAGATCTAGGCGCAGGGCGTGTGGCGCTGGCGTCTAATTCGGTCTCCGTGCAGGTGAATATGTTACGACAGGGCGCAGGCGTGGGGATTGTGCATGATTTCAGCCTTCCGTTCGCGCCCGAGTTGCGATGGGTTCTGGCGGATGCTGTGAGCCTTACCCGTGCGTTTTATCTGATCCGCCACGCAGATGACGCACGCAATCTGCGGCTGGCACGGTTTGCGGATCTGCTGTCGCGGGGGCTGCGCGATGAGGTGGCACGGTTAGAATCGCTGGTGCGTTAAGGCTTGCGTCCTTGACACAAGCGCCATTCCCGCGCGACCATTGAGGCACTTCAACACGTTGAGCAGGGGAGAAATTATATGTTAGTGTCGCAAATTCTTAAAACCAAGGCGGACGAAACGGTAGTCACGGTCTTGCCGTCCACAACGATTTCGCAAGCGGCGCAGATGTTGTCGGAGCGTCGCATCGGGACGCTCATCGTGTCGAGGGACGAGAAAACACCCGACGGCATTGTCTCGGAGCGCGATATTGTGCGCCGCGTTGGACAGGAAGGCGCTGCCTGTTTGATGGAAACGGTGAGCAGCATTATGACGGCCAAACTTGTAACCTGTACCCGTGACATGCGTGCCGACGCTGTTCTGGCGCAGATGACCGAAGGGCGGTTTCGCCACATGCCTGTTCTTGACGATGGCGTGCTGGTCGGACTTATATCACTCGGCGATGTGGTCAAAGCGCGCCTGATGGAGCTGGCGATGGAAAAGGACGCCCTTGAGGGGATGATCCGAGGTAACTAGCCGCTCTTGCATCTGCGCGCGTCGCGTGGTTGCTTGGGGTTCTAATACTGTTTGAACCAAGGAGCGCTGCCCATGCGCGTTGGCCTATATCCCGGCACATTCGACCCCATTACATTGGGGCATATTGATATCATTCGCCGCGCGGCTTCTCTGGTGGATAAGCTGGTGATTGGTGTGGCCATCAACCGCGATAAGGGGCCGCTGTTTACGCTTGAAGAGCGTGTTGCGATGATCGAGCATGAATGTGCCGAATTGGTGCGTGACACAGGCGTCGAGATTGCAGTGCACCCGTTCGAGAACCTGCTGATTGACTGCGCAAAGGATGTGGGGGCTTCGCTCATCATTCGGGGTCTGCGCGCCGTAGCGGATTTTGAGTATGAATATCAGATGGTTGGCATGAACAGACAGCTCAACGACGAGATCGAGACTGTATTTCTGATGGCCGAAGCCCAGCATCAGGCGATTGCCAGCAAGCTGGTCAAAGAGATTGCACGGCTGGACGGGGACGTGAGTAAATTCGTCCCGCCGCGGGTGAACTCTGAGCTTAAAGCGCGCTTTGGCAAGTAACGCCTAGGCGCGCATCATCGCTGCAGCCGTGTCGAGCATACGGTTGGAAAAGCCCCATTCGTTATCGTACCACGCAAACACACGCAGAAGGTTTTCCTTCTGCATGGCGGTTTGATCCAAGGCCACGATTGTGCTGTGCGGATCGTGGTTCAGGTCGATCGAGACCAATTTGCGCGATGTAACATCCATCACGCCGTGCATCTCTTTGGACGCTGCTGTGAGGGCGATGTTCACTTCTTGCGCTGTCGCATTGCGGCCCAGCTCGACCACCATGTCGATGCAGGAGACATTGGGCGTTGGCACGCGGATAGCAGTACCTGTGATCAGCCCGTCGAGTTCAGGCAGGACAAGGCCCAATGCCACTGCCGCACCCGTTGTTGTCGGGATCATTGACAGAGCGGCGGCGCGCGCGCGGTTGAGATCGGGATGCGCCTTGTCATGAATGGATTGATCACCGGTATAGCTGTGCACGGTTGTCATATGCCCTCTGATGATCCCGAACGCATTGTGGAGCGCATGGGTCAGTGGGGCGAGGCAGTTGGTGGTGCACGACGCGTTGGAGACAAGCGTATCCTCTGCGCGCAGCAGCGCGTCATTGACGCCATAGACAATCATCTTCATCTCGCCCTTGGCGGGGGCGGAGAGCAGTACTTTTTTTGCGCCATTCTGGAGGTGCAGGGCTGCCGCCTTAGGCGCACGAAAGATGCCGGTGCATTCCATCGCGATGTCCACATCCGCCCAAGGCAGGTTTTCGGGGGCACGCTCGGATGTGACGCGGATTGGGCCACGGCCCACATCCAATATGCCGTCACCCCATGTGACCTCGCGCCCAAACCTGCCATGCACACTGTCGAATTCGAACAGATGGGCGTTGGTCTCAATCGGGGCCAGATCGTTGATGGCGACCACTTCAATGTCGTCGCGCCCACTCTCGATCAGCGCGCGCAGAATGTTGCGGCCAATGCGGCCAAAACCGTTGATCCCGACTTTTATGGTCATGCTATGTCTCTATTTTCTGGCTGGCCGTGCTCTGATGGCAACCTAGGGCAGGGTTTAGCGATGTTCAACAGCACAAGGCCGTGACTGTCCTGCGCCTTCTCGAATTCTAACGCCAGAAGGCTAACCATTCGATCAGCTCGGTCATCTTTTTTGCAAGGAATATGGCGTGTTCAGTGCCATAAAAAACATAGTCCACGACGATCGCGCCAATGATAATGAGGCCGAGTACGATTGCGATCCGGTTGGTCATGGCGCGCGCCCTTAAAGTTGCCTGCCCCTTCTAGGGCAGGCAGTTCATCGCGGCAAGGCTTAGCCAAGTTTGCCCATTGCAACAGCCACATCGGCCATACGCACGGAAAATGCCCATTCATTATCGTACCAAGCCAGCACACGCACGGTGCGCCCGCCCACCACAACCGTCTGGTCAGGGGCAAAGATCGAACTGTGCTCGGTCTGGTTAAAGTCGATGGAGACTTTCTTTTCCGGGTCATAGGCCATGACGTTGGACATCGGGCCCTCTGATGCGGCTTGGGCGGCGGCGTTCACCTCGTCAACCGTCACATCGCGTGACGCGGTGAAGGTCAGGTCAACGGCGCTCACGTTTGGCGTTGGGACACGCAGGGCAGTCCCGTCGAGCTTTCCTTTCAGCGCGGGCAGCACTTCACCCAGTGCTTTTGCAGCTCCGGTAGAGGTCGGAATAATTGCCATTGCAGCCGCACGGGCGCGGTAGAGGTCTTTGTGGCGCTTGTCCAATGTGGGCTGGTCGCCCGTATAGCTGTGGATGGTGGTCATGATGCCACTCTCGATGCCCACAGATTCGTGCAGGACCTTCGCCAGCGGGGCGAGGCAGTTTGTGGTGCAGGACCCGTTGGAAACCATGACGTCGCTTGCAACTAATGCGTCATCGTTCACGCCCATGACAACGGTGCGGTCCACGTTCTTGCCCGGCGCGGAGAGGAGGACCTTTTTTGCGCCCTGACGGATGTGCGCGTTTGCCTTTTCGCCATCATTGAATTGGCCCGTGCATTCCAGCACAACGTCACAGCCGGACCAGTCCAGTTCATCAAGGTTGTAGGTCGACATGACCTTGATATCATTCTGGCCCAGATTGATGGTGCCATCGCCAATCGTGATCTCGTTGGGAAAGCGGCCATGCACGGAATCGTATTTCAGCAGGTGCATTGCGGTCTCGATGGGGCCAGTGGCGTTCAGC
>RCNE010001485.1_pt1 | contig 12709 bp, 8 predicted proteins | sample 2041361 | NCBI WGS metagenome assembly RCNE01 (sample SAMN09708229, study PRJNA481090) | Marine sediment metagenome, whole genome shotgun sequencing project.
GTTCAGTTTCTGATTCGGTGGATTACCGGAGCGGCCCGCGATGTTCCTATATTTGGAGGTACCGATGCCTGTTGAATTCGATTTCTCAAAGCTCGAAGCGATGGATGTGCTTGACCTCGCATGTTTCATCGAACGAGAGGCCGAAGAAAACTACGTTCTGCTCGCTTCCTGGGCCGAAAAGAACAGCCCCAGTGCGGCGAGGTTTTTTCAACGCATGGCCCGACTCGAGGGTCAGCACGACAGCCAGATCGAGGACCGGCGACGTGCGTTGTTCGGCGATAAGCCTTCTCGCTACGTCGACAGCGCACCGTGGGAAGTGGAGGTGCCCGACTTCGATTCTGTCGGCACATCGTTCACCCTCGAGCAGGCCTATGCTCTGGCACTCGGCGCCGAGGCACGCGCGGAAGCCTACTTCCGCGAGGCCGTCGGCTATATCTCCGATCCTGAAACGGTGAGCATTCTCGAGGGTCTCGCCGAAGAAGAGCTCGAACACCAGCGTCTCCTCAGAATCGAGATGGGCAGGAGCTGACACCCCCGGGTAGGATTTTCGAAAATGTGTGAATGTGTAAACCTGGCACTATTCCTATTCACGATAGCTATCCATCGAGCCTCTTGCAACAACCCTCGTTCCCGCTGATTCGGGGCCATTGTGCCGGCGAGACGCCGGCACTACAAAGGGCTGAGATCAATTGTAGGGCCGGCGTCTCGCCGGCCTGATGGCGACGAGGCTCGGAAGACCTCATGTTCGATTCATGGTTTTTGCAAGAGGTTCCGTCGAGGTCTCCATCCCTAACACATGCCTGATTCGCTGCATGCTCCGCTTCTCAACGGAGGGGCGGGTTAGTATTGCGTCGGGAGACCGGAGTCCATCCCTTCGCCGTCCATTGATGAAATCGCAACAAGGAGTGTCCAATGCCGCGCATCCGATGTCATGAGCATGCCCGAACCGTGTTTTCGATCGTAACGGTCTTCCTTGTCGGCCTGCTCTGCAGCTCGACTCCGGCACTCGCACAGAAAACGGCGAAACCCGTATTGCACGGCTCGCATTGGGTTGCGGTGACCGGGAAACCGCTGGCGGCCACGGCGGGAGCGATGACCTTCACCCGCGGCGGCAACGCGGTGGATGCGGCCTGCGCCATGCTGGCAGCGACGTCAACGATGTGGGACACCCTGGGCTGGGGCGGCGAGACCCAGGCCCTGATCTACAACCCAAACACCGGTGAGGTCAAGGGAATCAACGCCCTTGGTGTCGCGCCCACGGGGGCGACCGCGGAGTTCTTCAAGGAACAGGGCATGGTGTATCCGCCGGAGTACGGTCCGTTGGCCGCGGTCACACCGGGAACTCCCGGCGGGCTCATGGTCATGCTGGCCGAATATGGCCGTCTGAGCCTCGCCCAGGTCCTGTCGCCGGCGATGGAGATGGCCGAGGGCTATCCCATCGAGCAGTCTCAGGCCGACAATATGGAACGCCGTCGCGAAGTCCTGTCGCGTTGGTCCTACTCGGAAGATGTCTTCCTCCCCCACCTCGATGAGGAGAACGCCGATCAGCGGGCGGCCCCGGTGGCCGGAGAGGTCTTCCGCCAGAAGGATCTCCTCACGACCCTCGAAAAGCTCGTCGCAACCGAGGCCGAGGCTCTCAAGGCCGGCAAGACCCGCAAGCAGGCGATCTACGCGGCTTATGACCGCTTCTATCGAGGCGATATCGCCGAGGAAATCGTCAGCTCTTCGCGGGAGCACGGTGGTCTGTTCACCATGAAGGATCTCGATGAGTGGCAGGTCCACATCGAGGAACCGGTGACGACCAACTACAAGGGTATCGATGTCTACAAACTCACGACCTGGGTTCAGGGTCCGGCCCTGCTCCAGGCACTGAACATCCTTGAAGATCTCGATCTCAAGGCGATGGGATACAACAGCGCTCGTTACATCCACACCGTCTACCAGGCGATGAATCTCGCCTTCGCCGATCGGGATTTCTACTATGGCGATCCCTATGTGCCACCGAAGGAACCCGTCGCGGGTCTTCTTTCCAAGGACTATGCGAAGCAGCGCCGGGGCCAGATGAACACCGAACAGAATGACCCCGATGTCCACCCGGGAGACCCCTATCCTTTCCAGGGCGAGACAAACCCGTTTCTCGACCTCTTGAAAAACTGGAGTCCGATTCCACCGACCGCCGACTCCGACGGCGTGGACGGATTTCAACAGGCGGCTCTGATGACCGACGACGAGAGCTTTGTCGCCGGGACGACATCGATTCAGGCGGCGGATGCCGAAGGTTGGGTCGTATCCGTCACCCCCAGCGGAGGCTGGATTCCCGCCTACATCGCCGGCAACACCGGCATCGGACTGTCTCAACGGATGCAGAGTTTTGTGCTCAGCGAGGCCATGAATCCGTTCAACGTCGTGCAGCCGGGGCAGCGCCCACGAGCGACCCTGACACCCAGCATCGCGATCAAGGACGGCAAGCCCCTGATCGCCTTCTCGGTGCAGGGAGGCGACACCCAGGAGCAGAACCTGTTGCAGTTCTTCCTCAACATGGTCGAGTTCGAGATGAATGTGCAGCAGGCGGTTGAAGCCCACAACATCACCAGCTACCAGATGCAGAGTTCATTCGGAGCCCACAAGGCCGAACCCGGACGATTGCAGGTGACGCCAAAGGTCTCCGAATGGGCGCGAGGTGAACTGGGCCGGATGGGTTATTCAGTCGAGACGGTCGAGCGCACCTACAGCCCCATCACCGCCATCTACTTCGACCGGGAAACCGGCACCATGTGGGGCGGAGCGAGCGACTATGGCGAGGACTACGGGGTGGCCTGGTAGACAGCACAATCATCGAAGCCGCTGACCGGCAATTCTGCGATTGCGCACCGAGAGCCCGGTCGAGGGTGAGGAAACGTAGAATAGAAGCATGAGAAACCGCATCTTGATCGCAATCGCCATCTGTCAGATCACGGCCCTGTGCTGGGCGGAGCAGCCCCCTCGGGGACACGAGTGGATCGACGATCCGTTCGTAGTGATCGACAAGACCGACAGTCAGACCAGTCCGGCGAAGATATGGACTCGCGGTGCGCATTCCAGCGTCCAAGTCAATACCGCCGCGAACGGCTCTAACACCCTCGGGGATGCGGCCAACGAACCGTCCATCGCCGTGCACCCGGGAGATCGACTGCGCATCAGCATCGGCTGGCGCCAGTTCGACACGGTGAACAGCAACTTCCGCCAGGCGGGGAACGCTCACTCAGACGATGGAGGCCGGAGTTGGACCAATCTCGGGGTTCTCGATCCCGGAGTGTTCCGGTCCGATCCGGTGCTTCGTTTCGGGCCCGACGGGACCCTGTTCTACGACAGCCTGACCAAGATCAACGAGTTCGACTATCGCTGTGATGTCTTTATTTCGGAGAACGCCGGACAGACGTGGAGCGGACCGAATCCGGCCTACGGCGGCGACAAACAGTGGATTGCGCTCGACCACACCAGCGGCCCCGGCCACGGCCACTTCTATCAGGCCTGGGACTATGCCGGTTGCTGCGGCAACGACTGGTTCAATCGATCAACCGATGGCGGATCGTCGTTCGAGTACCCGATTCCGATCCCCGCTCAACCGTACTGGGGAGTCACCGAGGTCGGTCCGGACGGGGCGTTCTACGTCATCGGCCAGACCACCAGCCCCGATGTCATTGCGGTCGCACGGTCGAGTTCGGTGCAGGACCCCCAATTGCCCATGGCGTTCGACGGCGCATTTCCGGTCGATCTGGGCGGCAGCCAGGTCTATGTCGACGACTACGGTCCGAATCCCGGTGGTCTCAGCGGCCAGGTCTGGATCGCCGCCGATCACTCAGAGGCACCGACCAGAGGAAATCTCTACGCTCTTTGCTCCGTCAATCCCCCAGGCTCCGATCCCCTCGATGTCCATTTCGTTCGATCCACCGACCGGGGTGAGACCTGGAGCGCGCCGACCCGGATCAACGACGACCCGGACACCTCCAACACCTGGCAGTGGTTTGGGACCATGGCGGTCGGCGGTGACGGTCGCATCGACGTGATCTGGAACCACTCGACCGGAGACGCCTTCTCGGGCTTCGACGCCGAGATGCGCTACTCGTACTCGAGAGACGCGGGAATGACATGGACACCGAGTGAACCGGTGTCTCCTCTTTTCGATCCCTACCTCGGCTGGCCCAATCAGAACAAGCTCGGCGACTACTACGATATCGCCTCCGATCGCGTCGGCGCTCACGTCGCCTACTCAGCGACCATGAACGGCGAGCAGGATGTCTACTATCTTCGCATCGGGGACTGGGACTGCAACGACAACGGGGTCGGAGACGCCACCGACATCTCCTCCGGGACCTCGCTCGACACCGACCTCGACGAGATCCCCGATGAGTGCCGGCTGGACGCGGACCTCGACGGCGTGGTCGATCCCCTCGACAACTGCCCGACGATCTATAACCCCGACCAGAAAGACTCCGACCACGACGGGGTCGGCGACGAATGCGCAAACCTCATCTTCAGGGACGGATTCGAGTCCGGCGACGTGTCGAACTGGTAGCGCGGTCATCGGCAGCGCGACGCCTACGGAACCACGGTCCTCCAACGGTCGGCGTCGCCCGATTCGAACCCGTCGAAAAAGAGCAGACCGTCGTCGATCGGTGTCGCAAACACGCTCCGGCCGAAGGTGCCGACCAGCAGATCCCGACTGCGTTCGTCGAGCAGCAGCGAGGTCGACACGACATTGGGCAGGGTCTCGCCTAAAGCGCTCCATCGGCTGCCTCGATCCCGGCTGACGAAGACACCCACATCGGAAGCGACAAAGAGGCGTCCCGGCGCGGAAGGATCGGTAACGAGATCGTTGACCGGCGCATCCGGCAGGTTGCCGGAGATCGGTGACCATGTCACACCGAGATCCGTCGTCATATAGACGTGCGGCAGGGCCTCGTTCCAACGGAAACCCGAGACCGTGGCATAGGCGGTCTCACGATCCGCGGAGTCAGTCCTGACCGATGTCACCCACCGATCAGGGAGTCCGGCGGAGACATCTGCCCACGCTCCTCCTCCATCAACGGTCACGCTGACGAAACCATCGTTGCTGCCGGCCCAGATCACGTTTGAATCGAGGACCGAGACCGAGATCGTCGTGAGGCTCCCGTCGACCTGTCCGGGGTTGCCCGACGGGCCGCCCGTGAGATCCGGGCTGACGACCTCCCAGTATCGGTCGTCGGTGTTGCGGTAAACCCGGTTGGTCCCGGCGTAACGGCGCCCGGGGTCGTTCGGGTCCTGTACGTGCGGTGCATTCCAGTTCTTCCGATCGCTGGTCGGGATCCCGAGCGTCGCCGACAACCAGGTCGATCCGCCGTTGGCGGAGAAAACGATGCTCCCGTACTGATACTGGGCCCAGATCCGGTTCGAGTCATCAGCATCGACCACGGTCTGGAACCCGTCGCCGCCGAAGATGTCCTGCCAGTCATCGACTCCACCGGTGACAGTACGGCTCGTGCCGTTGTCCTGGGCGCCGATATAGATGGCGTCGGGATTCTGGTTGTCGAGGGCCATCCGGTAGATCTGCGTGTGAGGCTGATTCGGCAGAGCCATCCAAAAGGTACCGCCGTTGGTGGAACGGTAGACTCCGCCGTCGTTTCCGTTGTAGATGACCGGGCTTGCTCCAGATCCGAACGCGAGGCCGTGGTGGTCGACGTGCATGATATGACTGGCGTCGGAATAGGAAGCGCCGCCGTCGGTGCTCCTCCAGAATGTCAGGCCGATCACGAAGATCGTATTCGGATCCACCGGATGCGTCCGCACATTTCCAAACCACCAGCCGTACGACGCGAAGACATCCACCAGAGCGCCATCGGTCGTCTGCGCCCACGTCGCTCCGCCGTCGGTGGAGCGATAGAGCCCGTCGAAGTAGCCGGTTCTGTCCGCATAAACGGCATGCATCACAGCGGGTTGCGAGTCGCACAGGCTGATCCCGATGCGGCCTCCGTTGGCCGACGGTGCGGGCAGACCGCCCCCGACAAGGCTCCATGTGTCGCCACCGTCCGCGGTGGCGTGGATCGCACATCCCGGACCGCCGTAGTCGTAGAAACCCGGCTGTCGAATGTGCTGCCACATCGCCGCCACGACCACGTCCGGGTTGTCCGGGCGAAGGACAAGATCCACGCAGCCCGTCTGATCGTCGATGTACAGGACCCGTTCCCAGGTGGCGCCGCCATCCTTTGTGCGATAGACACCCCGCTCCGGGTTCGCCTGCCAGTGCATGCCGTTGGCGGCGACGAAGATGGTCAGCGGATCGCTCGGGTGGATGGCGATGCGTCCGATGGAACCGCTGTTCTCGAGACCGACCAGGGACCAGGTCGCGCCCTGGTCGGTGGAGCGGAAGAGACCGGCGCCGCCGTAGGCGATACCTCCCCCACCCGGGTTCACCTCGCCTGTGCCGGCGTAGATCACGTTCGAGTCGGAGGGGTCGATGGCGACTGCTCCAATGGAGAGCGACGGCATTTCGTCGAAGAGCGGAGTCCATGTCTGCCCGGCGTCGAGGGTGCGGAAGACGCCGCCCTCAGCCGTGCCGGCAAAGACGATATTGTCGTTGTTCGAATCGACGGCCAGATCGGTGATGCGGCCAGGGATGTTCTCGGGCCCGCGGGGAGTCCAAACCGCGTCCACCGATGAGCTTGCACGGAGGGATTCGGCCTGAGCCTGCGCCATACGCCACTGCTCGATGGGAATGCGATCGTAGGGAAAAGCTCTCTGGGCGAAAAACCAGTCATTTGGTGCTCGTTCGGGTTGATCGCCACTGTCGGCCGGTCCGAAGAACTGAAAGAGTCCGGCACCGACGATGAAAAGGCAAATCACGGTTAGAGCCGCAGCGGTAATGAATCGACGTGAGGGTCCCATGTGCCAGTCCTTCCCGACCCTCGCGCCGAAAGCCGGCGAGATGAGACCCACGGCTTCGGACGTGATCGGCCGATCGCTGGTCGAGCCTATCACCTCGACGCGTCAGGTCGGGCCGGCCGATCTCTCGATCTCCGATGCGGAGGCGTACTGGTCGGTACGTTTGCCGGCACCGCTTTGCGGGCGAGACGCCCGCACCACGAAAGGCAGCACAGCAAGGATGTGCTACCTTGTCCTCACAGCCACAGTTCAGTTCTTTGCAAAAATTTTGGATTTTCGTAATACGAATATCTCAACGAGGACCAATATTGAGGATCAAATGAAGTTCTCAAGATGTCAATGGTGCCCCATCACGGCCAGCATCGAATGCATGAGGGCCTGTCTTCAACAACGTGCGGCCGACCACGACCACCAGCGATTGACCCGTCGTTGGGCATGGCTGCCTCCCCCTCGGCCGGACGCGAGCGGTTCAGAGGAGGACGATCGCCGGATAAACACCCAGAGGGTCGCACCCTGACTGGTTGGTCCGACCTATAATCGGGTCATGGCAGTCTTACCCAGCTTCCAGTCCTCTGCAACGGAAGCCCTCAAGCGAATCCACAAGGGATCGTTCGAATCGAGTTCCCAACGCGACGAACTCATCGAGACGGTCCTTGCCGGCGGTGAAGAGTTTCGCGCCAAAGACGTGATGTGGATGTTGTTCCGACCCGATCGTGCGATTCGCGATGCCGGGGTAAAGCTTCTCCAGCCACACCGGACGGCACAGACATTCGACGTGTTCATCGCCACGAGCAAGGGTGTGCCCGAAGCGGCTCTCAGGACGGCCGGCGGAGCGTTCTTCTCTCTCGGAATTCCCGGAGTCGAAAAGAGCCTGGAGGAGCTCGCCGACGGCAAGAAGAAGGATGCTGCAGAAACCGTCCGACAGATTCTCCTGGGTGCCCCCGCGAGCCGGGCGCTCGCCCCCCTCGTCTGGCGAGTCTCCATGACTGGCAGCCTGCGAGACCGGCTGCAGTTCCTCGACCGATTGGCGACCTACGAGTTTTCAGAGACCAACATCCAGCGATGGCAACACCTCGCTCGGTCCGACGAAAAGGAGATTCGTGAGAAGGCGCTCGAAGTGCTGGCGACCCACGCGCCGGAAACATCGCTCGATCTCATCGTTGCTGAGCTGCCTCGCGCCGGCTATGGCGTTCAACAGCACCTGATCGACGCCCTGAGCCGGATGGCTTCGAGCGCAAGTGTGGATTTTGCGGACAAGATTCTTCCACTGATGGCTTCGGGAGACGCGTCCACCAGATCAGCGGTGATCAAGATTCTGGTCGGCATGGAGAATCGCCCGGAGATGGTTCGTCGCTACCTCGGTTTCTCGAAGACACTTGCAGGGTGGGCCCGCGACCGAGCCCTCGAATCAATGAGGGAGTTCGGGAACGAGATCCTCGTGCCGGCGATCGAACTGCTCTCGGAACCAGATCTCGATGTGCGCGCCGCAGCGCTGGCGGTTGTCGGGGCCTTTGACGACCCGAGGGTCGTGGACGGTGTCGTGCCGCTGCTCAAGGACCCGGATTGGTGGCTCCGGGTGTCCGCGGCAGACACCCTCGGGAGACTCAAGGACCCGCGGGCGATCCAGCCACTCACCGAGGCCCTCGATGACGATGAGACCCGCTGGGCGGCGGTCGAGGCGTTGGGCCAGATCGGTCACACCAGCGCCCTTCCGGTACTCGGTGGGTTGCTCAAGGACCCGGCGGCCGAAATCCGGATCGAGGTGCTCCTCGCATTTCGCAACTTCCGCCACCCGAAGATCCTCGCGGCCCTGCAGCAGGTCGCCGCCAATGACCCGGATCGTTTTGTCCGCGGCCGCGCCCTGGAGATCGCGGAAGAGGTCGCCGCCCGGGAAAACACAGAGCTTCCCGAGGCCGAGCGATTACGCGCTGCGGCGCTGCAAGCGCAGGTCGGCCAGGGAGAACCGCGGCTGCACTCCCTGTTGGTCGGAACACGAAACCAGCAGGCATCGGATCTCCACGTCGCTGTCGGCCAGCCGCCGATGGTCCGACTGGCCTCCGACCTGTTCAAGGTGAAAGGCGACCCGTTCACCCCGGAGGATACTTCCTCGATGCTGCGTGAGATCCTCACCGAGGACCAGTGGCAGCGGTTGGAAACCGACCAGCAGCTCGACCTTTGTTACTACATCCCGCGAGCCGGCCGTTACCGTGGAAACTTGTTTTACGATCACCGCGGTCTGAACGCGGTCTTTCGCGTGATCCCGGAAAAGCCACCGACCATCGCCGAGATCGGATTGCCCTCGTGGCTAACGGAGATCGCCGACTATCACCAAGGTCTGGTGGTTGTCTGCGGACCGGCCGGGAGCGGCAAATCCACGACGCTTGCAGCCCTGGTGAATCTCATCAACGAGAGACGGCACGACCACGTAATCACCATGGAGGATCCGGTCGAGTTCGTTCACCCGTTCAAGAACTGTCTGATCAACCAGCGTGAGGTGGGCACCCATACGAAGAGTTTCGCCCGAGCTCTTCGGGCCGCGCTCCGCGAAGACCCTGATGTGATCATCATCGGCGATCTGCGCGACAACGAGTCCGTCTCGCTCGCGCTGACAGCGGCGGAAACCGGTCACATCGTCATCGGCACACTGAATTCCACAACCGCCGGGCGTGCCGTCGATCGCCTGATCTCGAGCTTTCCCTTCGACGAACAGCCACAGGTGCGCACCTCGCTGGCCGAGTCTCTCAAGTACATCATCGCTCAACGGCTGATACCGTCGATTGGAGACCGGCGCCGGGTGGCCTGCTTCGAGGTCTTGAAAGGCACCGTGTCGGCCGCCGCCATGATTCGCGACGAAAAGACCTATCAGCTCCCATCCGCCATGCAGTTGGGCAAGGGCAGGGGGATGCAGACATTTGACGACGCCCTGGTGAATCTCGTCGAGGCCGGGCAGATCACACCCGAGGAGGCGTATCTGCACGCCGAGTCGAAAACGGCATTCGAGCCTCTGGTATCCGAGGAGTTCCTCGAATCCCAGACCTTCCTGTGAGGGCGATGATGGAGAGAAAGATCGATCGGTTTCTGCGCCTGATGAACGACCGCGGTGCATCGGACTTCCATCTGGCGGTCGGCCGGCCACCGATGCTGCGAATTTCGGGGAGGATCGAACAGATCCGTTACCGCACCATGCAGGAGACCGACTGGGCGGAGATGATCGAGCCCATTGCGCCGCCGGAGCGGTGGGCCGAGTTCGAGGAATGCGGAGACACGGATTTTGCCTACGAGTTGGCCTCGGTCGCGCGTTTTCGGGTCAATCTGTTTCGCCAACAACGCGGATCGGCGGCGGTTCTGAGGGTCATCCCATCAAAGATCATGACCATCGAACAACTCGGTCTGCCATCGCAGATTCGCCGGCTCGGCGCGGTGCGCAGTGGTCTGGTGCTCGTAACCGGCCCCACTGGATCCGGCAAATCGACTACCTTGGCGGCGGTGATCGATCTCATCAACGAGACCAAGAGCCATCACATCATCACCATCGAGGATCCCATCGAATTCGTGCACCGTTCCAAGAGCAGTCTCGTCCACCAGCGTGAGATCGGGGCGCACGCCACGAGTTTCAGCGAGGCGTTGAAGTCGGCAGGACGTGAAGATCCCGATCTCATCATGGTTGGCGAAATGCGTGATCTGGAAACGATCTCGATGGCGCTGACCGCGGCCGAGAAAGGGACGATCGTCTTCGGCACTCTCCATACCAATAATGCGGTGAAAACCATCGACCGGATCGTCAGCGTTTTCCCCGCTGGGGAGCAGGAGGGGGTGAGGAATGTCCTGGCTGACACCCTTCGGGCCGTCGTCGCGCAGCAGTTGGTGCCCAAGATCGGCGGCGGACGCGTTGCCGCGCTTGAGATTCTCTTCAGCTCTCCCGCCATCGGCAACATGATCCGGGAGGGCAAGACGGGCCAGATCATCTCGGCAATCCAAACCGGTGTGAATCAAGGCATGATCGAGATGGATGCCTCGATCCGGGCCCTCTACGAGGAGGGGAAGATCGATGCCCGCGCAGCGCTCGACAAGGCCATCGACAAGGAACTCTTCAATGACATCCTGGACGAGCGTGAGGCCTGACCGGCGTCGTACGGCGCCCTCGACCCCGCCGAGGAGAAGGAATCCACGCCTCCTCCTCGCCACTGTTGCGGGAACACACAAGAGGAAACCCCAGAGAGTTTGCTGAATCGATCAGGTCTTCGCGCAAAGACTCATCCGGTTGAGATACCATCTAGTCAGGAGAAACAAGTGGAACCAAACGATGGCAAGGATCTTGAGACCGGTGATCCTGAGAGGGACAGCCTGAAGGAGATCATCAAAAGGCTGAAAGAGGTGCAGCGAAAATGCGCCGACACACCGGGAGTGGGCGGCCACGGGAACACCGCGGTGGTCGGTCTTACTGCCATCCTTGCCGAACTCGAAGCATCATTGGATCCGGACTCTGAATACATGGAGCTCGAGGTTCTCGATCTCCGACTGGCGACGGTCGAGGACCTGTTCGAAGCCACGGGTTCTCCCGGCGTCGCTGGGGTCCTCGCCAGTATCCGGACCTCGCTGGCGATCCCATCCGAGGAAACCAGCAAAGAAGAGGAACCTCCACCCCCTCAAAGATTCCAGCCGTCCGCCACCTCCGCTGTCCGGCGGCGCAGACCGAGGCCGAAGGCCCGCAAGGGCCCCGCCCCGGCACCGCCGCGCAATCGGTTTCTCAGATGGGTGGGTATGGCGATCCTCATCCTGGGAGCGATCGCGGCCGCCTACTTTGCGTATCTCCAGTGGTTCGGACCGGAAAACACGACCTCGGCTTCGGGCGAACAAGGTGCGATCGACAGACCGTTGATTCCCTGGAGGTCGACCACTACCGACTCGGCCACGGCCCCATCAGGATCCGGATCCGGCCATGGGATCGACCTCCACGAGGAGGATATGGCGCGGTTCACCTTCGAGATGAGCCTCGCCGAGTCGAACCTGCAGGACGGAGACATCAACGAATCCCTCCGCCACTTCGCCGCCGCCGCCGCCATTGATCGGCAGCATCGTCGTGTCGTCGCGATGGGCAAGACCCTCATCGCTGCCATGCTCCACGATGCGGATCTGGCATACGACAACGGCAACAGGGAATCCGCGGGGAAGAAAGTCGAGAACGCCCGAAGTATCGCCAGGGGTCTCCAACTCGTCGGTTCTTCCAGCGGAGAATCAACCCGGCAGGGCATCACGATGATTCAGTTCGAGGATGTCTCGCCACGCGATGGCGAGGCGCTTGCCCAAGCGCTCGGCCACATGGTGCGTCTGACCCTCAAGTCTCGGGAGATCATGTACGGCTATCTCATCCAGATCCAGGGCGACCTCCTGATCCTCGATGCCTATTCCGGAGCCGACGGTCCCGGAATCGACTCCTCGTCGTCAATCCTCGACTCGACGATCAAAGAGTTGCGGGTCTACGACGTCGACTGACCCTCGAAAGTTTTGTCGGGTTCCCCTCGGCGCCGAGATCCGCCGCACATAGATTGACGGGCACGGAGATCCCTCAACAGAACCATCCATGAAGAATCGAGGAGGTCTGTTCTCCGTCGAATCCGTAGCGGTCGGGTTTGAAACACATAGGACACATTTCAGTTTCACCGCAAAGATCGCGATGATCGCAAAGACCATCGCAAAGGACATCGCATGATTGAGCCATCGCATCATCGCGGGAGTTCATCGAGGGTCGAGTACTCAGGTTCGCTGAAATACCGATCACCCGGTGAGGTCATCCTTCAAGCCGGATGCCGTC
>RCNE010003953.1_pt1 | contig 12702 bp, 10 predicted proteins | sample 2041361 | NCBI WGS metagenome assembly RCNE01 (sample SAMN09708229, study PRJNA481090) | Marine sediment metagenome, whole genome shotgun sequencing project.
TGTCGCAGGAAATCTTCACCCAGTTGTGGCGCGCTTTTTCAAGCTATGACGATACGCGACTGTTTTCTACGTGGATGTACCGCGTAGCGTTAAACGTATCCATCTCTTGGGTACGCCGAAACAGCATTCGGCAGAAGCACATGACTGCGCTGGGTGACGACGTTCATCAAGTTGCCGACACCAACATCTACCCGGCCGAGGACGAACGCATCGCGTTCCTGCAGGCATTTATCGACAGCCTCGATTCCCTCAATCGCGCGTTAATGCTCCTGTATCTCGACGAACGGAGCTATCGCGATATTGGCGAGATTCTCGGCATCACCGAGACGAATGTGGCAACCAAGATCAGCCGCCTGAAGCAACGCGTACGCAAACAGAGTGCCGAGATAAACGGCGAAGGAGCAAACAATGGAACTCGATGACCTGAAGCCAGCCTGGCAACGCATGGAACGTGAGCTGCAGGCACAGCGACGTATCACCTCAACGCTGCTTGCCGAACGGGCGAGTTCCCGTGTCGAGGCCAGCCTGAAGCCGCTGTTTAACTGGCAAGTATTTCAGATCATTGTGGGTATCGGCCTTGCCGGCCTGGCAGCCCAGTTCTGGCTGCCACGCATGGATCAGACGCTGCTGCTCGTTTCCGGCATCATCGTCCACGCTTACGGGGTAGCCCTGATCATTAACGGCATTAACGTAGTGCTGCGGCTCAGGGAAATCGATTACGGCGCACCGGTTACGACCTTGCAGAAACACGTCGCCCGGCTGGAGCGCAGCTATGTCCTTAGCGGCTGGATTCTTGGTCTGCCCTGGTGGTTGTTGTGGATTCCGATGGCGTTGATGTTCCTTTCGCTGGCCGGTGTCGATTTATCCCGCGTCTCCCCGGAAAACTGGCTGCCCGCCAATATCGTATTTGGCACCATTGGTATGTTCCTGACGGTAGTCGGCTTCTACTGGGCGCGTCACTCGTCCCGGCCAGGAGTAAGAGCGCGCCTCGAGCGGATGGTTAGCGTCGCCAGCATCGACAAGGCCAAGCGCCTGTTGACGGACATTGAGCGCTTCGAGCAGGACGTTGATTGAACCAGTGGTGGGTATAAGAGATCGTGCGACTTGAGGTAGGAAGCCAAGGCAGACCTTACCTGCGATCCGAGGCCGGAGTTTCGACGAGCACACTTTCCGCATACAGTAACCGCCCCGTGCTCGCGTTGTAGAACTGTACTACGACTTGCGGATTGCGACCCAACGTGAGTTTCCCTTCGAATCAGGACTATTGAATACATTATTCATTTGCACGATGGCATAGGTTGGCGTGCGACGGTATTTCCTCGGTGTATCCGTGACGTAGTGAGTCGACCATCCGATTATCGTGTCGAGGCCTGCGCTCGAATATGGGCCGTTCGACGGTACACCGGTGCCATCAAGCCGTCCCGTCGCTCGATTGAGCGAGCCAATTGGGCCAACGGAAAACTCCCAGATACGCTCGCTAATCTGAACTGAGAACGCATTATGCAAATCGCCGGTTAGCAGAATCACGGTCTTGCCACTCGACTCGAACGCCTTGAGCAACTCACCGCGTTCACGCGTGTAGCCAGTCCAGGACTGATCGTCAATGCCGGTCGATCCTTCGGACAAATGCGGAATAACAAAACTCACAGACGAAAGTACGAAGATGACGTCCGCGTCGCTTTCTTTCAAGCGTAACAGCAGCCAGTCCTTTTGACTTTCTCCGAGCATCGTTGGTTCGTCAGAAATCAGGGGCGAACGTCTGCGGGTACGCGTGTCCAGTCCGATAATCTCTGTGTTCGCGACCTGTTGGCTAAAAAAATAGTTCAAGCCGCCGATCGAGTACGACGAGTCACTATTGTGTGATGGTGCGGGCTTTAACTCCAGCGTGTGGTCGTCGACAACCCGTTCGATTTGGTATACCGACGCATTAGGATCTCTCGGTCCTGCTTCTTCTATGGCGGCGCTGATCGCCGATCGATTCTTCGCATGGCTATTGCGGTGGCCCGCGTTCGGTCCGCCCCACTGCACATGAAGGGTCCTGTCTTCGTGAAGCACGAGGTCCGTAAAGTCGGCCGCCGGATCAACTAGCGACGGTCTGCCGGCCTCAAGCTTTGTACGTCCGAAATGAATCTTGTTCATGTCGGTTATCGGATTGCCCCAGCCGAGATAATCCCGCCATGCGCGAAGAGCAGGATCCCGAAACAACGCGTCGCGTGCCCCGTGACCAGGCACCGTCGCGTTTTGGAAATTGTTAAGCACCTCATGGTCATCGAAGACGAAAATGGACGGAACCGTCGCATGCCATCGTCTAAGGTCGCGATCGTTGTCGTAGTACGCCTTGTAGTTCTGCCAGACACCTGCAAGGTTCGGGACGATTTCGAGGAGCGGCGGCATCGTTGTACCCGACGGTGCTGATTCGATCAGCCACTCGGATGCCTCAAGCCGCCGATCCTGTTCGTATATCCAATCGCCGAGAACGAGATGGAAGTCTACTTTGTCGCCGGCATCTCTGAATAAGGTGGCGTGCTGCCTTGCCCCTTGTGACATTGTTGGCGACTGCTTGGCGCCCGACATCGCAGAAAACGAGAAGTTAAAAAGCCCATCAGAATTTAATTGGCCGACTTTCTGTTCGGCGGACGGCAGACTACGGAAATGAAAAATATCGGAGTCGATGCCGTCCGCCGTATCAACGGCCACTTGATAATAATAGACGGTATCGGGCCGAAGGCTTTCGAGCTTTACCCAAGCCGTGTTGTCGTGTTCGAGGACCGTTGCAACCGTCGCCGATCGCGAGTCTAACGCTCGCTCATTCGTGCCGTATCGAACGTGAAAGGCAGCTGGTTGTGCGGTTCGCGCCCAAACTCCAACGTTGTCGGCGCCGAGCCTCCCCAAAACAGGGCCGTGTGAGACGTACGCCGCGACTTCGGGCATAAGCTCGGCTGCGCTCGCAGTTGCCATCAGCAAAGCGAACGGCACAAACCAGCGTGTTAACCGGCAACAGCGACCTACTGACAAGATTCGACTTCCAAGCTCCGGAATTATTCTCTCCGTTTTTGACTCCATACAATAAGCACCAGTAGCAATGATGCGACGTCAGAATGCATATGTCATTCCAACGAGTGCGGTCCACGAATAGATCTCGTCCGCGAGTAGCCGGCTCGATATATCCTGATATTCCCGACGAGACTCATCGTTAATGTTCTGCACCTCACCGAAGATCGACAGGCTATCGGACGCATCGAAAGTCAGCTTTATGTCGACTTGCGTGTGATCATCCCAATAGACATCCTCCGTCACGTCGCCGCCGATTCCCGCCAGATACTCATCCCGGTAGTTCGCCGCCAACCGAGCTTCGAATCGCCCAATGGAATAGTACAGAGACACGTTCGCTAACGTGTCGGCCTGACCGAAAAAAGTAAGGTCGTCGGACTCACGCCCGAATACCTTAACTTCGGAATCGACAAGGGTGAGATTCACCGAGGCGCCGAGGCCATTCGCGAACTGCTGCTCCCAGCTCAGTTCCAGGCCCAGCAAACTACCGCTTTCTGCGTTTTCGGGCTGGGAAAGTGCAAGAAGAGGGACTCCACGGAACGTGACGTTGGGGGTGCGGCGCGTATAGATCGGATTATCGATGTCCTTATAGAAGACACCGACCGACACGATCCCGGCTGGTTCCATGTAGTATTCATACGAGAAATCGAACCCCATCGACTGGAACGGTTCCAGCTTGGCGTTTCCTGCCGAGCCGGCCATATCTTCGACTTCGAACACTGGAACGACATCTTCGAAATCGGGTCTGCCGATTGTATTGGTCCAGGCAGCACGAATGTTGACGTTGTCTTTCGGTCGAAAGGTCACGTGAATACTCGGCAAATAATCTGTGTAATCGTTTCGATCCCGCACCTCTACACCGGGATTCAGCTCATCAAAATCAGGATCGTCGAAGTCGATCAAGGTCGCATTATATATGGCATCGGTATACTCGACCCGCACGCCGGCAAGGACGGTCGTGCTGCCGAAATCGACACTGATCATGCCGTAAGCAGCGAACAAGTCTTCTACAATGTTGTAATCGGAAGCAATGGAAGACTCCGCCGAGCCGTCGGCGTTAAATTCAAACATCCCTGGATTCGATAGAAAAAGGGCCTCGTGCCCAGCGAAATCCAGCACCGGGCCTAATTCGAAGCGCCCGTCGAAGAAGTCACTCGGGCCAGAAGAGTACAGACCTGTGTCGGCGAGCGTAAAATCAACGGCATCCTCATAATCCATGTTTTCTCTGTCGCGGAACTTGTCGCGCTCAGCGTATTTGAATCCAAACTTCAGGTAGCCGGATCGAGCGCCAAAGTCACGGTCGATTCTGAGATCGGTCTTGAACGAATTGATATCCTCTTCAATGGCGTCGTTGCGACGGCGCACTCGACGAAACGGATAGTTGGCCGGATCGTTGAGTGCCGGACCGGCATCGAACGCCCAGTAATAATTTGAGACATCGACCGTGTTAGGAAACGCACCACCTCCCGAGCGATACTCCCAGTCTACGCGTAACGGAGTAATCTCTTCAGCGTGCGAAAATGTGTAGCTTGCACCCCAGGTAACGTTATCGAAATCAAATTCGCCACCGATGGAAATATTGTTCAGTTGCTGAGTCTGATTGTTTTGCCGGTATTCCCGTGAGGCACGGCCGTCTTCGTTTTGCACCACCGTGCTCGACAACGGAGTCTGATCCCCTCGTGCCGCATCGAAATCCAGTTGATCGCGCTGTTCCTCGTCGGTGAACTCGTTAAAAATACTCCGAAAATACCAAAGCGTGGTGTCGTCCGGCCGATATTCGAGATTCGCGTTAATGCCTATGCGCTCACGCTCAATGTCATACTCGAACAGGCGTAAGTTCCCGGGTGCAAAGTCCCCCGGCGCAAACTCGGCCCAATCCTGGCCCTCGGCCAGTTCGGTGTCGTACCTCTTGATGTAATAGCTCCCGGCAAGGACCACTTATCGTCGGGCCCAAGCGTTGATCCCCAGGTCGCACTGGCGCCGTATGGGTTGCGGCCACTCTTTTCGTTGTAACCTGCACGGGCACTGATAGCCCCAAACGACTCCGCAGAATCGAAGGCGCTGCGGGTGACAACGTTGATGTTGCCGCCGATTGCGTTACCGTCGAGATCCGGCGTTATTGCCTTGACCACTTCGACCATCGATACCAGGTCCGATGGAACGACGTCCAACGCCACCCGCCGTCCTGACCCTTCCGGCGAACCAACGAGATTGCCGTCAATTGTCACATTATTGAGGTCGGCATCAATCCCGCGAATTACTGTATATCGGCCCTCACCCTGATCAATTTCCACCGACAGGCCCGGCAATCGCTGAATGGCCTCAGCCACGTTGAAATCAGGTAGCTTGCCCACCGTATCGGCCGACACCGCGTCGAGAATGCTCTCCGCCGCACGTTTGCGTTGCAGCGCCAGTAGCTGGGATACGCGAGAGCCCGTGACGATGACTTCGTCGAGATACGTTGAAGTCAGAGTAATGTCCAGGGTGACTTCACCCGTCTCGGGTACAGTGATGCTTGCCGATTGTGTTTCATATCCGCCAAAGTCTGCCTCGACCGTGTACTCGCCCGCAGGCAGTCCTCTAAAGCTGTATCGTCCCCAACGATCGGTGACTACCCGTCGGTTACCCTGGTCGGTAGTGACGGTCGCCCCGTCCACAAATCGCTGCAGGGCTGGATCGTTAACCACACCGACAATGTCGCCGGCGTAACTCACTCGGGTCGTCAATACACACAAACTTGCGACGACCGCGAAGTTCAGCACCGTCATCCAAACGACCGAATGGGCGCGTCTAATCTCTTTCCGAGTTTTCATTTGTCGATCCCCCTGTTAAAAGACTTCTGATATTTCGGATAGCAAACGAAGCCGAGCTTCTTGACACAGCGAATGATCGATCATGTATGGATACGGTCTTTGCCGAGACTTCGGCAAGCGCTTGGAGGCCGACTACCCGGTAATAAGGTAATAAAACCCATACAACCTTGCGAGCCATCTTAGTCAAGTCTGTTGTTGTTATTCGTTTTGCCATCACTGCCTTACGCCTGCCCCGGGATAAGACTTGGCGTCCGGTTCCCGGAACTTGGCGAGCTTTGCAATTTGTACAGACGGTATCTATGATAACTCGCTCGTCATTTATATTATAGGCCTTTCAATGAGATGACACCGCTCATGGCCATTGCCCACTAGCGCTTCAGCGCCCCCGTGATTCTCATCTTGTCACTCGTTGCGATGATCGTCTTCATCGTCTCCTCGACCACCATCGGTAAGCTTCATCCGTTTGTCGCACTGCTGTTGGCCGCGTTCGGCTACGGCGTGTTCACGGGTATGCCTGTCGACGAACTGCTGGATTCGATCAATGCAGGATTCGGCGATACGATTGCTTATATCGGCATCGTCATTGTCGCCGGTTCCATCATCGGTACTTTCCTGCAGCGCTCCGGGGCCGCGGCACATTTGGCGGCGTCGATCCTGCGCCTGGCAGGTCCCAAGCGCATTCCAATGACGATGGGATTGGTAGGCTACGTAGTCTCAATGCCGGTCTTTTGTGACGCCGCCTATATATTGCTATCCCCCATCAACCGGGCGCTGTCGAATCGAGCCGGGGTTTCGGCTGCGGGGGGTGCCGTTGCCTTGAGCCTCGGGCTGTACGCAACTCACACCATGGTGCCACCAACGCCTGGTCCGGTCGCCGCCGCGGGTATTCTGGGTGCGGATTTGGGACTCGTGATCGTCTGGGGCATGGTCGTAAGTCTGATCGCGCTTGGCGCGGGATTGCTGTTTGCGGTTCGTTATGCCGCCCAATTCGAGCTCGCGGCTGCACCCAAAGCAAGTGTAGAGACGGCGCCTACGGTTTCTGCGGAAGGTCATTCAACACTTGGCGCTCTCTTGCCGATATTCGTGCCGATTCTATTAATCGTCGGCGGATCCGTCGCACAACTGCCAGCCTCGCCACTTGGCACAGGCGTTGCTGCTAACTTTCTTAATGTCGCCGGTCAGCCGGCGGTCGCAATATCGATCGGTGCTTTGTTTGCTCTGTTCCTTCCGAGATCATTCGAGCGCTCGATGCTTTCGGAGCGCGGTTGGTTTGGTGAAGCGATCCTCAATTCCGCGCTGATCATTCTAATTACCGGCGCAGGCGGCGCATTTGGCAGAGTCCTGCAAGCATCGGGCATCGCGGACGTTGTCGGCGGCGGCGCAAGTCAGATCGAGATGGGGCTGATACTGCCGTTTATTCTGGCAGCGGCGATCAAGACAGCCCAGGGCTCGTCAACGGTCGCTATCGTAACAACAGCCGGTATCGTTGCCCCGCTGCTGGCATCGCTCGGCCTTGATTCCGAAACGGCCAAAGCCCTCACCGTGGTCGCGATTGGTGCCGGTTCAATGGTGGTATCGCACGCCAACGACAGTTACTTCTGGGTGGTCACTCAATTCTCTGGCATGAGCGTGAAGCAAGGTTATCAATTGCAATCGATTGGTACGCTCATCCAGGGTGCGGCAGCAGCGATTGCGATCGTTGTGCTCGGCATGTTCCTAATTTGATTCCGTAGAGAAGAGAGGAATCGACAAAACCGTTCGTCAGCCGATGTTACTGCGCCCCGCCGCGCCTGACCTCGAACTCTGCCATTACGCTGAATGTGACCTCCGGGAAGTCGGACAGTATCCCGTTAACACCGCAACGGATGAGCTCTTCGAGCACCTCACCTGGAGCGTCACCGGCCGTAGTCCAGACGGGTTTTCCCATTCCCTGGACCTTGCCGACGATTTCCTGATCTGCCTCGATCCATTCGGGCCACAGGCGGATGATATCTACTCCACCCGCGACGAAATCGTCAATGTCCTCAGGCGCGCGGATGAATCCCAAGGTCCGGATGTTGGGATTGAGCCCGCGGAACTGCCTCAGATCGCCCAGCGTTCTCACTCCGACAATGACGTCCAGTACTGCATCATGACTCTCGGTCAGTCGGACGACTTTTGCCTTGTCTAACACCGGGCTGACCTTGATGTCGAGAAGCAACTTCACACCGGTGTCCGCGACGAGGTCAAGCACCTCTGCGTAGGTCGGGACCGACTCACCGTTACCGGCATTCAGCTGTTTCAGTTCCGCGAGAGTGTAGTCTGTGACCTTTCCCTTACCGTCCGTGGTGCGGTCGAGGGTCTCATCATGCAGGATGATGATCTCTCCATCCCGGGTACCCCGTAAATCGATTTCGATAACATCCACGCCGAATGAAATAGCCCGTCGGTAGGCTGCAAGCGTATTCTCCGCGTAGCCAGGTACGATTCCACCTCGGTGAGCAATGTTCAGGACAGTCCAGTCGGGCCATTGCGAGCCCCAGGCCGGGGCCAAAAGTATGAGGCAGGCTGCTGCAATACCTGCTGCCGAACGCGACGATTCGTGCGAATACCACACCGTGCCTACTCGGATGGTCTCTTGTTCCACGCCGCAAGCGCCAGCAACAACGACACAACAGACGCGGATATCCAGAAGTAAAATGCATTATCAAATTGATAGGTCACGACGCCGTCAACTGCGACTTTCGAGTTTTCTATCAGTACCCCACTTATCCAGTCCTGTGCAGCAGCGCCTAAATACGAAAACAGGCCGATGATCCCTTTGACCGCGCCCGCGGCGCCGACCGGCATAAGATCAACCGCGATGAGTCCGGCCAGAAAGACGATCAGACCGCCGATGGCAAAACCAAAGCCAGCCAAAGCAATCGAATCGACCAACAGATAGCCCGGCGGAGAGTAATAAAAAAGGCACAAGGAGAATACGAGGAGCAATCCGTAAAGGAGCGTTGGGATGTTTCGACGGGCACCAAAAAATCGGTCCGAGATGACGCCCGAAGATACCGCGCCCAACAACCCGAAAATCGGGTAGGCGGCCATTGCCGACGCGGCATCAATCAGTTCGTAGCCTTTGCCTTCCTGAAGATAAAAGATTGCCCAGCTATTCACTGCGTACCTGCTCATATACATACACGCACTGGCAAGCCCAAGAACCCAGACAATGGGGCTCTTCAGGACCATAATCTGAAGGGCACGAACGCTCTCGGTGCGCGGCTTCCCGGCAGAGTAGTCCTCTTTATAGTCCGCAGCGCTCGGCAAGCCATACGTCTGTGGACGATCGGAGAGATTGAGATACAGGATAAGTGCGACGATCAGGCAGGCGATGCCAGGTGCCCAGAATCCCCACCGCCAGCCAAACGCATTCACGACCAATGCCGTTCCGACAAATGTCAGCCCCTCCCCGATATTGTGAGCGCCCGCCCAGACTCCATAGCGGGTACCACGCTCCTTATTGCTGAACCACTGGCAAATAGACACGACGCTGGGCGCGGAACCGATAGACTGAAACCAGCCGTTGAACGCCCATAGCGCAGCGAAAAGGTAAAAATTGTTTACGGCTCCAAACGCGAGATTGGCAAACGCTGAAAACATTAGTGCGACTGACATGAAGCGCCGGATATTGGCCCTGTCCGCAAGAAAACCGTTAAAGAACTTTCCGAACGCGTAAACGAAAAGCAGAAGCGATCCGATGATGCCCATTTCTTCTACAGATAAAACACCCTCATCGAGCATCGGTTTTTTCGCGACGGACAGGCTCAGGCGACAGGTGTAGAAAAACCCATAGCCGATAATCAACCACAGGAACAAACGCCAGCGGCGCTTCTCGAATATTTGACGTATCTGGCCGGCATCACTTAACGGAACGGCGTCAGGACCGGTTGCAAACCACCTTAGAATATTTTTCATTGCGCGCCTTGAGGTCGGGTATGGGTAATCGTCGGCATGCGAATCTTGAGAACTTTCCTTTCAGCTTTGTAAATCGCCCATAGAATTGGCTGATCCACAGCGCGGTCCCACGCTATTCCCTGTCCTTCCATTGTCGGCACGCTTACCGTCGCTGCCCAGTGCAATACTGACCCTGCGTCCGGGAGCTCCATTACGTAGGTCTCGCTGTGATCATGGCCGGTGAGATACAGGTACCCGTCAGCCCCCCAGGAACCGCCCGAATTGCTCATCGGCCGCATTCGATCAAGAATCTCCTTTGGCAGCGTCCACGATTCGATAACAACGAAACGATCGTCAAACTTCACAACCTGTGTTCTGTCCGTTGTTCCGTAAGGTTCGGATTGACCGGTTTGAATTTTGTCGTAATTGGCGAATGCGCCCCACCAGTGACCCTCGTGCCAGTCAAGCCAGGTAAGTGAGCCGCGTTGAACGCCGAAACTATGAGTAGCAACATGCGTGAGCGTATCGGCGTCCCAAATCTCTATTGAGCTCGTCATCGGCCAGTCGGGATAGTTTGAATGCGACGCGTACAGCTTGCCGTCCAAGGCAGCCAGGCTGTCCATGTGTGTCAGAGGATCGCCTTCGCCTCTGCCTTCCCACCTCGCAACAACTTCGCCAGCCTTCTTGTCGTGTTTGGATATCGAATAGTTGGTCACTGCATAGAAGTGACGATCATCAACGGCTACACCTTGCCTTGCATTTGCTACGGAAAATTTGCTAATCAGGTCCGCCTCAAAGACCGGCACTTCGGCCGCGGAGCTCGAACAGCCGGCAAGAAAGCCTACAAGTGTTAGCAGCTTCAACCGCCTGGCTCTGTGCACGAACATAAATGATCCCTTTCAAGAAAAGAGGAGCCAGGACGACTCCGATATCCCATTACCATCTTACGTCAGCAATCAAAGCGGTGCATTGATCTCGATGAAGCGGTTGCCGCCACGTCGCCGCACACCGAAAAGGACTGGCATGGGCTCAGGTTCAGCGATGAAGCAATAACCGACCGTTAGGTTCTTGCGAGATTTTCTAGTCTCTGAATTGCGGCAGAGGTAAGTAGTACTCGCCGCCATCGCGGTCGCTCTCAAAGCGTTCTCGCGACAGGTCGTCCATTTGCGATTCCCACGTCGCTACACCGTTTGTTAGCTGGGACGCCTTGATCTGAAAAGGTTGCCAGACAGCGTCGCCCAAATAATTTATGACGTTGTATTCGAGCACCGGGTCTGAGCTCGTCATGTCAAAAGTAAGCAAGCCAAAATTGACGCTTCCAAAATAGACCTGCCGGATTCTTCGCTCAGGCCGGCGATCCAGCCAGCTGGCCGATGTGTCCTGCGCCAACGGCGACGACGTCAGGTCATAGAAATCATAGCCTCCCTTTTCCGACCAGGGAATCGCGTTCAGTTCGGCAACGTGGGTGTCGCCGGACACAAGAACGACACCGCCGATCTTTTCGTCACGAATGAAATCGAAGAGTTCGTTACGTTCGTACATGTATGACGCCCAGCTGTCGCCGCCCAGACCTTTGGCTTGCGACCAACCACCGCCGGATACCAAAACCTTAAATGGCGCTGTGCTGGTCTTAAGAGCATCCTTGAGCCACGCCTTCTGACGAGCTCCTAACATTGACTTGCCTTTATGATCCGGCGCGGCATTCGGTTCACGGTAATAGCGAACATCGAGCAAGAAGAAGTCTACGCCGCCGTATCGATACGAGAAAAATACGCCGGGAGCATCCTTCAAGCCATAGTCCGGATTTGCCCAGTAGTTTCTAAAGACTTCAAGCGCCGTATCCTTAGCGGCGTTGGTTCGATCGCCGTTGTTGTCGCCAAAGTCATGGTCATCCCAGATTGCCAGCTGCGGAACCCGCGACCCTACCGGCACATAGGAATTGACATCCCTCTGTCGCTGATACTCAGCAGAAAGCACGTCGGCCCTCGAGCTGTCACCGTATATATTGTCTCCGAGCCAAACAAAAAGGTCCGGTTGGCGCTCTGCAACGACGCGCCAGATTAGTTGGTGCGGATCTTCGGCGTGGCGCGCGCCCGATCCGGTTGCTACGGTAAATCGTGCTAGCGTACCGGGCGCGGGCGCGGTGACAAAAAAACTCGATGACCCATCGGCCGAGTAAGCAGGAAGACGGTCATTGAGAAGTACACGGTAGTAATAACGTGTGTTGGGGGTCAGGCCCTTGATCTCAACGGTAGCCGTAAAATCTACGTCCGAGTGCGCCCTGACTGATCGTGATCGCTGCGACTCAATGAACCGTGGTCCCTCACTGTACTCCACCGACACTGCGTATCGTTCGCTGGTCCTGACCCAGATCAGAATGGAATTCGGCGATACAGCCCCGAGCATCGGACCTTGCATGAGTCTCGCCTTCCCGACCGGGTCATCCTGTGTTTCGGCACGGGCCGATATTGAGTAAAGCCCTCCCAATACCGTTCCGCCAAGAGCGAGCAGACGCATAAAAGCACGCTTTGTGATATTCATGAAATCCCACCTGTATGAGCCATCGGTCCGGCCGCCACTTGCATAAATTGTTCAGTAAAATATGCCGATTTTGGACTTACGAATAATGACAAGAGTCACGCTCTTGTGCGACTACTTTATAGAGCGTGCATTCCGGTCGAGGCGAAACGCCAGAGGCTGAAATCGATAGTCAGGACAAGACGCGAGCGAATCGAGGGCAGGGGCAAGGGCTGCTTGCAGTCCGTAGTCAATCGAACCACCGACTCGCGGATTTTCAGTCCGCTGCTCTACGTTGCGGCTACGCCGCCCCGCTACCTGGCTCGCCATAGAAAAAGCCCCTCTGGTGGCCAGGGGCGGAATCGAACCACCGACACGCGGATTTTCAGTCCGCTGCTCT
>RCNE010002513.1_pt1 | contig 12685 bp, 11 predicted proteins | sample 2041361 | NCBI WGS metagenome assembly RCNE01 (sample SAMN09708229, study PRJNA481090) | Marine sediment metagenome, whole genome shotgun sequencing project.
AGTCCGTCAACAAACCGGCTTGACGGGCCGTAGAAGCCCGGCGAGGACACAGTGATACCGCTGGCGTGCAGCCAGCCGTTGGCGGCGGCATGACTGACCAGCAGGTCGGTCAGCAGTGGATCCGCCTTGGAGGCGTAGACCGGCAGACGACCCCCAAACCGACGGGCATCCCCCGAGTCCTCATCCAAGAGAAGCCGGGCTTGTTTCTCGATCTCAACCACAAGGCCGTCGGCTGGCGGTACTTCGTAATACGGGCCGGTGCTGTCGAGCCCCAGCGCATACTCCGCAACACACAACGTCCCCGCGACGATGTCGGGCTGGACCCCACCGGAGGTGCCAATACGGATGATGTGCAAGGGCGAGACGTCAGGCAAACGCACTGCCGCATCAAGATCGAAGCCATGCGCCGCATCCAGCTCGATGAGTGCGATTTCAACGTTGTCGGTGCCGATACCGGTGCCAACCACCGACATGGCAACGCCCTGGTAGCTGCCGGTAAGCGTGACGAACTCACGGTTCTTGACCTCGTGATCCACCGAATCAAAACGCTCCGCCACCGTGTACGCCCGTGCCGGGTCACCAACCAAGAACACGCTGCGGGCCACCTCGTCAGCTGCGACACCTAGGTGATAGAGGCGGCCGTCGTCGGTCACGATCTCAGATCTTCTCGTCATAGGAGCATCGTACCGGTGACCGGCTCTCCCCTCCTCGGCGGCGCACACCAACTCTCGGTTTCGCCGCGTAGGCTCGTCGGGAAGGAGGGGATCATGGCCAAACAACCTATGGGTGACGTCGTCGTCTTGTTGCCGGGGATACTCGGCTCGGTGCTGGAACGCGATGGTAAAGACGTGTGGGCGATGTCAAAGGGTGCGGCGTTCCGGGCCCTTATGTCGCTCGGCGGATCGATCAAAGGTCTCCAACTCGACGGGGACGACCCAGACGCCGACGACCTCGGCGACGGTGTCGTTGCCACCCGCCTCCTCCCCGACCTACACATCGTCCCTGGGCTATGGAAGATCGACGGATACAGCGCCATCGCCAACGCTCTGCACGAAGAGTTCGAGCTCATGGACGGGCGCAACTACTTCGAGTTCCCCTACGACTGGCGACGCGACAACCGTGCCCACGGTCGTCGACTGGCCCGGCAAGCCCACGATTGGCTGGCCGAGTGGCGCACCAGCAGCGGCAACACCGACGCCAAGCTGATCCTGCTCGCTCACTCTATGGGTGGCTTGGTATCGCGTGCGTTCCTCGAACTGTTCGACGGATGGAAAGACACCCGTGCCCTCATCACCTTTGGCACCCCCTACCGGGGCTCTCTCAACGCTGTTGACTTCCTAGCCAAGGGCATGAAGCATGGCATTGGACCTGTCGGTCTCGATCTCACGGACTTCCTCCGCTCGCTGACTTCTGTCTATCAGCTCCTCCCCATCTACCCAGCGATAGAGACCGAAGCCGGCACCACCCTGCGAGTCGCCGAGGCCACGATTGCCGGCGTCGACAAGATCAAGGCGAACGACGCTCTCGGCTTCCATCGCCAGATCGAAGCCGCCGTAGCCGAGCATTCCAGCGACGCCGCATACCAAGACAATGGGTATCGCATCCATCCCGTGGTCGGGATTGGCCAGCCCACCATGCAGGGTGCCCGACTCGAAGGTGACCAGGTCACCCTGCTGAACAATCTCGGCGGTCGTGATCTTGGTGGCGACGGCACCGTGCCCCGCGTCTCCGCGATGCCCATCGAGATGACCGACGCCGCCAGCGGGCTGTTCTCCCCCACCCGCCACAGCTCCATGCAAAACACCGACGGGGTTATCTCGCAAGTGACCGGCATCATTACCGGCGCCGATATCGACCTGGGCGGTTTCCGGGACCGATACGCCGGCCTGAGCCTCGACCTCCCCGACCTGGTTGACGCTGCCGCAGGGATCCGTATTGCCGCCCGGCCGACCGGGGGCAGGGACCAACAATTGACCGCCACCGTCACCGATGCTGATACTGGGGTGCAGGTGTGGTCAGGGCAACTAGCCGAAGACGATTGGCATGTCGCCCAGACCGCCCCGCTCGTTCCCGGCATCTATCGAGTTGCGGTTGCCAGCGCCGGCGCCGAGATGACCGACCTGGTCTGGGCTGCCGGGCCGGAGGAATAGCTATTCGGTGAAGAAGCTGCCCCAGGTCAATGGTTCCTGAAAGAACACCCCGGGCAGATTGGTGAGAATGGCCGCCTGCGCACTGCGGCTGCCGTCGACTTCGCCATCGTTGTCAAACACTGCGAACACGGCGGCATCAAGCTGGTCAGGCGGACCGCTCAGCTCGAAGACGCTCCACGGGATCCTCGCTTCAAGAATCCATCCCTGGCCCGTGACAACGCCACCTGCGATGTCGACCGGCAGCTGAGTGGAGTTATCCGAGAAGTTCTGACCGTTGCCGGCGAAGAGAACCGCCGCAGCCCGGCCGGTTGGCTGCGCCAGCGGCGTCATCGTGAGCTGGAACGTAAGGGCATTAGGCCGCTCCGGCGTGTTGCCGAGACCGTTTGCGGAGAGGTTGATGTTGACAGCATCACCACGCCAGATCTGATTTCCCTCATTGGGCTGCGAGTAGACATCGTCAGCCACCTCCACCGCGATATACAGAGCGCCACTGTCATAGGCAGCCCACAGCGTGCCCGATGCGTCCTCACCGAGCCGGGCGACACCAAGGTTGTTGCTGACCGGGTGACGCAGTCGGTATGCCACTGCCACCTCTGCCCAATCGCCTAGGTTCCCGTCGATGGCAATGTCCGGCGCTGGTCCGGCGATGATCGCCGCTGAATCAATGACCTCAAGCGTGCCCTGGGTTCCCACCGTGGTTCCCGGACCGCCATCGTCACCACCGGTGAGATTGATAACCAACACAATCAGCACCATGGCGGCCAACAGCCCAACGCCGACCAGCCGCCCGTTCTTTGCCCCCAACCCGGAGCGCTCGGGTGTCGCGGTCTGCGCCGGCGGGACGACCGGAGTCGGCCGAGTCTCCACAATCGGCTCCGGCGGCGGCTGGGTCCTAACTGGTTCCGGTTCCGGAGGTAGCTCCGTCGCGACTGGTTCTGGAGCAGCGATCTCCGGCTCGACCGCCACCGGTGGTTCTGGCTCAATCTCAACAGTGGGCTCCGGCTCCACAACAGCCGGCGGGGCCGCGACCTGATCCATCACCGCCGTTGGAATGTCGGCTGCCTCCAAGACCAGGGTCGGTTCCGGTGGTGCAGTCATGTCGAACAGGCGCCCGTCCTCGGCACGCATGTAGAGCACGGCCGTTCCCCACTCAACGTCACCCTTCGAGCCAAATATGGCCCGGCGGGCCTCGCCGACGGCTCCTTCGATCGCAAGTCCATCGGTGATGGCGGTGTAAAACTCGTGCGCAAAGACAATCGCGGCCTTATCGGTTATCTCGAACTGCATCGCCACCACGGCGGGTATACCCCTGGCGACCAGGCTCTGGGCAACACCGGCGAACGGATCAGTCCCCGAAGACCTCGCCCCCTCGCAAGCGTTCAGGACCGCGAGTCTGATGGTCCTGGCGTCGTCAAGGATGGTGCCGAGTTGACGCCCCGACACTTCGCGGGCCCGACCGTCTTCGGTCTCCAGCAACAGGAGCCCGTCTTCTGCAACCGCATCGAAGCCGCCATGCCCAATGAAATGGAACAAGTGGTACTCGTTACGTCGCAAGGCTCGCTGCAGCTCCCGCAACGTCCCCTTCTCGAGACGGTGGATCTCGACTAGACCCGACTGCACAATCTCCGCGAGGCCTTCATCCAGACGGGCCCACTCTGCTTCAACATCGAGAGGTGGGTAGTCGCTGGGGCTCGACACCATGGCAAGCATCCGCAGCGGCGGAGCGACCTGGAGCGGCGGAGCGCCCTTATCCAACGAGATGTAGCGGACAACCGGCGTCCATGATGACAAGACAACGAAGTCATCACTGGTCGGCGAGTAGAGATACTCCCAGGGAAGGTCGGCGAGTCCCGGTGCCTCCGACAGCCGAAGCCGGAGGCGAAGACCACGGTTCTCCCGCTCAGCAGCATCCACGCTGCGGGCCCACTGGGTGCCTACATCGTCGGCGAAAACGGCGTCGTAGAGACGGCCTCCGAAGGCACGGGCAGCCTCAGTTTCCGGCGACTCCAACCGACGGGTCCCGCTGCGCGGCCGACCGATCTTGAGTAGGAAGTTCTCCAACTCCATCTCCGAAAATGGCAGATCGAACTCGATGCTTGCCTGCCCGGACGGCGAATCCAGCACCCGCGCCCGGTAGTGACCGTCGCCGATGTCCTCGATCGCCAGATCGAAATCCTCGTATGTACGTTGTTGCAGAAGCCGCTCCCTTCCTGATTAGAAGATACGCGGCAAAACCCCGTGATACGCAAAAAAGTTTTGAACGCCCACAAATGTCGCCGTGCGGTCGCAGTGACCGATTACCAGTCCTTTTTGGGGTGGAGGCTGCAACGGAGACCCGGGAACGCCCACCGCGACCGATAGATGTGTAGTTTCACACTCAGGCATTTGTGAGGGGAGAAGCTATGTCTGAAGACAGTGGAACAAGCGCGGGCAACACCCACTAGTCGGCTACGTATGGCATTCCTCGGAGCAAAAAAGGCCTAGGCCATATTGGCCAAGCCGCCGGACGACAGAAAGATCACTATGAAACTGGCCAGGTTTGTGTTGGTGACCGTTTTGCTGCTGGGCTCGCTGCTGGGGTTGGCAGCAGCACAAGACCTGATCGGCCCGAGTGATTCTTGCTACGGGGTAACCCATTTCCCCGACGACCCCATCGGCGACGCTCCCTCCAAACTCATCATCGGAGTGGCCCTCGACCCCAGTTTTGCAGGAGGCCTGCTTGAAATAGGAGTGAGACTCGGGGACGACGTAGAACCTGGCTTCGGTGAACTCGGGCCAGACGGCCTCGGCTTTATTGAAGCCGGCTTGAACCAATACGGCACTCACGAATTAGTCGACTTGACCGTCACAGATTCCGAAGGCGGTTTCTTCAACATCGATGTGAGCGGTATAGGTGACAACGGTTCTATTGAAGTTGGCGGCGACGAACCTCTGTGCGATCGATCGGTCCTGGCCCCGTTCGAGGTTCTGACCACATTTGGGCCCGAGGTCGTAACCACCCAGCCGACGATACCAATCACCACCACTACCGAGCCTCCAGCCACGACGACCACAACCTCCGCTGCACCCGAGGCCACCGCCGCCCCGGTGACCACGACGGCACCAGACGAATCCGAAGATGGCGGTGAGTTCCCATGGACAGTGGTGCTGATCGGCGGCGGAGTTACGGTTGCCGCCGGTGGACTCGCCATCGCGAGGAGCGGCAAGAAAGACTGCGACATGGAGGAAGAGAACGTCGCAGCCGCCCAGCGCCGCCTCGGGTTGATCAACGAGTCGCTCGAAGAAGCCCTCAGCGACATGCAAGGACACCAAGCCGAAGTCGCCGCAAACCAAGCTGAACTTGATGCGTATAACTCGGCGGCGGCACGAGGCTCGACGACCGAAAACAACGTCGTCTACTACGCACACGGCGGTGGCCGCATCTCCCAAGCCGAACTCGATATCCAAGTGGAGTACTACGAGGGACTGCTCAGGATCGCCAGTGAGGCGAAAGACCGTGACCGGGAGCGGGTTCGAGAGTGGCATACTAAGTTCGAGAAGGCTCAACAAGAACTCCGTGAGGCAGAACAAGCGCTCGCCGTATGTCTAGGCGAAGCACCGTCAGGCGGCACCGGATGAGTAGGCAAACTATCGGACTGGGCGTGGTGCTGGTTGGCCTGCTCATGGTTGTCGCCGGCATTGTCAGCCTTGCCGGGTCCTCAGACGACGAACCGGCCCCCGCCGCAGCCGTTGCCTCGACCACGACGACTGCAACTCCAGCCACGACGACCACGGCTCCCCCACCCACAACCACAACAACGACAACCACAACAACGACAACCACCACAACACCACCCACGACGACGACCGTCGCTGCGTCCACCACCGCAGCCCCCTCCACGACCACGGTCCCTCCCTCGACCACCACAACGACAGCGGCTGTACCGTCACCGATTGAAAGCCTCATCGTCGCCTACGCCGCAGCAACCGAATCGGGCGATGCCGACTTCCTTGCCGACCGACTTCTTCCCGAGTTGCGCGACGTCTACGGGGAAGACCTGTGCCGGAGCTGGGTCGAAAGGGAGATCCTCGCCATCAGCGCCTACCAGCTGACCGGTGAAGTCACCGGCCCGTTCGCACGGACGCTCACCATCGCTGACACCGTTATCAGCGTCGAGAGTTACTACGAGGCCCCGGTGAGCTTTGTCTTCCAAGAAACCTCGTTTGACGCAGTGGCCACGTTTGCCATGGTCGATGGTGAGACATACTGGATCGGGGAATGTCGCTAACTCCCTACGATGTCGCCATGACGCAACCTCGCATAATGGTGACCGGTGGCAGTGGCTACCTCGGTGGATGGGTAGCCAAGCTGGCCGCCGCCGACTGGAAGGTCACCGCCACCTTCAGCTCAAATCCCGGCACAATGCCCGGCGTCGATTGGCGCCAGCTCGATGTTCGCGATGCCGATGCGGTTTCCGCTTTGGTCGACGATCTGAGACCGCAGGTGATCGTTCACACGGCGGCGCTCAACCCGGGACAAGGCAATGATTTTGAAGCAGTCAATGTCACCGGGACCGCCAACGTCGCCAACGCCGCAGCGGCGGCGGGCGCTCACCTCATCCATATCTCGACCGACATGGTCTTCGACGGCCAGAAGGGCAATTACGCCGAGGCCGACACCCCAGCACCGCTCAACGAATACGGACGCACCAAGGCGTTGGCGGAACAAGCAGTGGCCGCTTCTGGGGCAGTTACTGCGATCGTCCGCACCTCGCTCATCTACGGTTGGCGACCCACCGTGGCCAGAGCGGCACAATGGATGATTGATGCCGTAGATGCGGGCCAACAGATCCGGCTGTGGTCAGACGAGATGCGCTGCCCAATCTGGGTGGAGAGCCTCGCAGCCGCCATCGTGGAGCTTGCCGACCTCGGCCACACCGGACCTGTCCACATCGCCGGTGATCAGGCCATCTCCCGCTACGACTTTGGTTTGGCGCTGCTCCGCTTCCACGGGGTCGATACCAGCCAGGTGGTCGGTATCCCCAGCCCATCCGACCAACTCCGCCCCCTCAACTGCACCCTCGACTCGTCGCTCGCCCGAGCCATGCTGGAGACCCCACTGCCAGGCGTGACCAAGGTTCTTGGCTGAAACACGTCATTTCGTGTCAGCGGCTGCCGGTAACGTGCCGTCTTCAGCAGGAGAGGGAGACGCCATGGGCGCCATCATCGAGGCAACAGGTCTCGCCAAGTATTACAAGGATGTCGTAGCTCTTGACGGGCTGGATCTCAGCGTTCCCGAGGGCACCATCCTGGGCTTGCTTGGCCCCAACGGTGCCGGCAAGACAACAGCCGTTTCGATTCTCACCACGTTGATCAGCGCCGACAAGGGCAGTGCCACCGTGGCCGGAGCCGACATCGCCAAAGACCCCAAAGAAGTGCGGAAGCGAATCGGCCTGTCCGGTCAGTTCGCTGCAGTTGATGAGCACCTGACCGGGTTTGAGAACCTCGACATGATTGGTCGGCTCTACCGGCTCGGCCGCGCCAACGCAAGGATACGTTCCCGAGAACTGCTCGACCGGTTCGACCTCAGCGACGCAGCCGACCGCCCCGTCAAGACCTACTCCGGTGGCATGCGGCGACGCCTCGACCTCGCTGGAGCGATCGTCGCCGAACCGCGCGTCCTGTTTCTCGATGAGCCCACCACCGGGCTCGATCCACGCAGCCGCGCCGAGATGTGGAGCGTCATCCGTGACCTCGTCAGCAAGGGCACCACTCTGTTGCTGACCACTCAATACCTCGAAGAGGCAGATCAACTCGCCGACGACATCGTCGTCATCGACCATGGCAAAGAGATCGCCCATGGCACCTCGGACGAGCTCAAGGCAATGATCGGCGGCGAGCGCATCGAGATGACGATGACCACAGCCGCCTCGGTTGGGACTGCCGAAGCCATCTTGGCCAACTATGCGGTTGGCGACATCCAGACCAATGAGCGTTCCCGAACGTTGGTCGCACCCATCTCAGGCGGCGCCTCGGCCTTTCGCCAGGTGCTCAACGCCATCGACGACGCTGGGCTCGAAGTGTTCGACGTCGGGCTGCGCCGCCCCACGCTCGACGACGTGTTCCTGACGCTGACCGGTCGGGCCGCCGAAGAAGTTACCGACAAAGAGGAGGTGCCAGCATGAACGAGCTGATTTGGGCCTTTTCTGACAGCCACGTCATTGCCAAACGAAACGTCATCAAGATCAAGCGAGTCCCTGAGGTCCTCGTCTTTGTGTTGATCTCCCCCATCATGTTCGTGCTGCTGTTCGCCTACGTGTTCGGTGGGTCAATCGACATTCCCGGTGGCTCGTACCGCGAGTTTCTCATCGGTGGCATCTTTGCGCAGACCGTGATCTTTGGAGCGACGTTTACTGGAGCCGGCCTGGCCGAAGACATGCAGAAAGGGATTATCGACAGATTCCGATCTCTACCCATGTCACGCTCCGCCGTGCTGGTTGGCAGAACGGCAAGCGATGTCATATACAACGTCCTGTCGTTGATCATCATGGCCCTCACCGGTCTGCTGGTGGGATGGCGCCTCCATGAGGGCCTCCTCAACGGATTCTTCGGCTTCGCCCTGCTGCTGACCTTCGCCTATGCGTTCTCCTGGGTCATGGCGTATGTCGGGTTGATCGTCCCTAGCGTCGAGGTGATCAACAACGCATCGTTCATTGTCATCTTCCCGCTCACGTTCATCGCCAACACGTTTGTTCCTGCGGAGAACCTGCCCGGTGTGCTCAAGACGTTCGCCGAATGGAACCCTGTCTCGGCAGTAACGCAGGCGGCCCGGGAACTGTTCGGCAACCTGCCAGCGGGAACCCCCGAGCCAACGGCATGGCCGCTACAGAACGCGGTGCTGTACACAATCATGTGGATCATCGTGATCATTGCGGTGTTCGCCCCGCTGGCCGTACACCGCTACGCCAAGGCCAAGTAGCGGGCTACGCCTTTGCGGCAACCTGCTTTTGCACCTGGTTGATCAGAGTCGAAACGAACTTGGACCGTATCTTCTGATTGGCCATGGCGGCCTTCCAAGGCGGCATCTTTTCGATGACCCGCAGCGAGGTGGCGGCGATCGGGCCGAGGCGGCTACTACCGATATTGTCCAACAGCAGATCGCCGAGCTTGCCGCGCTCCACCGCCATCAAGGCGACTCGCTCCATCGTGTTTTCCGGGATGTAGGGCGGGTCGTCCCGCTCCACCATGGCGTGGGCATCCCAGCGACACACGTCGTTGCAGACACCGCATCCCAAGCACCGATCACCGTCGATCACAGCCCAATTCTTGCGCAGCCCCTTGCCCTCCGTTGCCACAATCTCGATAGCGTCGACCGGGCAGGCCTTGGCGCACTTGGTACATCCACGGCACTCACCGTGGTCGATGGTGGCCAGGAAGTTAGACGGGGTGATGCCGTCGTAGATGTCGTACTTCTTTATCGACCGCATCATTCCGCAGCAACAACCGCAACAGTTGCACATGTAGGAAACCTCGTTGCGCACAGTGTCACCGGTCTGCGCCAGACCGGCTGCCTTAGCTTCGGCGAGGATCACTAGAGCCTCGCCGTTGCTAATCGGCTCAGCGATACCGGACCGCACCAGATTGTCGGCCGCTCCCCCAAACGTCAGGCAAGTCCGCACCGGGGCATCGCAGCCCTCGCAGGCCGGCATCGATGCGACACGGGCACAGGCTCACGGCAACCGACGTGGCCGTCTCGACAACGTGGGTGGCTCGCTCCCAATCAAGGATCTCCGACGCCACAGCCTCTTCCCGAACAAAGGACCGACCGATCTGGGTACTGCCGGTGAACACGCTGCGGACGAAGGTCTCGTCATCGAAGAGATCCTCAAATGCCTCGGCATACTCCTCGAGCGGGGCGTCGGGACGTTCCCGCATGAAGGTGAACTCGAAGAATCCGATAACAACGGGTGCCGCCAAGACGTAGCGCTTTCCCTTGCGCTCAAAATCGAGAACCAAGCCACGCTCTGCCATCGAGGTGATCTGGCCATCAAGCCAGTCGAGGTCGGCATCGAGCTTTCTGGCAAGACTCGACAGCGATATCACCTGCGGTAGTTGGCGTGCGATATGGGCATCTTCGGGAGTGAAGAGCAACCGCAGGATCCGCCGCATGGCCGGTGAATCTGGGGCACCGGTCACGTTCCGGTCGAGCCGTTCTTGGAGTAGCCGATACTCTCGGTCTACATCAAGCTCATGGGCGATACCCGTATGTCCCATGCCGAACTCCCTCCACTCGCCCACATGATGCATCTCTATGCATGCGATCGCCAGGGCCAAAAGCCCTCACCAGTTCCTGCCGGAATCCGGGTACTCACCCGGCTCACGGGTAGGTGCGCAAGAGTGTCGAAGACCCGGAGCAGGTTCAATCCCAATAAGCTGCGGTCATGGCACGCACAATCGCAACCAACACCACCGTCGACCGCCAGCAACTCCTCGAGTTCGTCCGGCCCCGGCACAACGCAATCCTGTCAACTATCCGCAAGGACGGCACGGTCCAGATGTCACCCAATGCCATGGGTGTCGATGACAGCGGCAGGCTGGTGATCTCCACCTACCCGCAGCGAGCCAAGACCCACAACATCAGGCGTAACCCGGCGGTTTCAGTCTGCGTGCTGTCAGACGACTTCGGTGGCGAATGGGTCCAGGTGTATGGCACTGCCGAGGTCCTCGATCTCCCCGACTCGGTGGAACCGCTCGTGGAGTATTTTCGCAACATCGCAGGCGAACACTCCGACTGGGACGAATACCGTGAAGCAATGGTCAAACAGGGCAAGTCGCTGATTCGAATCACCATCGACAGTTGGGGTCCCGTTGCTCGGGGCGGTTTCCCCGCCCACCTGGCCGACGGATAGGCTCCGCTAGATTCCCAGGAGCACCGACCTAGAGTTCCTTTTCAGCAAGCTCACGGAAGTCATCGGGCACCGACCGCGAGTCGCCGAGGGCCACCGAACCGTATCCGACGGTGCTGCGCCCAAACTTGTCACGGACCGCATCGACTGACCGATCCAGCACCCATCGTGCCGCTCCCTTTTCGGTACCGGGGCGCCGAGCCTCGTCTTCGAGTTCGAACGGCAATTCGAGCTGCAACGCGGCATCGCTCTCCAGATGCGATACCGAGATGGCAAGCAGACTGATGACTTTCTCTTCCTTGTGATCAGCCAACGCAGTGTTGACGAGATCGCCCGCCACCTCAGCGAGAATGACGGTTGCGGAGATGGCTGCCGGCAGAGTCACCGACCGGGTGACTGCGCGCAGATCGGCGAACCGGACTTTGGCGGTGACGGTTCTCCCTGCCAGGTTCTTGGCCCGCATTCGGCTCGCCACCCGATCCGCCAGATGGCGCAACGTTGGTGAGATCACAGCAACGGTTGCAGGCTTCTTGCCGAGTGCCGACTGCGCCCCGACAGAACCAGCGTGGCGTTGGGTCTCGACCTCACGAGGATCACGGTTCCACGCCAATGCCCCGAGCTTGCCACCCACCGCGGTGCCGACGATGCGTTCCAGCGAGCGCCCCGGTGTCTCGGCAAGTTGCCCAATTGTGTGCACTCCCATCTCGGCAAGGCGCTTCTTGGTGACCGGGCCAACTCCCCACATCAGACCCACCGGCAGGTCGTGGAGGAATTCGAGCTCGGTAGCGGGTTCGACGACGATCATCCCGTCGGGTTTTGCGACCTGTGAGGCAATCTTGGCGAGGTGTTTGGTGCGGGCAACGCCGACTGATATCGGTAGTCCCACCTCTTCGCTTACGCGTCGCCGGATCTCCGCCGCCATGTGCGCCGGTGTGCCAAGAAGGTGGATCGACCCCGACACATCGGCAAACGCCTCGTCAATGGAGATTCTCTCGATGAGTGGGGTGAAGTCGCGCACCACATCGATGGCCTTGTCACCAAACTCCTGATATTGCTTGAAGTTGCCGCCGACAAACTTGAGCTGCGGACATAGTTCCCGAGCCTGGCGGCCGGGCATCCCGCCCCGCACTCCGAACGCTTTCGCCTCATAGGAAGCGGCCAGAACCACGCCACCGCCAACAGCGATGGGGATGCCCCGCAACGATGGATCGAGCAGTTGCTCCACCGATGCATAGAAGGCATCAAGATCAGCGTGGAGAATCGAGGCCGTGTCACCCATGCCGGTCAGTATATCGAACATATGTTCGATAATTCAAGACGAGATGAATACACATATCAGCTATCAAAGGTGTACGAATGGTGTACGGTGACCAAATGGCACGAACCAACATTGATATCAACGACGACCTCCTGTCGCTGATAATGAGGCGTTTTGCGCTCCGTACCAAGACCGAGGCTGTCGATCTCGCACTGCGCAGACTTGCCGGGCAACCCATGACGATTGCCGAGGCGCTGGACATGCGGGGCGCTTACGCCCTCGCCGAAGTGCCCGCAGATACTCAGCCATGATCCTCGCCGACACCTCTGCCTGGGTCGAGTTCGACCGCGCTACCGGGACCCCAATCGACCACTCCCTCACCGAGATCATCC
>RCNE010001491.1_pt1 | contig 12679 bp, 10 predicted proteins | sample 2041361 | NCBI WGS metagenome assembly RCNE01 (sample SAMN09708229, study PRJNA481090) | Marine sediment metagenome, whole genome shotgun sequencing project.
TGGCAGTGGTCTAACACAGGGCAATGAGTATTGTTATACCATTGTATCAGTCTATCCCGATGGTGCCCTGAGCTTTCCCTCTCCTGAAAATTGCACACCGCTGGTGGAAGGATCCCCATCCATTCTTGAAGTGAGTGTCACTGAGCACTCCTCCAATGGGACCATCAGACTGGCCTGGATAAAACCCACCGACCTGGATACCATCCCTGCCACCGGTCCGTACGAATATGTCATTTACAGGTCCAAGGATCTTCTTGGCGAGTCTATGGCACAGGTAGGTTCACTTAAAACCGCCGACCTGAATGACACCGTATGGCTGGATGAATCGGTTAATACCCTGGAATTCCCATGGTCCTACCAGGTGGAACTATACAACGATGCATCGGGAAACAGGTTTCTGATTGGTATACCGGAAGCCGCTTCATCCCTCTATCCCGATCTGCAAGGATTGGATAACAGCATCGTCATCAAGATGAAGAAAAATGTGCCCTGGATAAACTACGATTACTCTGTGTATCGCCTTAACTCCGCTACAGGTGACTACGATTCCATTGGATTCACAACTGAAGATCAGTACATCGACAAAGGGCTGTCCAATGGAGAGGAGTATTGTTACAGGATCACATCCACCGGTTGGAGGCTCCTGGATGGGAAGCTCTATGAGAATGTTAACCACAGCCATGGCAGTTGCACCACACCCATTGACTCCATACCTCCCTGCCCACCAGACCTTTCAGGATTTTCACTGTGTGATAGCGGTTACAACCACCTAAGCTGGAGTTTTTCAGACACCATCTGTTCCTATGATGTGGTAGGCTACAAACTCTATTTCAGTCCAACCACCCAAGAGACACCCTTATTAATTGAGGAGTTTAATAGCAGAGACGATACCGTCTTTAACCATTACTCTGAAACCTCTCTTACCGGGTGCTATTTCGTCACTGCAGTGGATTCCTTCCAGAATGAATCCAAACCCTCTGTAATGCTCTGTTTGGATGAGTGTTCCAACTATTTACTTCCAAATGTATTCTCTCCTAACGGGGATGGAATGAATGACATTTACAGGCCATTCAGGACTGCCTATGTGGACCGGGTATCGATGACCATATTTAACAGGTGGGGTCTTGAGGTATTCCGCACAGAAGATCCTGATATCAATTGGGATGGTAAAATGTCTGGTACTGACCGGCTGGTGGCTCCTGGAGTATATTATTATATCTGTGACGTTTATGAATACCGGCTCTCTGGTATTGAGGTGTATTCCCTGACAGGCTTTATCTATGTCTATTCGGGCGACGCTAATGAAGTGTTTATTGAAACCAAATAACCGTTTTATGCGAAAACAGGGTTTATTGGCATTGTTTCTGTTTCTTTCTGTGATGGCCCACAGTCAGGACCTTCCCTACCTGGAAGGTCGAGCCTGTATGAGTGAGGAGCGTTATGATCTTGCTCTTACTCATCTCAAGGAAGCCCTTAAACAGGATCCCGGAGAGACTGAGATATATTACCAACTCGGGCTCTGCCAGTTCGCTCTAATGAATTATCCTGCAGCCAGGGAATCTTTTTATGAAACTGAGAAGCGGAGAAAGGCAATGGGCAGTTTCTACCTGGCAAAATGTGAAGTGAAGCTAAATCACCCCGAACTGGCTCTGAATTATTTAAAAACACACCTCTCTTCAAGGTATAAGAAACCCGAGTCTGAGATTCTTCTTGATGAGGATATTTCTACACTGGAGTTGTTACCTGGCTGGAAACAACTCTGGGAAGAAAAGAGATGGTACAACAGCGGCGATAAGGAGTTTCAGGAGGCCCTGTTTCTGAAGGACCAGGATGATTATCTGGAAGCCATCAATATACTCAACAAACTGGAAAAACAGGGGTATAAACGTACGCTTGTCCTCACTGAAAAGGCAACAATCTATGAAAAACTCGGCAACGAAAAGGCCGCTTTTTCAGCCTTAAAATCGGCAGTGAAAAGTGATGTCAGAAACCTGGACGCCACCATGCATCTAGCTATATTTCAAGTGAATGACGGGGACATTGAAGAGGCAATTGCCTCTTTGAACAGAGTGATTCGACAGGATCCTGCCCGCTTCGACGCCTATCTTCAGCGGGCTGAAGCCCTGAGTCTATCTGGCGACCTGGATAAGGCCATGGAGGATATGAACCTTTATCTTAAATATTTCCCATCCAACGACGAAGCCATCTATAAGAAGGGAATGATACAATATGAGAATGGAAGCTACCTGAATGCCATTCAATCCTTCAATGAAGCCCTTAAATTGGAACAGGGGAAGGCAGAATACTATTTTGCCAGGGGAAAGACCTATGCCTCCACCGGGACCATCAGATATGCCGACAAAGACATGTCCATGGCACTTGATCTGGATCCATTAAATGGGGAAATATGGTATGAGAAAGGATTGGTTTCAGAGAAGTTGGGAGATCTGACAGAGGCATGTCACTGTTACTCAAAAGCTTTCCAGTACGGCATTTTCGACGCAAGGGATTTGCTGGATTCAAATTGTAAATAGACCTGTACAGATGGAAGAGAAAGAGAATGACAAATTAAGGGCTCAGATTCAATCCTTGAGATCGGGCAACCGTTCAGCCATTCTATCCACCCTCAAGGAGTTCAGGTTGCATGGCCACATTTCTATCCTTCCCGACCTCTTTGATCTCCTGGTGGAACAGGAGAGTGAGGAGATTATTGCCGAAATTACTTCCCTGTTGAATGACCTGAAGGATCAGGAGGGTGCGGATCTTCTCTCAAAGGCCATTGCCAATCCCGATTACAGGGAGGTCCAGACACATCTGGTGGCAGCTTGCTGGCAAAACGGACTTGCATATGGAAAGTACGTTGACACCTTTTTGGAGGTTGTCATTTCTGGGGAGTATTCAGCAGCCATTGAGGCATTTACCGTCATTGAGGAAGCCATTGGAGATCTGGAACCAAATCAGAAGGACCGTATGGTGAAAAAACTCAAAGCCAGGTTAAAAGAGGTAGACGACGAAAAAAAGCCCCTGATCAGCGAATTGGTCAAAGTTATCGAACGCTACTAACTTACTAAGCCATTAACTTACTAACCGCTGCAAAACCTCTGGTTTTGTAGCTAATGCATTTTTGAGAAATACTTGATAAACTGGGCGCGTTCGTAAACTGAAGGATCTTTCAGGCTGCTATAGTTCATCTTACCCCGGAACTGGTCAGGTGTCTCATAACCCTTTTTCTCCATCCATTTTTTCATCTCGGTCAGCATATCTCGAATGTAATCGATTCCATTGCGATAGAGCACAGAACATACCTGAACAGCATCAGCGCCAGCCAGAATTTGTTTGACCATTGCCATTCCGGAGTGTACTCCAGTGGAGGCTCCCAGGTCAATCTGGTCCACCTGTGATGAGACAATCCCAATCCAGCGAAGTGAGTTTCTTAACTCAGCAGGCGAGCTTAGAACTTCAGCTGATCCAAATGTAAAGTCATCTGTATTGATGTCTGGTGCGTAAAAGCGGTTGAAGAGCACAACTGCAGCTGCACCACGCATATAGAGTTGATTTACCATCCATGTAACATTGGAGAAACCAGGGCCCAGTTTTACAATCACAGGCAAGGTGGTTTTGGATTTCACCTCCGACACCAGGTTCAGGTAGACCTTCTCATATTCCCTGGGATCTTTGTCCTTATCAATGGGAAGGAAATAGATATTAAGCTCGAGCGCATCGGCACCCGAATCCTCAATCCTTTTTGCAAAATCGATCCACTCATCAGCACTTACACAGTTGATACTGGCAATCACCGGGATATCCACAAGCCCTTTGGCTTCAGTGATTAGCGACAGGTAGTTGTCCAGAGAGTTTTCCCTTGCATAGGTTCTCACATAGTCCTGGGCCTCAGGGTAATCACTTTCTGCAGAAAGATTTCCCACTTCGTAGTTGATCTGTTCCTCGAATAGAGATTTCATCACAACTGCGCCTGCCCCCGCTGCAGAGATCTTCTTGATGCGTTCAACGGAGTTGGTGAGGCCACTGCTGCTCACAATAAGCGGACTCTTCAGAGTGAGTCCGGCAAACTTGGTGCTTAGATTAATCATAATTGCTTATTCAATAGTTTCTGGCTCCAAAAATCAGGCTTCCGATGCGCACCATGGTGCTTCCCTCTTCAATGGCCAGCTGGTAATCTCCCGACATTCCATAGGAGAGCTGGTCGAATGAACTGTTGTTGGAAAAGACAGAAGCTCTTAGCTTTTCAAATATACGTTTTAGATGGCGAAACTCCTCCCTGATCTGATCCGAATTTTCTGTGTAGGAGGCCATACCCATTACCCCCCTGATCCTGATATTCTTCAATTCGCCAAAGGAATCTGAGTGAAGTACTTCCTGGAGTTCATCCCCGGAGAATCCGAATTTGGTCTGCTCCCGGGCAATATGAACCTGCATCAGGCAATCAATAATACGATTTTGCTTCGCTGCCTCCTTATTGATTACATTCAGGAGTTTTAGGCTGTCTACCCCATGGACAAGGTGCACAAAAGAGGCCAGGTACTTTACCTTATTCGATTGCAAATGGCCAATCATATGCCAGCGAATATCCCCGGGTAAACGTTCGGCTTTCCCGGCCAGATCCTGAACTTTATTTTCGCCAAAGTCCCTGTGACCAGCATGATATGCCTCCATGATCATTTCATCCGGCTTGGTCTTAGAGACCGCCACCAGGCTTACATGAGAGGGTATCTGTTTTTGAATTTTTTGAAGATTATCAACAATTCCCATACCCCAAGATACAAATTAATCCAGGGAGTGAATCACGAGGCCACTCCGCAACTTGGGTTCAAACCAGGTGGTTTTTGGAGGCATAATCATGCCATTGTCAGCAATATCCATCAATTGTTTCATGGTAACTGGGTAGAGGGAAAAAGCAACAGCCATTTCTCCACTGTCCACCCGTCTGCTTAGCTCTTCCAAACCACGGATTCCACCCACAAAATCGATGCGTTTTGATTTCCTCAGGTCGGTGATGTTCAGCAGAGGTCCCAAAACCTGTTCCGATAGGACAGTGACATCCAGGCAGCCAATGGGATCATCGTCATTGAAAGTCCCTGGCTTGGCATCCAGTGCGTACCATAAGCCATCCAGGTACATTCCAAACTTATGAAGCTGATCGGGCCTATAGGGCTCTGCGCCTATCTCTTCTACTACAAACCCTTCCTCCAACTCCTTCAGGAATTCTTCATTGGTAAAACCATTCAGATCCTTTACCACCCGGTTGTAGTCAATGATGGTAAGCTGGGAGGCTGGAAAATGTACTGCAAGGAAAAAGTTATACTCTTCGTCCCCTTTATGGCCTGGATTTCGTTTTTTTCGCTCCTGCCCCACCAGGGCAGCGGCCGCAGTCCGGTGGTGCCCATCCGCCACATAGGTGGCTTTGATATCATTCTCAAAGATCTCTATGATCCTGTTCACATCAGTTCTGTTTTTGATCAGCCAGAAGTGGTGCCCTACTTCATCGTCGGTAGTGAAATTGTATTCTGCTTCTCCGGACACAACCTTTTCCATTATTCCATCCAGTTCAGCATGGTCGGGAAAGGCAAAAAAGACTGGCTCGGCATTAAAATTGGTTACCCGGATATGGTTCATCCGGTCCTCCTCCTTATCGGGTCTGGTCAGCTCATGTTTTTTAATCGTTTCATCCAGGTAATCCGATACGGCTGCGCAAGCTACAATCCCATACTGTGTCTTACCAAACATGGTCTGCCCATACACATAGAGCATCTCGGTAGAATCCTGGATAAAATAGCCTTCAGCAATTAGTTTCTCCAGATTCTCTTTTCCCTTATTATAGACTAGCTCTGAATAGAGGCTTGTACCTTCGGGCAGATCCACCTCTGGCTTCACCACATGAAGAAAAGACCAAGGATTTCCCTTCACTTCTTCCTTGGCTTCTTTTGAATTTAATACATCATAGGGCCGGGAAGCCACCTGATTCACATTCTCTTTTCCAGGCCTGAATCCCCTGAAAGCATGTAACTTTGCCATAAGCTAGTTGACTTTAAAGGTTGTATCTCCGCTCTGGATGAAATTAACGATCTGCCGCGCTGCAGCCACTCCTGCATTTAGATTGGCTTCAGCAGTCTGTGCCCCCATTTTCTTTGGGGAGAAGAAGATACGGTCTCCATACTTCTCCGCTAGCTCCTCTTTACAATCGGGCGCTATATCAGAGAGATATCTGAAATCGTCTCTCTCCTGGAAGATCTTTTTTAATCCTTCTTCGTCAATTACCTCTTTGCGGGCTGTGTTAACCAGGGTTGCTCCGGCAGGCATGGTTTTCATCAGCTCAAAATTAACCGATCCCCGGGTTTCAGCATTGGCCGGAATATGAAGTGAAATATATTCACATTTGCTGTAGAGGCTTTCTGCACTCTCTTCAACTGTAACCCCATCGTTTTTAATGATTACAGGATCAACAAAGGGATCATAAGCATATACCTTCATCCCAAATCCTTTGGCAATCATTCCCACAATCCGTCCCACGTATCCGTAAGCATGAATTCCCAGCTTCTTACCACGCAGTTCTGTCCCTGCAGAAGGTGTAAAACGGCTGCGGTTCATATAAACCATCATTCCCAGAGCAAGCTCTGCAACCGCATTGGAGTTCTGTCCAGGGGTGTTCATCACAACCACACCTTTCTCAGTAGCTGCCTCCAGGTCTACATTGTCATATCCGGCCCCTGCTCTGACTACTATTTTCAGCTTAGTTGCTGCTTCCAATACCTCTCTGTCCACTTTATCACTCCTGATAATCATTGCATCGGCATCTGCCACGGCAGCTACCAGGTCCGACTGTTCGGGATACTTTGACAATACTTCTACTTCATAACCTGCTTCCTGAAATATACTTTTTACCTCTTCGACTGCTTCAGCGGAGAAAGGTTTTACTGTTGCTATGAGAACTTTAGCCATTTTTTGTGATTATTTATAGATTACAAACTCTTTTCAAATTCTTTCATGGTATCGATCAGTGCTTCTACTGAAGACTTGGGCATGGCATTGTAAATGGAAGCCCTGAAGCCACCTACCGACCGGTGTCCCTTAATCCCGGACATGCCTCGAGCGGTAGCAAAAGCGAGGAAGTTGGTTTCCTTCTCCTTGTATTCATCCTTCATGATAAAGGTAACATTCATGATGGAGCGGTCAGCTGCATCCTTGATGCCCGAAGTAAAGATTGAATTCCGTTCAATCTCGTCATAGAGCAATCCTGCCTTCTCTACATTAAGCTTGTACATGGCAGCTATTCCGCCCTGCTCCTTATACCAGCGAAGGGTGTGCATAGCAGCATAAATGGAGACGCATGGAGGGGTATTGAACATGGATTCTTTATCGATGTGCGTGCGATAATCCAGCATGGTAGGGATGGCTCGGTCCATATTTCCAAGTATATCATCCTTCACAATTACAAAGGTAAGCCCGGCTGGAGCCAGATTCTTCTGCGCACCTCCATAGATAAGAGCGTATTTGGAAACATCCATGGGACGACTGAAAATATCCGATGACATATCGGCCACCAGGTTCACAGGACTATCCATATCTTCTTTGATTTCGGTCCCATAAATGGTATTGTTGGTGGTAATATGGAAATAATCAGCATCTTCAGGAATGGTATAGCCTTTGGGTATGTATGAGTAAGTGGTGTCTTTTGAGGAAGCGACCACATCCACTTCACCAAATAGTTTGGCCTCTTTCACTGCCTTATTGGCCCATGCACCCGTATCCATGTAGGCTGCCTTTGTTTTCAAAAGGTTGTAAGGAATCATGCAAAATTGCATGCTGGCCCCGCCCTGTAGCAACAAAACACTGTAACCGGCCGGAATATCAAGTAATTCAACAAAAAGTTGCTTAGTTTCGTCCATGATGGCCATAAAGTCCTTGCTGCGATGCGAGATCTCCATGACTGAAAGTCCCGAGTTATTTAAGTTCATAATGCCATCGGCAGTGTTCTTAATGGTGTAAGGAGAAAGAATGGAAGGGCCTGCAGAAAAGTTATGTTTTTTCATTCAATGAAGTTTTTAATGTGTAAAATCAGGTATTGTTATCTAAATAACAGTTAAAATTACATTTATTAGAATTGACAAGCAAGCATTGTGAATAACTTAAAGTTAAAGCGGTACAAGGTAGTTTTCTTCCAGTACCGGAATCAGCTCTGTGGTGTCAAATTCATGACAGTATTCAATCACATCATCCAGGTTATTGGCTTTTAACCTATGCCGCTGGGCCACTTTTTCTATGTATCCCATCATATCCCCTTTGGCCGCATCATAGAGGTCCATGGCACCCATTGTGGCATCACAAATGGTTTCATACCGCTTGTCCTTAAGCACCAACTGTGCCAAGGCGCCGGCAAACAGGGTATCTTCCAGGTTAAACTTATTCTTCCAACCTGCACAAAGTACCAGCAGGTCCCTCCCTGAGGCGATGATGTGCTCTGCCAGGGCACTGATGTTCAGGTAGGCCCCTATGAGCACCTGGCTACCACTGGCTGCCAGCTGAATGGCATTGGTTCCGTTTGTTGTGCTGTATACAATCTCCTTCCCCGCTACTCTTTCGGCTGTGAAGTTGTATGGCGAGTTTCCAAAGTCGGCAAAATCTCTAACAAGGCCGTCTCTTTCGGCGGCTACCATGTATCCCCTATTCTTATAATCCCTGGCCTCCTCCAGGGTTCCCACTGGTATGATCCGTTCCACCCCATTCATAAATGCGGTGACAATTGCAGAACTTGCTCTAAGAATATCTGTAACTACAACTACCGCGTCGGGGTTTTCATAATAGGGAATAAGGGCAGGAGAATAACATACCTCTATCTTTTGTTTTGCCATTGGCTTCTGCTTAATTTTGGTTCTTATAAAAGGGGGGTCTGACAATCCGGGCAGGGATCTGTTTCTTTCTGATTCCTATCTGGATTTCAGTTTCAGGCTTAGTATAAGGGAGTTCAATTAATCCCATTCCAATTCCCTTATTTAACATGGGGGATATGGTGCCTGATGTCACCTCGCCAATGGTTTCACCCTCTCCATTCAGGATCGGATAGTGCTGACGGGGAATCCCCCTCTCCAGTAATTCAAAGCCCACAAGTCGTTTCTTGACTCCCTCTGCTTTCTGCTGCTCCAGATAGGGCCTGTTAACAAAGTCATTGCCTTCAACGAACTTGGTGATCCAACCCAGCCCGGCCTCCAGGGGCGAGGTACTGTCTGTGATGTCATTTCCGTAAAGACAGAATCCACTCTCCAGCCTGAGTGTATCCCGGGCTGCCAGTCCGGCTGGTTCCAACCCGAATTCTTTGCCTGCCTTAAGAATCTGTTCCCAGACCTGGGCCCCATCCTCATTATGGAGATAGAGTTCAAATCCACCGGCACCTGTATAGCCCGAGTTGCTGATGATTGCTTCATCTGCACCTGCAAAGGGCGCTGTCACAAAATTGTAATAGGAGATGGATGATAGGTCAATGGTGGTAAGTGTCTGAAGAAGCGCTTCTGCATTTGGGCCCTGCACTGCAAGCTGAGAGATCCGGTCTGAAGCATTATCGATGGTCGCACCATGTATATTCTGCTTAATAATCCACTTGAGATCCTTCTCTATATTGGAAGCATTAACCACCAGCAGGTACCTCTCATCCTCATAGCGGTAGATCAGCAGATCATCAACAATACCGCCCTCATCATTGGGGAAACAGGTATACTGAATTTTTCCCGGAGATAGTTTGGTCACATCATTGGAGGTGAGCCGCTGCACCAGTTCAAAAGCTAAGGGCCCCTTGATCCAGATTTCACCCATATGTGAAACATCAAATAGACCCACCTTTTCTCTCACATTGACATGTTCCTGCCGGACTCCCTTATATTCAACTGGCATTTCAAAACCAGCGAATGGAACCATCTTGGCTCCCAAAGCCACATGATAGTCATAAAATACTGTTTTATTCATAGCGACAAAAGTAACATTTTCCGTCTGGAAAGAAATTGTTAAATAACAGTTATCTATTTGGAAATTACCTTGAACTCAACCCTGCGATTCTGCCTTCGCCCATCTGCTGTGTCATTGGATGCAACGGGTTGACTGTCAGCATACCCCTGTGATATAAGCATCTCTGGAGTGATCCCCCGTTTCACCAGGTAGTCCACCACCGCTTTGGCCCGGTCTCTGGACAATCTCTGGTTAATACGCAGCGATCCGGTGTTATCGGTGTGACCCGAAATCTCCAGCTTCATACCCGGGTTGTTTTCCAGGAATCGAACCACCTGATCCAACTCGTCATTGGATTCAGGCATAAGTACGGCCTTCCCTGTTTGAAAATAGATATTATCAAGGACCACCTTTGTGCCCACTTCTACTTTCTGGAGGTAAAAGTTCCGCTTTAAAATTTGATCACTGTTTTCCAGGCTCAGATCCAGAATATCGAGGAAATAGAGGTAGCCCGGTGCGATAATTTCTACACCATACACCTTAGGCTCTGGCAGGGTGGCCCTGTACTCCCCGGTGATCGAATCGGAGACCACCGAAGCATCCATCCTTCCGGTCAGTGGATCGGTAAAGATAATTCTGGATCCAAGGGGTTTTTGCTCCCCAATGGTGTCCATTACCATTCCTTTTAATGCAAAGGTGGCATCGAGGGTCATTCCAGCCGGTATGGTTAAAAATCCGGTCTTCATGGGGCCCGGACCAGCAACAAGCTGCTCCTCGGTCCTGAATATCAGCTCCTTTTCTGAACCCAGATAGATCACTTTGTAGATATCCTTGGACCCCTTCCCTCCCTCTCTGATGGTGGAGTAATATCCATGTGACCCCGTCTGATCGGTGATGAAGAAGAGCTCGTCATCAGGGGTGTTCACAGGATAACCCAGATTAACGGGATCAGACCACTTACCTCCATCCCCTTTTTCGGATCGGAAAATATCAAATCCTCCCATGCTATTGTGGCCTTGGGAGGCAAAGTAGAGATGTTTACCGTCAGGGCTAATAAAAATTCCCTCCTCATCATAGGGTGTGTTGATGGCTTTACCGAGGTTGATGGGATCACTCCACTTGCCTTTTTCGTTGAGTTTTGAAACCAGGATGTCCTTCCCTCCCAGGGTCAAACCTTTGTTTTGGGAAACAAAGTAGAGTTCGGTCATGTCGGGGGTGAACGCTGCCGAGGTTTCCCCTTGCTTGCTGCCAATTTTGCCTTTAATACCTCTGGGTTTTGACCAATTTCCTTTTTCCTGGTCATATTCAGCGATCTCTATATGCCCTCCATCTATATGCCCCTGGTAGATGATCGCTCTATCTCCATCAGGAGTAATGGTAACAAGCGCATCATTGTTGGAGGAATTAAAGGGTTTGCCTAACCTGGTGGCAGGGCTAAATACTCCATCTGAGAAAGAGGAACTGTAAATATCCTCATTAAATTTATTATCGATCTCATTTCGCTTCGATTTCTCAAATGGGCGTCTGGAGGTGAAGTAGAAAGTCGTATCTCCAAAGGAGAATTGGGGATTATAATCGTCATACTTGGAGTTTATGGGATCCCCCAGGTTTTTAATAATAACCCGAACCGGATTTAACACCAGTAAGCTTCCATGTTCACATTCCTCAATGCGTTTATTCATCACTTCCTCATACTCTATCTTGACCTCAGGACGCAGAGTTTCCATGTGCATGTTGTAATGGCTGATGGCTTTGTCGAATTCAAGCACCAAGTGGTAGGATTGTCCCAGCAAATAGTTAATATTCTTACTCACCTTATGATCAAGGGTGTAAGCCTTTAGAAAGTATTCTATGGCCTGATACTTATCATCCGTAAAAAGGTAACAGACACCCAGTTTATAGTTTAATTGAGGATTATCCGGGTTGTATTGATTTGCGAATAGATAGTGGTCCCTGGCTATGTCGTAGGTTCCTTTTCCTGCTTTATAGTTCTTATCGCCTTCCTGAATGCTGCCCCACGCTTCCTTGAATCCAATATCTATCCCGGTTTTAAAATCCCCCCGGGCAATTTTCACATTCTCCTGTGCCCATAGATTGGCACACAGAATAAGTAAAAACAGAGCGGTTCTAAAAGATCTCGAAGCCATATCAAAGATTTTTACACTCTTTTAAATAGGCCTCTGCTTGTTCGGCACCAAGCTCTTTTGCTCTGTTCCAATCCTCACAGGCACCATTCAGGTTTCCGGCGAGTTCCCTGATCAGTCCCCTGTTCAGGTAGAGTGTGGCGTCTTCGGGACTTTCTTCGATGATTCCGTCCAGTAGTTCTAAAGCCGGTACTACCTGATCCATGCTGGCCAGAAGGGATGCCTTATTTAGCAATGCATTTGTAAGGTCTCCATCCAGGGAAAGGGAAGCATTGAAATCCAGCATGGCATCGTCCAATTCTCCCAGGTAATACTTTGCATAACCCCTGTTGCTTAAAGAAATAGCCAGCTCCGGATCCTGCTCCAGAGCTATATTAAAATCTGCAATTGCCCCTTCATAATCTCCCAAAAGGATCTTCACAGAACCTCGGTTGTTGTAAGCCAGGGGAAATAATGGTTGATAAGCAATGGCTGTTTGGTAATCAAAATGTGCACCCTGTAGGTCTCCACGCCTCCTCCTTATCCCCGCACGTTCATGATAGGCCTGGGCAAAGTCCTCCTTCAGATCGATGGCCACACTAAAG
>RCNE010001492.1_pt1 | contig 12679 bp, 15 predicted proteins | sample 2041361 | NCBI WGS metagenome assembly RCNE01 (sample SAMN09708229, study PRJNA481090) | Marine sediment metagenome, whole genome shotgun sequencing project.
CGGTGATCGAGGTTGCACCGGGTGATCCCGCGTCCTTCATGCTGGGCATCAATGCACAGCCGGAAACACTGGCGGCACTGCGTTCCGAGCTTGGCCTCGACCAATCCAAGATGCAGCGCTATGTCAGCTGGATCAGGGGCATGCTGAGCGGGGATTTTGGCACCTCATACACCTACCGCACACCTGTGTCAGAGGTGGTTACAGGACGTCTTTGGGTCTCATTGCCGCTGGCGCTTTATGCCCTCATTCTCTCAACAGTTATCGCGTTTCCCGCAGGCATCTACGCCGCTTCGCGCCGCGGCAAAGCGTTCGATATCAATACCATGGGGGCCACACAGTTGGGCGTTGCGATCCCAAATTTCTGGTTTGCAATGATTTTGATCTTGCTGTTTGCGACCAAGCTACGTTGGTTTGCGGCGGGCGGATTTGTCGGCTGGGGCGAGGGGCTGTTCGCAGGCATACAATCCCTCACACTTCCCGCAATCGCATTGGCGCTTCCCCAAGCGGCAGTCCTTGCCCGCGTCATGCGCTCGCCCCTGCCGGATGTACCGGTTGAGGATTTTATGCGCACCGCCCGCGCCAACGGATTGACCGGATGGCAAGCACCGCGCCGTCACGGGGTACGCAATGCCATGATCCCCGTACTGACCATCATCGGGCTACAATTCTCTTTCCTGCTCGCCGGCGGCATCATTATTGAGCAGGTGTTATACCTACCAGGCCTTGGCCGCCTCATCATCCAATCCATCTCTGCGCGCGATCTGATCGTGGTAGAAAGCGTGACGATGCTGCTGGTCTTTGCCGTAATTTTTGTGAATTTCTGCGTTGATTTGGAATACGCCGCTGTTGACCCCAGATTGCGGAGCCGCGCATGAACCGCAACCTGATCGTCGGCGCGCTCCTGTCTGGCATTTTCATCCTCGCCGATGCAGGTCTGAGCGATGTCGGCCTTGGCGCACGGCCCCCGCTCCCCTCTTGGGACCATATGTTGGCCGGTGCACAAACCGTTTTCAGCATCACCCCACATATGGCACTCATGCCAGGCTTTGCGATCATTCTGACGGTTCTGGGGTTGAACCTGATGAGCGACGGCCTGCGTGACTATCTCGCCCCACGCCTGAGGGTGGCAGGCATATGACCCTGCCGTCCGTCCAGAACCTGGACCTATCGATCCACAGCTACGACGCCTTCAAGGGCGTAACCTTCGACATCGGCGAAGGTGAGATCGTCACGTTCACGAGCGAAAGCGGCTCTGGCAAATCCATGACTGCGCTTGCCACGATGCAGTTGCTTCCGCGCGGCGCCAATCCTCAGGGCCACATCATGCTCGGAGCTCGAGATCTCCTCACTCTGCGAGAGGCCGAACTCTGCGCAATACGTGGCAACGACATCAGCATGGTGTTCCAAGAGCCGATGACCGTCCTTAATTCCGCCAAAGCCATCGGTGATCAGGTCACCCGTGCGCTCATTATCAGACCCGACCTTACTGTCTTTAACGAAGCGGTAAGCGCTTTGGACGTCTCCGTTCGTGCCCAAATCCTCGATCTTCTGGTGGAACTCTGCAGGGCTTATAGCCTCAGCTACCTTTTCATCTCTCACGGTCTGAGCGTGGTGCGCACCATCACCGACCGCGTGTTGGTGATGGTGCAATGCGAGATCGTTGAGCAGGGTGCGACCGAAGTCATTTTCACCAATCCGCGCCACCTCTACACAAAATCCCTCATCGACGCGGCGCCAGTGCCGCCCGACCTGAAAGGCCTCTCCGCATGATCCCTATTAACCTAGCCCAGAAGCTCACTCACTTCAGCACCCATTGGGACCCGCATGTGATCGCCGATTACAACGATAACGATGTAATGGTTGTAAAGTTCGCGGGTGAATTCCCCTATCACTTGCACGAAAACACCGACGATTTCTTCCTGATCTTGAGTGGTGAAATGACGATGGATATCGAGGGCAAAAGCCACACAGTGAAGGCAGGCGAGTTGTTCATCGTGCCACGCGGCGTTACCCACCGCCCCCGCGCCCAGCAGGAATGTCACGTCCTGTTGATCGAGCCGAAGGGCACCCCGAACACAGGCGATGACAATACCGCCAGCAGCAAACCGAGGCTTTAATATATGAAACCTGGCCCCACCAATAGCCTCGCAGATGTCGGCGGCCTTCGCGTTGGAAACGCACAGGATGCGGCGCTGAAATCCGGCACCACCGTTGTGGTCGGTGACGCGCCCTTCACCGCGTCAGTCGCCGTCATGGGCGGCGCACCCGGCACGCGAGAGACCGACCTGCTGGCCCCCGATAAATCCGTGGCCGCCGTTGATGCACTGGTACTTTCGGGCGGCTCTGCTTTCGGTTTGGACGCATGCTCGGGCGTGGTGGATGGTCTGCGCGCAGACGGGCGCGGGTTCCGCATCGGTGCTGCGCAAATCCCCCTCGTTCCCGGCGCGATCCTGTTTGATCTGCTCAATGGCGGCGAGAAGGGTTGGGCCGAGAACCCCTACCGCGCCCTTGGCCTCGCCGCCTATCACGCCGCAACGCCAGAATTCGGGATCGGCACCATTGGCGCTGGCACCGGCGCGCTAACCGCAATGCTCAAAGGGGGGCTTGGCACCGCATCCCTGCAACTGCCCGATGGCAGTACGGTTGCAGCACTTGTCGCCGCCAATCCTGTCGGCGCGGTAACCACCCCGGGTGACCGCCATTTTTATGCAGCTTCCTTCGAGATGAACGGGGAATTCGGCGGCATCGGCCCCGATCCCAGCAGCGGTCTGGGCTTGAGCCGTGAAAGTCGCAAAATGAGTGCGATGTCGACCCGCGCCAACACCACAATCGCGATTGTGGCCACAAATGCGACCCTAACCAAGGCAGAATGCCACCGTGTCGCCACCGCTGCCCATGACGGCATTGCCCGCGCCTGCGTGCCAGCCCATACACCCAATGATGGCGATCTGGTCTTTGCGCTGACCACCGGCGCGCTCCCTGCCGCAGATGTGCTGCTCACCGGACATGCCGCCGCCCTATGCCTATCACGTGCCATTGCCCGTGCGGTCTATGAAGCGACCCCGACCGACAATGACATTATGCCCTGTTGGAGGACTGCCAATGCCGATGATTGAGCACGACAACATAACCCTCCACTATGAGGTGTCAGGGAATGGCCCCCCAATCCTGATGATTGCAGGCATGATGAGCGACAGCGCAAGCTGGGCACCGCTGGTCCCTTTGTTAGAACCGCATTTCACCGTCATTCGCCCGGACAACCGCACAACAGGACGCACCGTGCCGATTGATGCCCCCGCTTCAGTTGATCTTTTCGCAACGGATTGTGCTGCCTTACTGAACCATCTCAGCCTCGGCCCTGCGCATGTCATCGGCCATTCCTTAGGCGGGATGATCGGGATGCGGCTGGCCTGTGCTTATCCTGCTTCGGTCAAAACCTTGACCCTCGCCGCCGCCGCTCCCCTGCGGCTGGAGCGCAATGTCGCACTGTTCAAAAGCCTCCTTGCCATCAGGCAGAGCAATGCTGCCCCCGATGTATGGCTTCACACACTTTTCCCATGGCTGTTCGCCCCTTCCTTTTTCGAGATGGAAGGTGCTGTGGCGCAGGCCGCGACCCTCTCGCTTGCCTATCCCTTTGCGCAAACCACGCAAGCAATGGCGCATCAAATCGCAGCACTCGACAACTATGTACCGGACAGCATCACCGATATCCCCTGTCCCGCACAAGCGCTGCTGGCCAGCGATGATCTGTTGCTGCCCGCGCATTTTGCCAAACCCACCTTAGGTGATACCCCTGTCCATATGATTGCAGATGCGGGCCACTCGATCCATTGGGATGCACCCGATGCCGTCACCAAACACTTGTGCCAGTTCATCGCCCGACATGAGGAAACAACACCATGAAAAAAGACCTCTATGGCCTCGACGTGACATGCAGAAATGACGAAACGCTCGCCGCGATCAACGATTTCATCCACGGCTTCCTAAGCTATCAGCCCAAGGCAACCAACATCCTTGCCGCCGCTGATGCTGATCCTGACTGCGCATTGGCCAATGCCTATGCCGCGCTCTTGTGGATGTTTCTCGAAGCACCCGTCGCCCCGCAAAAGGCTGCCCCCTACATTGCCCGCGCACAGGCGGCGCGGAAGGGTATTACCGAACGCGAAGCCCTCATCATCGACGCCGCCGCCGCGTGGACCCAGGGCGACGTACCAGAGCTGCTGGAAATTTGTGACCGGATCACCGCCGACCACCCTCGCGACATGGCCGTTCTCAAACTCGCACAATATCATCTGTTCAACCTTGGAGATGCCACCGGAATGCTGCGCATGGCGCTCAAGGCGCTGCCGCAGGCGGAAGACATCGCTTATGCCCACGGAATGATTGCGTTCGGATACGAGCAGTGCCACCTGATCAGCCGCGCCGAAACCGCCGCGCGCCATGCGATGACCCTGCAACACGATGAGGCATGGGCGCATCACGCCATCGCCCATGTCATGCTCACAGAAGGCCGCGTGGCCGAGGGCGCCGCGTTTATGGAGAGCGTGGCGGAGACATGGGGCGGTTTGAACAGCTTTATGCGCAGCCACAACTGGTGGCATCTGGCGCTTTTCTACATCAGCCTCGGACAGCATGACGAGGTGCGCGCTGCCTATGACACCCATGTTTGGGGGCTGGCAAAAGACTACTCACAGGACCAAGTGGGCGCGACATCGTTACTGGCGCGGATGGAGTTCGCGGGTGTCGATGTTGGTGAGCGTTGGGGTGATGTGGCCGGGCATATCGCCGCGCGCGGTGCGGATACGGTGAACCCGTTTCTGACTTTGCAGTACCTCTATGCCCTTGCCCGCACAGGGCGGCCAGAGGCACAGCCGATGATGCAAGCGATCAAGGCGCGCGCGCAGGACACGGCCCAACACGATCATATCGCGTGGCGCGATGTGGCCCTGCCCGCTGCACAGGGCATCGTCGCCCACAGTACAGGCGATTGGAACACCGCCATCACCCAAATGGCCCGCGCCCTGCCGCGCATGTCCGAATGTGGTGGCAGCCATGCCCAGCGGGATCTATTCGAGCAAATCCATCTGGATGCGCTGGTCAAAGACGGTCGTGCCTCCTCTGCGCAGCAAGTGTTGGAAATGCGCCGTACCTATGATCCCGACGGTGTTCCGCTCAATCTGCTGCTGGGGGATGTTTACGACCAAACGGGTCTGCCCACCCTCGCCGCCGAAGCGCGCACACGCGCGGATCGAACCCTTGCCACGCAGAATCCTTGAGGCATACAGAACCACACGTTAGGCTAAAGTAATTATACAAAAGGTTAGGCCAGATTATGAGCAAAGATTGGTATTACGCCATCGAAGGCACCTCGCACGGGCCAGTCAGCGAGATCCAGTTTGAACAGCTAGTCGCAGCAGGCACCGTGCGCAGCGATACACTTGTATGGCAGGAGGGCATGGAAGACTGGCTTCCCTATGCCCGCGCGCAAGGGTCGCAAGATGCGGCGCCGTTGGCCTCCCACTCTCCCTTTGAAGAGGGACATGACCCCGCCCGCGCAGACGCCAACACATTTCTGGGCGCGCTCAAAGACGGCTTTGCCCGTTTCGTGGATTTCAAAACCCGCTCAACCCGGCCGCAGTACTGGTGGTTTGCACTATGGTCACTCATCATCAGCGCAGTCACAGGCATCCTTGATGCCACCTTGGGCATGGGAGAAAACGGCCCGATTGGTGTATTGGCGTCATTGGTCCTGTTCCTGCCTTCCATCGCAGTTGCGATCCGTCGGCTGCACGACATTGGCCGTACCGGATGGTGGATGTTGCTGATTTTCTTGCCGATCATCGGCTGGATCGTATTGATCGTTTTCTACTGCACCAAGTCCGAGGCATCGCCCAACAGATGGGGCCCAGAACCAAGGCACTAAGCCTGTTCCCCTTGGCCAACGCGCCGAGGGGTCCCCGTTAAGCGCGCGGCCCGATGGTGACTTCCAGCTCTGCTATACCGTCCACACCGCCGGTCACCACATCGCCCTCAACGACTGCCGCAACACCCGCAGGTGTACCCGTCATGACCAGATCACCGGGGGCCAGTGTCATGCTCCGGCTCAGGGTGGCAATGTGGTCCGCAACAGACCAGATCAGATCGGCGATATCTGCATCCTGACGAACCTCCCCGTTCACCGACAGCCAGATACGACCCGTGGTCAGGCTCGGCACATCAGCGATGGGTTTGATCGGCGCGATGGGTGCCGAGAGGTCAAATGCTTTGGCCCAATCCCACGGGCGGCGGGTTTTCTTGGCATCTGCCTGCAGGTCGCGACGGGTGAGATCAATGCCAACGGACGCCCCCCAGATGTAATCCATCACGTTCTCGGGCGCGATATTCGCGCCCCCTTTTCCAATCGCAATCACCAGCTCGATCTCGTGGTGCAGATCATTGGTCAGCGGTGGATAGGGAATGGTGCAAGGCGTGTCACAAGCCGCATCTGCAGGCTTGGTAAAGAAGAAAGGCGGCTCACGGTCGGGATCATTGCCCATCTCACGGGCATGGGCCTCATAATTACGGCCCACACAGAAAATCCGCCGGACGGGAAAACGATCATCCGTGCCTTGGACGGCAAGGCTTGCTTGGATGGGAGCCTGAAATACAAAAGCCATGAACTGAACCTCTTGGATGGTAAACGGTCACAACCAACTAGACCCAACGCCCCGCAGATTGTCCAGCAATAGGCTGCTAGTCCCCCAGCTTGGCATGAACCTCATCAAGGTCGATTTCACCAATGGGCATCTTGTTCCCCGGATTGTCGAAGTCATACTTGAACAGCTGGAAGTCGCTCTTAAAAATCTCTCGCACCAGATGCATCGACAGATCATCAAAATAATCCTCAACCGGATGCGCACGTTTGGGGCCATGCCCTTCGCTCTCGTTAAAGCGCGGGATTGTGGTCAAATCAACGGCATGCGGTGTCTCAATCGCATCCAACACATCGCGCATCCCGTCATTAAAGCTCTCGGTCCAGACGATCTTGTCGTACTGGCCACCGTTCACGATAAAGGTGCTTACGTGGCCTGCCTGACCCGACCAATGGATGTCAGGGTCCATCGGGCGACGCCAGCGGATGGTGTCACGCGCAAACAACAAAAAGCGGCGGAAGCTCGCAATCTGGTCAAATTCTTGTTTTCCATCGTCCCCGCCAACTTGAATCCCGTATTTTTGGATCAAAAGTGGCACTAAATTGCCACGGTATCGCTTTCCGTTACGTTGGATTCCGCAAATTTTGTCAAAGAACGAGCTGAGGATTCTGGTGTATGGATTGCGCACACAGGTGAAGGCATAAGAGCTGTGATTTTGCACATTGCGGCTGATGGTGTCTTGGCTATCTGCGAGCGCCCATTTGTGCAAACCGCCCGTTGCATCATGGATATCACCTTCGAAAAACACCCCATGATCAGAATAATACATGATCTGACCAATGGTCGAACACGCACATTTCGGCACCACACGGTACACGACGCTTTCGCTTTCGGTCATCCAAGTTCCGGGAAAACCCATGGCGTGATACTCCTGCTCAGGTCACATTTGCCGCCTCTTGGGGCAGCTTTAGAGCACAAAAGCAAATAATTGCTGTTTATTCAATGAGTGTTCACGATTATCTATGTAAACAATCGAGTGTAGAATGGTGAATTGTTTCTGAATGGCGAAAATTGCCTACATCCTCCTGTGCCATAAGGACCCGGACGCCATTATCAAACAGGCGGAGCGGCTCACAGCTGTGGGCGACTATATGTCGATCCACTTTGATGCCAGCGCAGATCCCGTAGAGTACAAAGCCATCCGGACCGCACTCGACAATAATCCGAATGTTACATTCGCCACCAAACGTATCCGTTGTGGCTGGGGGGAGTGGTCACTGGTTCAGGCTACCTTGAACGCAGTCGAATCCGCCATCGATGCCTTCCCGCGCGCGACGCATTTTTATATGCTATCCGGCGATTGCATGGCGATTAAGTCTGCCGAATATACCCACCGCTTCCTCGACAACAACGATGGCGATTTTATCGAGAGCTTTGACTATTTCGAGAGCAACTGGATTAAAACCGGCTGGACCGAGGAGCGACTGATTTACCGGCACTGGTTTAACGAGCGAACTCACAAACAGCTGTTCTATGCGATGTTCAACTTCCAGAAACGGTTTGGCCTCAAGCGTGAAATTCCTGCTGATATCCAAGTCCAGATCGGCAGCCAGTGGTGGTGCCTGCGCCGCCAGACCATCGAACGGATACTGGACTTCTGCAAAGAGCGTCGAGACGTCATCCGCTTCTTTCGCACCACGTGGATTCCTGACGAGACATTTTTTCAAACGCTGGTCCGCCACATAGTGCCAGAAAAAGAGATCCATGGGCGCACTCTGACGTTTTTGATGTTCACCGAATACGGCATGCCCGTCACGTTCTATAATGATCACTATGATCTTCTGCTCAGTCAGGACTACCTGTTCGCACGCAAGATCAGTACCGGTGCGCAGGACCTCAAACGCCGTTTAGGCCTTTTGTATTCGGCGCAAGGGGTCCATTTTCAGATCAGCAATGAGGGGCGTAGCCTGTTCAAGTTCCTCACGGGACGTGGTCGTATCGGACGTCGCTTCTCAACGCGCTTTTGGGAGGCCGAAAGCACGCTGGGTCGTGAGCGGGAATTGCTTATTGTAGTATGCAAGAAGTGGCACGTCGCCAAACGTGTGCTTGAGCGTATCCGCCAAAGCACGAATGTCCCCGCAATCGAGTATGTCTTTAACGAGGAAGACGCACAGCTTCCGGCGCTTGGCGGCATTGAGAAAACGCTGGGCAAACGTACACGCCACCGCCGCGCGTTGATGCGGATGTTATTTGATTACTTTGAGACGGACCGCCTGATTGTCTGCATGGACCCGAGCAACCTTGACCTGCTGGAGGATTTCTCCTCCGACCGTTCAGTGACCCGCATTCTGGAAATCGAATGCACCTTCTCCGAAGAATATCTGATAGGCCACGCCATGCGCGTAGGCCTCGCGGGGGAGCAGACTTCACAAGAAACGCTCGACCGGCTTTTGCCAACCATCCGCAATGACATGGTCTTTGAAAGCGATGCGATCCGCGACGCACAGTTCGAGAACCATTGCCGTATTCGCGAAGCAGCGTCCTCTGATGACAATGCCAACGAGATGGCAAAATTCCTCGGCATTGGACGTGAAAAAGCGCATGATATCACCAGCTCTGATTACCTCTTTGCTGACTAAGGAGACCCTCAGTGGCCTACGCATATGACGACCAGAATATCTTTGCCAAAATCCTGCGCGGCGAAATTCCGAATACGACTGTTCTGGAGACAGAACACTCGCTGGCCTTTCGCGACCTCTATCCCCAAGCGCCAGTGCATGTCCTCGTGATCCCCAAGGGGCCATACATCAGCTACGACCACTTCGCCGCACAGGCATCAGACGCCGAGATTGTGGATTACACGCGCGCCGTCGGTGAGGTGTGCAAAATGGAGGGTGTCTCCCTTGATGCCTCCGAGGGGTTTCGCATGATCAGCAATGCAGGCGAGCACGGCGTTCAGGAAGTACCACATCTGCACGTACACATCCTTGGCGGACGCCGCATGGGCAGAATGGTTCAGCCACCAAGCTGAGCGGCACTCACATCAAAAACCCAGCGCATTGAACTTTTCAGAATTCGCCTGCTCAGGGTTTCTTGCGCCACGATCTGAACCAGCCGGTTACGGCACCCGTGGCATCGGCAAAATCATCCTCGATGGATTCCATCGTTGGATCAATCCGCGCTTTGCGGAATCGGCGCCAGCGCACCCAGACGCCGTATGTCAGCGCAGCAAACAGCGTTAAGATAATGATGTTCAGCCACGGGATACCTTTGGACGCGTCAGGCCCGTCAACCGGGCGCACAGAAATAGCATTAGGGAAGATCGTGAAAAACTCGTTGCGCCAGCCGTAGTGCTTTATCGCGACATATCGCGCAGCAGCCTCAGTTGAGCTGAGGTCACTTGCTTCTGCCTGAAGGTTAGACGTGTCGAATTTGAAGTACGGCGGCCAGCCCCAACCTGTGTCCTCATTGCGGTACACCATCACATCGCCACCCACGCGCCGCGTCTGGATGAAGAACACATCGCGGTTGGTTAGCGTCCCGTCGGAGCCCACATCCGCTTTCGCCCAGAACAGTGAGTTCTCGCCCAGATCAATCCGCTTTTCATAGGTGTCGGTAACCCGCACAATGTCGGTTTGCGGCAGCGTATAGTGGAACACCGAAGCAATGATAACCCAAACACTAATCCAGAACGTCCAACGGATAAAACCAAACATATGCTACTCTCTTAGGCAAAATTTGTAAGATAGATGACCACTGACACAAGGATCACAGGAATAACATAGACCGACAGGATCAATTTGCGACGCAAGGATTTGTCATATTCCACCAATCCCTCATCGAGGAATTCATCAAGGCTCTGCTCCTGCGGCCCCTCATTCCACTCGGCGCGCAGCTTACCCTTGCGCACCGCACGCGAGTACAGCGACAAACAAACGTAAATCACGCTCAACACGACAAAGCCAACGACCATCAGGCGGGCAAGTGCGGCCATATCCTATCTCCTCTTTGACAGCCCCCATGGACCATCCGGTGCAGCGTTATTGGGCACGGGCGGCGGCTTCCTGCCCCGGCGCGGCAAGGGCGGCGGGCTGATAAAATGCCCGAACAGCGCGTCCCGTACGCCCGCTTTATCCACCTTGTACTCTCGCTCAAGGAAATCAGCAACATAGGCCTTCTTCGCTTCGGGCCACGCGGCATAAGTGCTGTAGAACAGATCCTTATGGCAGATAAACAGCTGGCGAATGCCCTTGGGCGCCAACTCCGCCAGCAGCATGTTCACCAACTCCGCGTCGGGCGTATCCGCCGCACGCAGCGTATAGAAATACACCGGATCGCTGCTGTTGATGTTCGGAAACGACCCGCCATTCTCGGCCCAGTTCACCAGTTGCCCCAGCGTGTGAAACTCGGGCGGAAGCTTGTCACTATGCTGGCGCGCAAGGCGGCGCAGATCACCGCGCGACAGGCTGGTGAGGTCCACGCCCTGATCCGCCACCGCATCGATCAGGATGAAATCCATCTTCTGCCGCAAAATCGCAGCGGATTTGATGCCGCGTGCCTCCAGTATTGTCTGGGTCAGGCCGTTGAGCTGGAAAAACTTAGCGATGTGGTTGCGCTGCGTCGCATCGAAAATATGCTCCATCGGCAACTCGTCCAACCCATCCTTTCCCGCTGGGGCAATCACCGCAGGATGCTCCACATCCTGAAACACATAGAGCCCGCCAAAGTGTGCAGTCCAGAAATTACGCTGGTCAAAGCTCATGGTTTTGAGCTTGACCGGATTACGCACCACGTCCCCCGTCTTGCCTGCAATCTCGATCATCTGCGCAATCAGCACATCATCGTACCAGCCATCCTCCGTATCGCGAAATTCATCCACCATATCCGCCAGCTTGGCCGCGTCCTTGACCGTGCCGCCCGTGGTATCGGCATCAATGGTGATCCGCCGAATATCCAACAACCGCTTTGGAGAAGTGACATCATAACCCGAATTCACCACCCCCCCCGCCACAGCATCCTTGGCAGTCAGGGCGAAAAGCGCCGCCTCATTTTCTTCGATGAACTCCTGCAAGATCGCCTTGGACGTCGAGAACTTGGTATTGAGCAACGGCGACATGCGTTGCTCCACGCTCAGCAAGATAAACTGCCGGTTCACGCCCTTGTGGTTGAGGTAGAGCGGGTCTTGCAGCTCCTCCCCGATCTCGGGGGAGTAACCGGAGATGTCGATATAAAAATCGGTCAACTCAGTCCGCTTGCCCGTCAGATGATCCAACGCACGGTTATACCGCTCAACCAAAGTAGGCGAGTGGACGTGGAAGAGATTGCCGAACATCAGGCCGGCGCGGATGAGACGGTTCATGGGATCACCGGTGGAACACTCGGTCTTACCAGCGCATAGGCAGCGCCAGTAACCAGCATGGCCGGCAACGACAGAACTACAGTGTTAAAGACAACTTCAACCGGGTTCTGCTTGAATCCCAGAAAAGGGATCCAAATCAGATATGTTAAGCAATAGAGCAGCAATACCGAACACAATATGCGAACGAGGACGTTCCAAATATGGTCTCGCCCTCGTGGTATCTTGCGAAATAGCTTAATTTCCAAAAAAAATGGGATTGAAACAGACATCAATAGACTAACAGCGGTAAAAAAGTAAATCATCCCTCACCCCCCAAAAACCGCTTCTTAGCCTCAACACTCCGTCCCATATCCCGCACCATATTCTCAATCGCCACCTCGTCCGACTTATCCGCATAGCGGAACTCGCTATCCGCGTAGCGGTTAATCTCCTGCACCACCATATCCACCGTGATGGGCTTCCGCATGTCTTCGATCATCGCTTTCTTGGCGTCATAGTCTTTGAACAGGAATAGGTCGGGCTCCGACATCCATTCATCCGGCAGCTCGAAGTCCATTGCGCGCACCTTGACCGCATCGGTGATGTTCTTGATCGCGCGCCCTGTAAAGCGCGGATCGGCCTCCTGAATTGCCTTTAGATAAGTCCCTAATTTGTTGATCGTGTCCAGCACCCCGATCTTGGCCCGCAC
>RCNE010002480.1_pt1 | contig 12678 bp, 5 predicted proteins | sample 2041361 | NCBI WGS metagenome assembly RCNE01 (sample SAMN09708229, study PRJNA481090) | Marine sediment metagenome, whole genome shotgun sequencing project.
TAAAATAGCTCACCATCAGTCTGGACATAAATTCAGGGGATTTCATGAGCCATCAAGATGCCGTTAAGTTCGTTCCAGCCGGTAACATGCGTTCCTCTTTCTCCGCGACTTTCCGCATCACAATAGGTTAAACGCTCGTTGGTATATCCTCCAGGCCGTATGCTTTCTCCATGGGCATGAACAATATCATTCATCAGGTCTGCATATAGTAAGTTTCCGGTATGCCTGTATATTTTAAACAAAGGATCACCTGAACTGGTGCAAATTCCCGGGGCCCCATGCTTGTTCTGCGTGCTGGCCCAATATATACCGGCAAGTTTTGCTCCAAGGCTCCCCAGTTCGGTCTCCAACGGAAGTTCATAATCGTAGGAAGTGGTCCAGGTGGCAACCAGATTGGCCAGGTTCTGACATTTTTCCAGGTACTTCTCATCTTCAGTTAATTCGTATAGTGTCATTAATGAAGTCATAAAGCCTGCAGCACTTTCCGAATCGGCGTTGTGCAGAATATCTGCACAACCACCGGTGGTCATTCCCTGACTTACAAATTCCTTTTGGTAGTAATAATCGGTGGCTTCCAGGGCAATTTTCATGTATTCCGGATGCTCGAAATATACAGAAGCAAGAGCAAGACCTCCAATGGCCATCACTCCGCCGGAGCTTACATATTCGGCCACTTCACCCGTATTGTGATTGACCATTCGTCCCCACTGACCATGCTTTTTCCATGTCCCCACGAATGCATCAGCCAGTTTCCTCATGCTGGTTTCCCATTCCGGGTCGATGATTTGAGATTTGCCCTGGGCTTTCAGAAGATCAAACTGTTTTATCATCCAATACAAAACATCTGCATTCTTTCGGGTGAGTACAATTTCAGGATATTCCGGATAACTTTCACGAAAGCCATAGGTTCCGTCAAAGTTCAGGGTACCACAGTAATATCCTGCCTCGCCCTGTGCGCGTGGAATGGCAAAATCAAAGGTTTTAATTACCCTGTTTAGATGAAATGTATCCCCAAGTGCAATCATGGGGTAGGTATTCATTAATCCACCTATCCAGCCAAAAGAAATCCAATCGGCATTTTCGGGGCAGTAAAACTGAAATCGTTCATCTTCATACCATCGACCATCAATTCGCTCAGTCATGTACTTGGCCACCTGACTAAAAGGAATTAAGTTTCTTGGACTGTTGGGACCTGTCACAGATTTTCTAACCAACATAAATTTTTCCAGGACCTCTGGGATTGCCTTTGCTTCAAAGGAATAAACCCGCATTTGAAGATCAATTACATCCCCTGCCTTTATAGTAACGCCTTTATCAGTGCTTTCCGTAAAACCCACAAACAAAGGCCTTTTTTCTCTTACTCCGGGAGCAGTAATCACAAAACTGGCTGTTCCGCGGTCTTCACTTTCTTCCACAAAGAAACCATTGTCGGCAAACTGGGTTTTCTGTTCTGTCAGAAGGATAAATCCACGTTCTTTTTCCCTGTCATAAAAACACATGGCAGGAGTTGCCATGTTGCTCGCATTTACCTCAAGTCTGGAAATTTCACCAGATTCCTTGGAAAGATGAGGGATAGGCACCGACATCAGAGGAATGTCTTCCTGATAGAGGTATTTTCTATCCAATCCCTGGGCATATCCACGATCGACAATTTCAACACGGTTGCCATTGTATACAACAGCCGGGAGCATTACATAGTTTTCAGCACTCCACTGGTGAAAATCGAATGCCACCGCCACACCAGACTCTTTTACCGCTCCGGCTTTCAATTGAACCTGAATGTTTATATCCATGGCGCTCGGATCAGATTCTACCGGACGGGTATTAATGCTTGTCTGCCATTTGTTATCATCGATTATTGTGGTATTCAAATCCAGGGCCTGGCTATGAACAAGCTGAGCTTCATCGTATTTGCAGTACAGCATACGAAGACTTCCGTCCAATGTCTGCAAAAATTCATCCACATCTTGTGCCAGGGAAGTAGTACTTTCCTTCTGCGGCAACCATTTGTGGCTGTCACTGATTATCCCCTCTTTTTCCAAAGGTTTTTTCGTAGTGCAAGCCACAATGCTGGAACACAGAATTACGCCTAGCAGTACTTTTAATCTAATATTCTTCACTTCGATGTAATGCATAGGATTTCACTTTTTCATCATTTACCAGTTCATACAAAATCCAGGTATCAGTTGTCTCACCTTTTTTAAGGGTCCAGTTATTCTCAGGATTCGCCAGAAGCTTTTTTACTTTTCTCGGAAAGGCATTGGCAGCCCGGGCATCTTCCCAGGTTCGGATAACTTCAAATATGGCATCTTTTTGAGGACAACTTTCCACATCTTTCTGGTTTAGACGTAAACTGTATGTTGCGCCTACACCTACAGAAATGGCCTGTATGTGTTCGTATTGCTCAACTGTTGAGTTTGCTGTAATGGGGAAATTACCGCCCATGCCCGCTGGAAAATAATTTGAATAGGTAACGTCCCTTAAATCTTTGCCCTGGCTGGTTGTGCTTCCCCATTCACGAGTTTCTACGTCATACATGTTTTTTCCACCGCCCACATTCCAGATACTTTGATAGTGCCACGATCCTTCCGAAAGAGTAGCTCCCGTAAAACGAATATCAGGAAGACTAAGCTTTTCAGCCCTTTCAAACATTTTGCGAAAAAAACGTTTTGCCGAGTAATAGCCATGCCCGTTGTTAAACAAAAATTCCTGCCCATCAAAATCGTAATACCCAAGGCCATTTATCGCACATACATCCGCATAATATTTCGCGATTTCATCCTGCAATTCCATATTTGGGATCAAACCATCGTAACCATAATTTAAGGTTACCTGAAGTTTGTAAACCGTATCGTTGGCTTTATGGCTTTTTGACTGAGTTTCCCAATATCCGCGTTTTACATTTAATAGCCGATAAGGTTCCGCCTCAGAAATACCCAAATAATAAATGAGTTCTTTTCCAATTTTAATCATATTTAGATTTTTCGCATGCCCCTCCCAACTCGAAATTTCGTCCATATATGTAGGATCATCTACAATAATTATGGTATCTGTTGCACTTATATCTTTTGCCAACAATCTTTTTTGCTGGTAACAGAGACTGTCGCTGGGAACCGGACTGGCGTCTTTGGTTCCTGGAGCCAGAGCAGTAGTTATTGGTGTTCTTCCAATTGTAATTCCATTTTCGGCAGCCATAGCAGAAAATGCTTTATGCGATATATTTCCGGATGTAAGTTTTATAGGTTTCTTCTCAAAATTCTCACCATCAATAAAACCCTTATTTCCACGATCCGGACGTATAAATCCCTGGTCATATAAACTGATGGCCTTAAATCCGAGCCTTGAAGTATAAGAAATGATGCTGTCATATAGAACTCCGCTTGTAATTGCATCAGGCACATAAGCACTGGGATCTTTCACCCATTTTCCGTCAATTGTTGGATATGGAAGTCCTTCAGATAAAACTATGTTTTGAATCACATCCATCAATGCTGTACTATCAGGACTACCCCATAGTGCTACGGAGGAACCGATGTAATCGACTCCCGGCAAAGGTTGAACTTCAATGTGATTGGGCGTATTAGCTTCCATGTTTGGGATTAAGGAATAATATACTTCTCGCTCTATCGAACGGTCTCTTGAAAAATAATTGAAAGAAATTCTTCCCTGATTGTCGACTTGAGCAGCATTGCCATACAATATTCTGTAATAGGGTTCTTTATGGGCATAAAAAGCTACATCGCTAATGCCATTTCCACCAAGTGTAAAAACCTGCCCTTCATGAAGATGACCTGGTAAAGGAAAGCGAGTTGTATCCGGACTGTGAATAATGTATTGAAAAGGAGCTGCATCCCCTTCCAAATCTGATGTTCCTCCCAAAGTATTATCGTCCAGGGCAAGCATGCCGATGGCATAATTTACCGCTTCGCTTGTATCTCTGGCAACGCCTATAATCTCACCAAAAAGATTGGTAATATTGGTATGGTAACTTCCCCATTGTATGGCATCAATACCATCGCGTGGAACAAGAGATTGAAGGCTTAGTTTAAAATATTTATCGTGAGGGACCAATAGAATTTCAGCTATTGCTCCATTAGGGTATTTTAAAGTAAAAGTTTCTTTTGACTTGCTATAATAAGCTTCAACAGGGTTATAATATGCTTTTTCCTTATTGCTATATAAGCTTAACAAAGGTGAAGGTTTATCCGCCGGGCTAAACTCCCGGTTAGATTCCTTCGTTATGTTTTTCATACTCGTAATAAATCCCTTACCGTCTATCTCAATTTTGAAATAATCTGTTTGGAAAGTGATCGGTTTTTCCTTTGTACAATTGCACAGCAAGATTGCAATTAGTAATAAGAAAAAGAGGATTTTAGATTTTCTGATAAGGGATATAAATATCATTTTTGAGGCCATACTTTAATGATTTGTTTTCCGCTTTTTGTTACTGCAAAGGGACCAGCTGCAGGATCTTCAGGATCTCTTTCCTGTCCCATGTAATCTTTATTGATGAGGTAGGGTGTATCATCTGGATGCACAAAGGGAAGCTGGGGCACGACAACCTTACCAAGTATTTCTGATGTAACCAGGTGTCTTTTGTGTGAGGAGGTCCAGCTTTCGTCAGTAGAAAACTCTAAGAACCAGCCATCGGGCTTTTCAATGATTCTAATTTCCGGATCAAAATCTGAAAATACCAGGGGATTGTTTTCTGCTTTTCCTGCCTTTGCTCCATGTAAATAGACATTTCCATGCATCCACACAGGAAGTTCAACATTGTCGTAGCCACCAAGGTCTGCTTTTCCAAGCAACAGGTTATTGTAAAAACGTTCATCCCCACTTTTGTTTGGAGCCAAACCAGCAACAATTGTGGAATGCTGAACCAGGTAAGGGGTTTTCCGTCTCTCTCCCTCGATGACTTGAATTTTTCCGGCAATAAGATTATGAACATAAGCGGCTCCCTGTGAATTAACCAGTAAGGAATTATCTGATAGTAAGAGGTTGTTGTCCACTAATGCAGGCCCATGATTTACCTCCAAAAAAATATCTTCGCTGGGACCGTTATCGTGTAATAGATTTTGAGTAACACGAGTGCCTTGCGTCATCCAGTCAAGCCAAATACCACGGTTGCATCGGAAGATGTGATTGCTCCGAATTTCTGAATCGACAGCGGCATGAAACTTAATTCCACCCATTTCGGCTCCTGTGAATAAACGGCGTACATGAATGTCATGAATTGTATTACCAACTACAGAACAAAAGACTGCTCCAAGACTACCTACAATACCTGCTTGTTCGCAATGTGATATAATGTTGTTTCGCACAGAATGTTGTCCAATGTTTTCTTTCGACCAACCAGCTTCCGTTCCACGTTCAATGGTTTTCACGTAACCTTCTGCCGAGTTTGCAGATGTGTTATCCCATTGATCGCCATGTTTACCTAAAGTGATACCTACACAGGTGGAATAGCGAATGGTGTTTTCTTCGATGATCCATCCTTTGCTCCAATGTGTTCCAATCAGTCCAATTTGTTCAGCAGTTGGTGGGGCCCATGGGGTAGCTGCATGCTCCATTGTGAAACCTTTGACAGTGATGTAATCGATGCCAGTTGTTTCAGGATAAAAGACCGATTGCCGAACATTGATTTCAACTTCTTCCTGATTTGGATCAACGGTCTTAAACTGAGCCCATATGGTCGTATTTCCGTCTTCTGAAGAATCAACATCGGCAAACCACTTTGGTGTTGATCCAACAGGAACAAGCACACTGTCTTTCAGAACTGCTTCAGTTAGCCAGTGCCCATGTAGGTATACTGCCCCTGTATGATGCTTGCGCCCTAGAGGGTGAAACCAATCGCCATGAATTTCATCACTATAAGGATTAAAATCCCCAAAAAACCTATTGGGGATGATTACCTTCCAGCTGTCTTCCTGGATGTGTTGCCAATTCCTGATAACTTCGGAACCTTTAATCACAACTTTTTCCCCTGGTGCCGCCTGGTACACAATTCTATTATTATCTGCACTACCCCCTTGAGGAGGGTTAATCCTTTCGCGGTATACTCCTTCATGAACGGTGATAATATCGCCTGCACGAGCTAATTCAGCGGCAGCTGAAATGCTTTGTAAAGGATTTTTTTCAGTACCGCTGTTGGAGTCCATTCCCGCAGGAGAAACGTGGAATTCTTTGCCTGAGAATACACAGGCCTGAATACCAATGGCCAATAGCACTAATGGGATAGTCAATGATCTCATGATTTATTGTTTTAGCGTTTTTTTTAACTCTGGAAGAAGGATTAAGCGGTATCCGTCAAGATTCGGATGTACACCATCCCCTACAACTTTAATATATTCCTGTCGGCCTTCATTTTTCAGAAACTTTTTCCAATTTGAGTAGTGGTCGATTAATAACAAGTTATGCCTTTTTGCAACTTTTTCATTCATTTTCACATATTTTGGAAGCTCCGGTCTATCAGAAGATGCTTTTGATTCGTTTTCCGGCATATCAATTACAACATTCATTGTTTGTAAGATGATCTCTATCTCAGAATTAGCCTCTTTCAATGAATGAATCATACTCTCCAAATTCCTACGACTTTCCTGCAAGGAAATATTATAGGCAACATAAGCATCGTTGACAGCAAACTCAATAAATACAACATCAGGTTTGGCAGCAATGGCTTCCGGGATGCGATCGAGTCCACATTTCTTCCAGGTATACGGATTCCCTTCCATGAGCGGAACAGTCATGGAAGCAGAAGCACCCACTCCCAGGTTTTCGATGCTTACCAATCCAGGATAAGCTTCATTAAGCCACTCTTCCATAACATCCACCCAGCGCCATGTTCCTCCGGTCAGACTGGTCCCCAGGGTGACGATTTTCACCCTTTCTCCTTGCTCCAGAAGTTGAATAAAATGTGCTCCTTTACCAGGATTCCCGGGAGAGGGCCTTTCGCAGGAAGAAGCAAAAATCAGAAGACAAACAATGATTATCCGAACCATCATTACCATGAAATTATCGTTTGACAAATGGAGGGAGCCGTTGCTGGCCAGAGAAGTGTCTCTCCATTTGCCAGCTCCACCTCCAAATAATATTCCCATCCAGCCTTAGTGACTGGCGGTAGCTGCACAGTATATACACCGCGAGCCACATGATTAAGTGGAGTTTCCAGGTATTTGCCCGCTCCAATTTTTCGATACTTTAAGGCTGCTTTTGCCGGTGATCTTTCGTCCATAACAATGACTTTCAGTTTTATGACTTCACTGTCTTTGGCCAGAGTTCGGACGCTTGGTACGATAACACGCGGAGAACCCGAATAGGCTTTTGAAAGTTCGATTTCGGCAGGAAATGGATTTTGTAATGCATCCAAAAGCACGGAATCATGTGCGTTTAGAAATTGTTTGCTTTGCCGTGAATGTTGTTCCAAATTACATATGGTTCCCATGACATCGTAGGCACTGGTTCTTTCAATTTGCCTCGTAATCATGGCTTCCCAGTTCCTGGACATGGCAATTCTGATGGGAAGCATGGAGTCCTGGGCAAATTTTTGTTTCTCCATAGCCCCATGTAATTGATTTAGTTTCTCTATCTGCAGGTCAAGTTTGAACCTCAACAATCCCTGTCTTGCCATATCTTTAGCACCTTTGAATGAGTTCAACCAGAAATCGAATCGCTCCATGTTTCCTTCGCCTATGATAAAAGGCCGGAGATTTTCCATGGCCTCAATGAATGCATAAGCACTGTCTAATTCATGTTGGCTTTTCAGGCTAATATGAATTCCTCCCGGGCCCAGATCCCAATTGCTTGGACGAGGTATATTTGAATGCCTGTCCTCCCCGCTACCCCCATCAAGAACAGTGAAAATTTCAGCCATTTGGATGCCGGCAGCAGGACCAAACATGGCAGTGCACCATTCTTGATAAAAATCTGCAATGGGTAAATCACGAGGCAAAAGCGATTCACCAGGTAAGCTTGCTGCTAACTCTTGATCTGTCAAGTAAGGATTCCAGCTGTCATGATTCCAGCCAGCCCTGGCCAGGGCTCCAAATTGGGGTGACAACTCTCTGGTCCGCCAGTGAATCCCCATCAATCCTTCGCTGCCATAGTGAAGGGCATCTGCTGCATCGCGGCGCACTCTTCCTGCCCAAAGCTGCGGATTGCATAAACCGGGATCATCTTCCAACCAGGGGATGACCCATGTATCCACAGTCTGGACATCGGCAAAATCAGGAGATACGGGAGCAAATCCCAGCATATGATTGATGCTTGCCATGGCACCTTCTTCAGGCAATAATTCCTGAAAGGCTGTGGGTGCAGTTGGTGGTCCTAGTGTCCACCCACAGGTAGCCAAACTGAAATCGGGCTGTATTTCATCCCACACTTCCCTGATAATCTTCAATTGACGAATGCCTTCCTCCTGTTGCTCATCTGCATGACCTGCCCACAACCAGGATTCGCTGGTCCATAACCAGTAATAATCCAGGGGGTGGGTGGATTCAATCCGTTTAAAAATCCCTTTATACAGTTGCACCAAGCCCTCCTCCGATGTGGGATCGAGACCTTTCTCCCTCATACGTTCTTTGACACGGATGGGTATCGTAAGGGGAATCTCAGTCCCGATGGAAGTGGAAATGCCCAGATCATGGGCTAAAGTAAAAGCATCATGCAGCACTTCTCCAGTTTGATTGAACACCTGGTTCATCTTTTCGGGAGTATCCGGCATGGGAAAATGGCCATTGAGAAAATTAGCTCCATAGGCATCTACATCAAAAAGCATGGAAGCGCCAGCCACGAAATCACTGGTCGCCATGGGAGCATAAGACCAGGGCAATTGTCCGGTGAGAGGCGGCATGTGTTTGCGCGAGGTATTTGCAAATGTGGAAGGATAGGAAAAACTTACGGTTCCATCGTCATTGGTATCTTCAGGTAAGCCAATCCATACAGTGGGTTCTGCCTGCCCGTTTACCCATCCCTCAGGGTAGGTATGAAAACCGAGAAAGTTCATCCGCATTTTCGCCATTTGAGTGATGACCGCCAGATAGGTATCATCATCCCAATAATCCGGCCCTTCGGGAAAATCGTGAAAGGGTTGCAGTCCTCGTTTTTCAAACAAAGGTCTGCCAATTTTCTCCATGTCTGAAAAAGAACAAGGCTGCTTTTGGTCCGGAATCACATCCCCATGAATGTCAAACCAAATTCCTTGTTCTTCCAAAAAGTCATAGGCTCCATATAGCGTTCCCTGGCTATCGCCTCCCACAATAAGGGTAGTTGAACCATGCTCCGAATTGAGTGTTTTTATGAGGTACTCCTGGGCTCCCAGATCAATGATTTTCTCAAAAATCATCAAGGATTTGGCCTGTTCTATGATGAACTCCTGATCTTTTGTGCCTATATGTATGGTAGCCACATTCCTTGTACTTGTACTTCCACCTTCGAGTCCTACCATTTCCGGCAGGGTATCTGTCAATAGATATAAGTATCTCTGTAGTTCTTTAACCGCCAGCTGCTCCTTCAATTGCGCATTCGGGTCCGCTATTAATGTGATGGGTGCTTTGCTAACATTGCTACATGAGTTGACAATCAGAACGGTAAGAACGATGAGTATAGTTTGTACCTTCATTGTGAGTTTTTTTTCCATCTCTGCTATTTTGATTTCTTATTCCCTGGTCATTACTAAATGGGTGATCATCAGGTTTGGGCCTGTGGTGGCCTTTGTTTTAAGAACAAGTTTTCCGTCATTGCTGTCTTCACGCATAATATGAAAACTTACCCATTGACCTTCACCGTCGTGTTTACCCAGTTTGGTTTTTCTCCCTTCAAACTCCAGTACACCACTACGTTCATTATGGTTCCAATCGTGGAAATGAACATATAATGTTCCCAGGATCCCTTCAGGACAATTGATTGGTCAATTCCATTTGTTTTCCATGCCAGGCAGTTCTACCGTCCTCCTTCCAAATACCATCAGCCTTAAGTTCGTACTGAACATTTTCTGAAGCTGTCACTTGATCAAAATTCAGTTTCCATGGTATGTTGGTCCTCTCATTCTGTAAATTAATAGCTGCGTCAATCTCCAGGATGGCTCCCTTAAATGGATCAGGAAGATCTACTATTTCCGCTTCAGGGGGGGGCTGAAAAGTGCTTAGTATCCACTCTGGGTCCACAGCTTGTTCAGGCTCGAACTTGTTTGATAGCATGTAGTGAATCAGGCTATGTTTCAATTGATTGGCAACTGGTAAGCCAGAGTTCAGGTTGTACCCGCAGACAAGAAGTTTCCCTTCACCCACCTTGAATTCTAATAGGGAACCCACCTTATTATTTCGATGGAAGTCATCCACCGGTTGTGCTATGGGGCGATAAGATGCCGGCAAATCATTCAGAATAAATCCCTTTGCATCAGTACTTATGGTCTCCCACTGCCAATCCGAATGATAGGAGGTGGGGAAGTGTGAAAAAGCCGGATGATTCTCTTCAAGCAGGAGACCGATACAGGTTTTCCCCTGTCCGGGGAAAAAGGTTAAGGACCAGTATAGCGGATAGAAGTTTGCTGATACGGAGCTTTTTTCTGTGCCCAGCTCGTCTGCCAATAGCAAGACCAGTTCACCTTGCTTCAGCCTGTTCAGGGTTACGCTATCCACTTCATTGCTTATGATTAGATTTTCCATGTCAGGTTCTGGCAGTTTTTCAGGATAAACCCAAAAATCCCAACTGTTTGTAAATTCGGTGTCAATAACATCAATAGTGACGGTCACTCTTTGCGCTTCTATTATCCCGCTTAAGTCAAGTTCGATAATCCCTAAGTCGCTTAATGTACCCAAACCAAATCCTTGTTCAGGGAATGAACCCTGAGCAAGAACATTGCTTTTCTCACCCACTATTTTCCAGCTGCTTCTGGCAAGTAAATCCTTATCTCCATGATGTGAAAGCTGAGCCGTAGCCCTGAATACCTCATCAGATTGCCAAACAAATTTCTCTGCTCTTAGTAAAGGGACTGTGGAATTGAAATGCCGACGGAATTTTTCTGGAGTAGTTATTCCTTTGGACTCCCAGTGACAATCGAGCCATCCGATAAGCGCTTCACCCTGACCCTGGTAATCCTGCATGCTAAGAAGTTGAACTCCGGCACAACTTGGTGTCCGTAAAAAAGATTCAATTTCGTATTTGTACATGATCTGATTCAGTGCTCCGGATGCTTTGGTAAATGATTCATCCTGAACTGCGATTCCGTTCTTCTCCGCCTGTGTTTTAAACTTTGCTAGATTACGGGCTTTTAAAACACCGGAATACTTATCTATTTCTGACCACCTGGGATAGACTGGCCATTGCCCGATCTCATGGGCAATGATCGGGATATCCATTTTTCCATACGAATCTTCAAAATCCCAATTGGTACGAGCTCCGTTTAATCCCCTGGTCCGACCAATTCCCTGGATGTAGTGTGTGGCGGAATAATCATCCACCTCGGTAATCTGGCGTGCTGTGGATACAGCATATAATCTCCTTCCATCCTTTTTCTTCAGGTCGGATACCCACTTCTTCATCACCTCAAAATCGCTCAATTCGTTGCCGATACAGAACATGGTAAAGGAAGGGTGATTTCCATAGTGATCTACCACCCTGTTCATTTCCGCCACTACAAAACTATCGCGTTTGGCATGATAGCCTAATCCCTTAGGATGACCCTTTGTATCCATCTCGGGCCTGCCCCTTGCGATCATATCGGTACTCATCCACCAGTCGATCCAGATGGATGCTTCAGCCTGAAGGTAGATCCCCACACGATTGGCCGCTTTAAATGCCGCTTCGGGGGGGCACCAGGAGTGGAACCGGGCATGATTCAATCCATGATCCTTGTAAATACGAAAAATGTGTTCCCAATCTTCCACTGAACAGGAGGGATAACCGGTAAGCGGGAAATGAACACAATCGAGATTGCCCCTGAGAAATACAGGCTTTCCATTGATTAGGATTTTTGTTCCGTTATGGGACACTTCATAAAAGCCAAATTCGGTTTGCATAGCATCAGAGAAATCTCCGGTTCTCAATTCGACTTCCAACACATAGACCTCCGGAGTGAATTCGTTCCATTCTGAAAGTCTCCCATCAAGAGGAACTTCTGCCACGGCTCGACGAGCATTTGAAAAGTGAAGGGTTTCCAACCCTTCTATCACTTTCTTACCAGTTTTTAATGAGAAGATTGTGTAAGTAAATTCTGCATCAGTTGTACCGGGTTCATTCAGAGCAACTTCAATTTTCAGTATATCGTGACTGATATCCGGGAAAGTCCTCAATGATTCTATCCGTACCAGATCGTGAGCGCTTATCTCCATTCGACCCACTATGCCGTTCCAGAGGCTTTGGGTATATTCCCCGTATGCGTGGCCTTTATCACCAATGTTGTGAATCATTTCATTGTTTACCTCGACGGTGAGCTTGTGTTTCCCGGGAGGGACTTTTCCCAGCCGATGCACGTGCGGTGTACCCAAGGCATCCTGCCTGCTGCCATGATATTTGCCGTCGATATATATCCTGGATTCCCAAAGCACACGCTCAAGAAACACGTCAATCTCCTTGCTTGCCCATTCTGAGGGGATTTCAATATCACGCGAATACCAGGCTTTACCCACATATTTAAACTCAGGTGTAAGGATTCCAAAATCAGAACCTGTAGTTTGACAACCG
>RCNE010001684.1_pt1 | contig 12670 bp, 8 predicted proteins | sample 2041361 | NCBI WGS metagenome assembly RCNE01 (sample SAMN09708229, study PRJNA481090) | Marine sediment metagenome, whole genome shotgun sequencing project.
TACTGCGGCAGCTATCTTGCCACCGCTTACATGACCAGCGGGCTGGTGGCCGTTGTATTTTCAACCATCATGATGTGGAATATTCTCAACCTGCGACTCTTCATCGGGCAGCCGGTTGCCTGGCGGGCCTTTTGGGGTGGCGTGATGGGAATCTCCGGAATCTGTATCGTATTCTGGCATGATCTGGCCGCTTTCACGGCCACCCGCGGACTGATCGGGTTGTTGATTGCCATTGCCGGAGCCTATCTGGCGTCCATTGGGAATGTCATCAGCTCCCGCAATTCTAAAAACGGGCTGCCGGTTACCCAGGCCAATGCTTTTGGGATGGGTTACGGTGGGCTGTTGACCCTGATGATCCATTTTACCATGGGTGGGACGCTCAGCATGGACTGGTCCCTGGGTTATCTGGGCCCGATGCTCTACCTGACCGTCTTTGGTTCGATTGCGGCTTTTGGTTGCTATATGCTTCTGATCAGTCGTGTCGGTGCTGAATATGCGGGCTACGTAACCTTGTTGATGCCCATCATCGCGTTAATCCTCTCCACTCTCTTTGAGGGCTACCAATGGACCCATAACGCCATGGCGGGGGTTGCCCTGGTGCTGGCCGGTAATTTGATGATACTGTCACCGCAGTCTGCGTACCGTCGGATTATGGGCCGTTTCAGAGGCCGCCCATACCCTGAAAAACCAGCTTAACTTGGGGAAACAAACGCACTTAATTCCTAATTCCGGGCACGCTTTTCAAATCAAGCCAACAATCAAGTTCATGTAAAGGGTCATTCAGTTTACCGATTACCATCAATGTCATACCCAATATTTCGAGGGGCCCTTGCTTTGCACCTGGATCCCGGATCAAGTCCGGGATGACATTTGTGGGGAGCGGATGCCGCGGTCTTGTTGGTTTAAGTCTCCTGACTTGAACCATCGATTCCTTACCAGCAAAGAGAACAAGTGGTTCAGGTCAGAGACCTGAACCAACGCAAGGGGTGGAATGGTCACTCCATTCCCCTTTCCATCACCCCAAAAAGAGCTTATGCAAATCTTTTAGGTGGAGTGATTTGCACACTACAATGACGCGCTCATTTTCCAGAATCTGGGTGTCACCCACGGCGATTTGCCACTGGTCGTTACGGTAAACACCACCGATCAGAATCTTGCCATAATAGGTCGAATCTAATTTGGATAAGGGACGTCTTGTGATGGGGGAGCCGGGAGCCGCCAAGATTTCCACCACTTCTGCGTCAAACCCGTGAAGGTGCGCCACCGAGAGTAATTCGCCCCGCCGGATAAATTTTAAGATTTCGTTGGCGGCCAGCACTTTTTTGTTTAAGGCGATGTCCGAACCGCTGGTAGCGGCCAACACCAGGTACTCTTCCTTATTCACCATGGAAATGGTTTTGCGTTTATTGCTGCGATCTTCTTCGTTACCCGTTGAGGTGACCAAATGTTTGGCCAACATGGAACTCATAATGTTGGTTTCGTTTTCACCCGTGGCCGTAATGAAGGTATCGATATCGCTCAACCCGGCCTGTTCGAGAGTTTCGGCATCAGAGCCGTCTCCGTGGAGTACTTCGGCATAGTCTAGATGGTGACACAGCTCAGCAGCACGGGCCTCATCCTTTTCAACGATCTTGACCCGAACGTCTTTACCCATCAACTCGGCCACGCGAGTTCCCACCCGGCCTCCGCCCAAGATCATCACCCGATGCCGCCGTTGCTCTTTGACACCGGTCAACGCCATCAATTTCGGCATATCTTCCTGGGCCGTCATGATTAGCACCTGATCCTGGGGCAAAATTTCGTTATCACCGCCGGGCAGGATCGTGGTAATCCCCCGCGCAATGGCCACAACCCTAAATGGGAAGGTATTGTAAGTCATGGAGAGATCTTTTAACTTCTGATTCGCCAAGGGGGAGTCTCTATGGACCCGGGTGGCCATCACCTGGGTCTGCCCATCGGCAATATCAATAATCTCGTTTCCGGCGGTACGTTGCACCAGCCGAACAATCTCCTGGGCGGCGAGCTCTTCCGGATGGATAAAGAGATCAATTTTCAGATCCTCGGCACTGAGGACGGAATCGGGACGACTGAAATCCAACGAGCGCACACGGGCAATCTTCAATGGAATACCGAATCGGTCGGCAATCATTGCGGCCATCATATTCACCGCGTCATTGTTGGTGACCGCAATGAGGAAGTCCATATTCTCTGCGTTGGCTTCCCGCCAGCAGTCGAGCCGCATGGCTGACCCTTGAATGAAGCGTGCGTCTAAGTAACCGTCTATATGCTGAATCAAGCGGCGGTCCAGCTCAATGACGGTAACGGCATACCCTTCATGCACCAAACGCTTGGCCAGAAAGGTTCCAACACCACCAAGCCCTAATATGAGAATATTTTCCGTCGCCGTCTTTTTCCTGCCCATGCCCAGCATGAATAGATCCTTTTTTGATTGTACCAAAGAGGCTTATCAGAGCCCTCATCAATTCAATGCCCTTTGCAATTGCACCTGAATTGAATAACCACTGGTCATACAAAAGGCCTTGATTATTGTCAATGCGATCAAGCCTGTAAATACCCCCGATAGGGGATAAGATTTGCTGCCATTAGGACACATAAAGGCGAAGTGAAGTGCCAGGCGGGTATCAAAGGAAAAGGGGCAAAGATCCAGTGAAACAGAGACCTCTGCCCCCTCTTTACAGCTAACTTTGAGTGACACCTAAAAGCTTAGTTATCATTACCACGACAACACACCAGGGTCGATAATATCATTAGTAGGATCGGTTTCCACCAATTTGCTCTCAGGCGGTAGTACATCGTTCTCAACCCACTCTTCCAGGTAGCTGAAAGCACGCATAGCGTAGGCCTGCATAGGCGTCTGTAGATCTGGAATGTCTGGATCGACAGGAGTCCAGCTATATCCCCAACCGCCGTCAGCATGTTTATCCACATGACCGGCGTGAGCGATAATGTACATGCGGTATTGATCCAGTGTTCCGTAACGCTGCACCGCGTCCTTGTAGGCCAATGCCATGGAGTCCAGCGGCACCAGACCATCATCCTGACCGTGCAAGCTTAACAGCGGCGCGGAAAACTCACCGGTATTGGCGTTTTTTAGGGCATAGCGGACACTCTCTTTATTCCAACCACCGTTTTCGTCGTTGACCAGCCAATCGTAAATCGGCGGCGGTGTATCAGGGTTCGCGGGATCGGAATAGCAGGAGTAGGCCGCGGAAGCCACGGCATCGTCACCGCGCAGATCGGCTCGATAGGCAAAAGAGACCAGGTTGTAATACCCCACGCCGCGAAAGATCTCAAAGCCAGGAACATATTGATAGAAATCGAAATTAGAGCTGTAATAGCCCCAGTAGATGGCTGACTCCGGCGAAAATCCGGCATCGACCATGGGGTAGTAAGCCCCCGGAAAGCGTGGGTTTTTATCATACTCGGTTTGGGTGGCAAGGGTGCCCGGAGAGTGAAACCACCCCATGGCCAGAGTACCCTTGTCAATGGCACCAATCATGGAGTCTGCGGCGGCATACTCTTCCACAGAGACTTTACCGTCACCATCGGCGTCCATCACCCGCTTATCGAGCCAATAGGCCCCGGACCAGTCCACACCACCGTCAAACAGACGCGCCCTGCCTTTGAGTACGCGCTCGTGATCGATCTCAAGGGCCCGCCGGGTCTGGTAGCCGCCGTTGGAGAGCCCCATCACGTAGATGCGGTCAGGCATTTCGCCGGCAAATACCCGCAGACACTGTTTTCCCAAAATGGCCAGGTCGATCATCATTGGACCCCAGTACTGGGTGGGGTGCTTGCCCGAGATCATGTCGCCCGCACCACCGGGAATCCCCTTGTCTCCGGCAATAAAGGCATAGCCCGCCTCCAGTAACCACGGGATCAGGATCGCCTCGTTGGCATATTCGTTCCGCAATCCGGGTGTACCGCCCACCACCAACTTACCGTTCCAATTGGCGGGCAACCGAAAAGTGACGCTCTGCCGGCGTTTACCCCGTTTGAGAAGGCCGGTCACCTCTTTTCCAGCAATATCTGCGTTGACCGGGTCAAAGTTATGGGAATGGATCACATTGGCGTTGATCTTGCCGACTTTCGCTTGTTCTTCGGGGGCAAGGGCATCATAGTAATCGGGATCTGCAGCCGGAAGACCCCAGTACGTAATATGCGCCAAACCGCCGTCGGCACCGCCCTGGTAATCATGATTGTAGACGTTGGAAAGTCCGTGCATTTTCTTTAACATTGAAATTTTAGAACCGGCGTTCACCATAGGGTTTAGTATAAAAAGAACAGTGAAAAGTGCAACGATAAAAATACCCATTGATTTATTGCTGTTGAACATCTCCTTCTCTCCTTTCCCAATATTTCGATTGATGAAAACAAATCCAACTCGTATTGCGCCTTGGGTTTGGAAAGCCCTTATTTCATTACAGTTCAGAGATCAGATCAGGTGATAGCGTATCCGGTAACAGAAATCAGTGGCGTCCATGTTGATGGGTGTTTGAAATAGATGTGCTTTCCACTCCTCTTATTTGAAAGGGTTAAATTAATATCTTCTGCTCCGCCTCTTTTTCCGAGTCGTACAAACTGGGCTCAAGGCCCCGTTTGCTCAGTCGCTCCCCCAGCTTTGAGCGTAACGCTTCGCTGGTGGTGTGGCGGGTGACATCCTCATAGTAGGCTTCGATAATGTATTGCCCCATGTCGAGATAGGCCTCCAGCAAATCTTCGCCAATGCTGAAAGATTCATAATCCACAATGGCTTTGACCTTCTTGCCGGCCGCCTTGCACTTTTCCTCGGCCACCCGCCGAATAATTTCGATATCGTCGGCACTCTCGATCTCAAGCCCTTTGAAATTGAGCCGCAGGGTATTGGCCTCTTCCGTGTATTGGATACGAGATTCAATATCGTGGCGTAATAACGCGGGCCGGATTCCCATTTGCCGCGGCGCGAAGATTCGCGGGTCCATGGGCTGAACATCTTGAATCACCGGCTGAAAACCCATATTGGACAGAATATCGCGTTCAATGTCGATGCCCGGCGCCACTTCGATCAACTCCAACTGCTCATCCTGCAATTTAAAGACACAGCGTTCCGTTACATAATAAATTTCCTGACCGCTGTAACTGCCGATCTTACCGCTGAAAGTGATCTGTTCGACATCTTTTACGAACTTTTGGGTCCGCCCCTCCTGAAGGATGTTGAGTTGGCCGTCCACCACCTCAACTTTTAACCCTCCGGCGGTAAACGCCCCCATAAAAAAGACCCGCTTGGCGTTTTGGCTGATATTGATAAAACCACCGCAACCGGCCAGCTTAGGGCCAAACTTACTGGAGTTGACATTCCCGAAACGGTCGCACTGGGCCATACCCAGGCAGGTAAAATCGAGTCCACCACCATCGTAGAAATCAAACTGATCGGGCATATCGATGATCGCCTCGGGGTTGGTGGAGGCCCCGAAATCGAGGCCTCCGGCCGGCACCCCTCCCACAATCCCCGGCTCCACCGTCATGGTGAGATAGGAGAGGATCTTTTCTTCATTGGCGATGTTGGAAACCCCTTCAGGGACACCGATACCCAAATTGATAATATCATAGGGCTCTAAGGCCAGGGCCGCCCTACGTGCAATCACCTTGCGTTCATTTAACGGAAGTTGTGCAATGGACTTTAACGGGACCTTTATTTCACCGGCAAATGCCGGGCTATAGTGAGTGGCATAGGTCTGCATATGGTTTTCAGGACTGGCCACCACCACAAAATCCACCAAAATCCCCGGCACTTTGACCTGCTTAGGATTCAAGGTACCAGCATCGGCAATTCGCTCCACCTGGGCGATAACGCGACCACCGGAATTTCTAACCGCTGTCGCCATGGCCAGCGTATCCAGCGACAGGATCTCTTTCTCCATGGTAATATTACCGGTGGTATCGGCCGTGGTGCCGCGAATCAGGGCAATGTTGATGGGAAACGATTTTAAGAAAAGCCACTCCTCACCGCCTAATTCGACTACTTCCACTAGATCTTCCGTGGCGCGTTCATTGACCCGGCCACCCTCAATGCGCGGATCCACAAAGGTACCTAAACCGACCTTAGAGATCACACCGGGCTTTTTACCGGCCACCGCCCGATAGAGATTGGTCAACATCCCCTGGGGGAAATTGTACGCTTCAAAGGCGTTATCAAGGGCCATTTGGCCGATTTTCGGCATTAGCCCATAATGACCGGCAATAACCCGCTTGAAGAGCCCGTCCATGGCCAGCCGGTTGAGACCGCGTTCACCAGCGTCACCCAACCCCGACGAAAAGAGCAACGTAATATCCTTAGGGGTTTTTGTTTCCCGGTAGCGCTCTTCCAAGGCGATCAAAAGTTCTTCGGGTGTTCCGTTACCGACAAAGCCGGCTGCCGCCATCGTATCACCGTTTTTGATACAGGCGATGGCTTCCTTTGCCGTTGCAATCTTGTTTTTTTTCATGATGCTCGGCCTGGGTTATTTGATGATTTTTAATGCTTTTTGGAAAAATCGTCGCGCATTTCGCGTTTTAGCATCTTTCCGGCCACATTGCGGGGAAACAGGTCCATTACCACCACATCCCGAATGCGCTGGAACTTGGCGTCCACACGGCTGTTGGTCCATTCGATCAATTCTTTGGGGTTCAGTTCAGTCCCGGGCATGGGCACCACCGCAGCAATGGGGACCTCGCCCCACTTCTCGTCGGGGATCCCGATCACGGCCACCTCGCTGACGTTCGGATGCCGGATGACGATCTCCTCGATGTCCTTGGGATAGACGTTCACACCACCAGAAATGATCATGTCTTTGATACGGTCCACAAGGAACAGAAATCCATCTTCGTCCACGTAGCCAGCGTCCCCCGTGTGCAGCCAGCCATCGATGATCGCCTTTTCGGTCAGGTCCGGGCGTTTGTAATAGCCGGGCATCATCATAGGGCTCTTACCACAAATTTCTCCGATCTCTTCGGGCGCGCACTCGCGGCCTTCGGCATCCAGGATACGCATCTCCATAAAGGGCGCCGGCACACCCACGGAACCGACCTTACGAATAGCGTCGTGTTTGTCCAGCACCGTCATAAACCCTTCAGTCAGCCCATAGAGTTCGTAAAAGCGACCGGGCAACGCTTCGTTAAGGCGGTGCTTGTACTCGAGCAGCAGCGGCGCCCCCACGTTGTGAATCATCCCCAGGGAGGTCAGCTTTTGGGGATCGAAGGCCGGGCTGTTGAGAATGGCCACGATCTGCGCCGGCACCATGACGATGTGGCTCACCTTTTCTTTTTCGATATCGGCGATGACCGCTTCTGGATCAAATTTTTCATGGAGAATATATTTCGCGCCCAGGAACATCCAAGGCATCAGATCCAGCATAGCGCCGTTGAAAACGATGGCACCGGCGTGCAGGCATACGCTTTCGGGGGTCATGCGCCATGAAGCGGCGAAGATGGTGCAGTACATGGCCCGTACGTAATGGGTGTGCACGATCCCCTTGGGCGCTCCAGTGGTACCGCTGGAATACATGATATTGTACATGTCGTGGTCGTCGATGGGGATCTCAGGCGGATTCTCTTCACTGGTCGGACCAACAAAGGCTTCATAGATGCGAAATCCTTCCCGGTCGTCCTCCAGCCCCACCAACACGTAGCGGTCGTCGGAGATGGCGGCGAGGCCCGGGCGCAACCGGTCCAGCATATCGGCAAAACCGGCATCGGCGATCACCAGGGCGGTGTCCGAGTTTTTCAGCAAGGTAGCCAGCCCACCTTCATTCAGCATGGTGCTGCTGGGCACGATAATCAGACCGGTCTTGGCCGCGGCCCAGTATGCCGCCATGAGCTGAGTGCAGTTGGGCAGGACCGTGGCGAACTTGTCTCCCTTTGAAAGTCCGCAATCCAGCAGGGCGTTAGCCAATTTGTTTACGTAAGCATTGAAGGCCTTGTAAGTAAACCGTTCTTGCCCACAGACAAAGGCTGGATGGTCAGGGCGGTAGCGTGCATGGTGAGGTAAAAGACTGCCGATATTCATGGATTTTTCCCTTTCCTACTAGATTCAGGTCAAAAATGTAAATGAGTTATCCTGTCTATAGCTATAATCAGGCATAGCCAGATTAGATTACATTTTCCACCATATAAAGCCGGGTAAAACTATCAAAAAAAATCATTAGTGTCCGGGGCTTTGAATTCCCACCGGTCAATGACACATACGGCAAAGTGGACTTGTCACCCGGCGGGATAATCGAACCAACTTATCTGTTATCGTTTTTAAGATAACGCTTAGAGGTCGATCTCCTCGGACCCCACAGATTACAAAGAGCGTGTCAACATTCTTTCTATCTGCGTATCATCTACGAATAATTATTTGGTTGGAACAAAAATCTTCAGTCGATCATCTTCCCCCGATCATTTCCTATTGTTTCAGCTTTTCAGCAGGCCTATATCCTTCGGGGACATTGGTTTTCATACCATCTAACATTACCTGAAAAAGACGCTTGGGATATAAGTAATGATGGATGGGAAAAGAATGCAGATCAAAACCCCAATGGCTTGCAGCGCGATGAACGGTAACACACCTTTGTAGATCTCCATCATTTGGTATCTTCCCGAGGGCGCTGCACCCGCAAAATAGAACAGTGCATAGCCGAAGGGAGGCGTTAAAAACGAGGTTTGCAAAACAATGCAGACGAGCATTGAAAACCACAGAGGGTTAAAACCCAACTCCAGACATACGGGCATGTAAACGGGAAGACAGACAAGCAAAATAGCGACCCAGTCGATAAACATACCCAGTAAAAATACAGCCAAAAGCATGATAAAGAGAATCATCGCCGGCTGGAGGTCACCTCCGATGAGCAGATCGGTGATGACATCGCCCCCCCCTACAAAGAGAAAGGTAGCGCTGAAGAGGTTGCCAAAAAGTACCAGGATCATGACCATGGATGTGGTCTTGAGTGTTGCTTTACATGACTCGAAGACTACCTCCCAATTGAAGCTCCCGTGGGCGATGGCTAAAATAGCTGCGCCCAAAACACCAACACCTGCCGCTTCGGAAGGTGTTGCGACCCCTAAAAGGATGGTGCCCATAACCGAAAAAATCAGCACGAGCGGTGGAACCATGGATTTGATCACCATCCACATCTTTTGCTGGGCTGAGTAACTGGAGGCCTCTTCTTTGCTGATGGGAGGTCCAAACGTCGGCTTGACCTGGCACACAATAAAAACGTAGGCCATGTACATAAGTCCAAGCATCAGGCCCGGAAGAATGGCCGCCGCGAATAGGGCGCCCACCGAGGTTTCCTTGAGACCTGTTAGCCCGCCATAGACCACCAGCATGATACTGGGAGGAATCAAAATACCGAGTGTGCCACCGGAACAGATCAATCCAGCGGCCATTCCCTTATTGTATCCTTTTTCAAGTAGTTTGGGGCCTGCCAGGAGTGTCATGCCGACTACCGAAGCGCCAACAATCCCCGTCGTGGCCGCCAAAATCACACAAACAAAAATAACGGCGAGACCCAATCCCCCCTTGATGGCACCCATAACCACGTATAGGGCTTCGAACAAGGCATCCGATATTTTGGCACGATCCAGCAACTGCGCCATTAAAATAAAAAGGGGGACCGCTACAAGCACAAAATTATTCATGGTGCCCCAGGCGTTGTTAATAAAAAATCCCAAAAGACCGTCGACGTTGAAACCGTTTTCAATCAAGCCGAAAATCACAGCGGTCCCAGCAAGTGAATATGCCAAGGGAAGTCCGAGTACAATGAACAAAATAAGCGTGGCGAACATACCAATGGTTAAAATTTCTGGACTCATAGCATCCTCGTAGTAAACGAATTACTTATGACCGATGGTCATCAAGCGCTTGATCAAGTTGGAAAGGACTTGAAGAAAAAGAAAGGTAAACCCCAAAGCCATCAACAGTTTGACCGGCCAGATCGGTGGTGCCCAAGCAGAAGAGAGATCTTCAAAAATCTTGGTCGACGTGATCGCGTTATCCCAAGCCCAGACACCAAGCATAGCAACCAAGGGAAGTGTAACGCCGATTGTCAAAATGATGTAAAGAATATCTTGTGCTTTTTCAGGAAGTCTGCTGCTGAAAATATCGACCCGCACATGTCCGTCGAAATATTCAGTGTAGCCATATCCCATGACAAAATGGACCCCAAAAATAAAGGTCGTGAACTCCAGGCCCCAAATCGTCGGCGCGTTGAAAAAATAACGCCTGATCACCTCATAGCACATCATCACGACGAGAAGCACCATCAGCAGAGACGATACTTCCGCCTGTTTCACGACAATCTTGTCGATTGTTTTCGTGAGCCACTTCATAGATCCCTCCAGCTTTAACCGTCAAACGGCAGCACTTTAAAAAACAAAAAAGCCCCACACCGCATACACTGAGTAGAAAACGACAATCCATACCGCGCGATACATTCGGGGTATTAACTACCGGGGTTGCCGATGACCGGCTGAATTTCGATCTAATCGGCGGATCCAGCCGGCCTTGATTTGGCAATTTTCCTTGTTCAATGATTTTTTCTACTCGTGCAGTTTTCCTTGCACGACTTCATCCAGCGGCCACGGCGTCACACCGGCTCTGGCGGCACGCCAATCGGCGAAATCTTTCTTCAGGGCCTCCTGGGACTCGAGTAATCGCTTGCAGTCAGGACATCTTGCTTTTACTTTTTCCATATAGGCTTGCGTCGTCTTGGCAAAATCGACGATGGCTTTTTCATCCATCATGACGATTTCAGATTTTTCTTTGAAGCGGCGGATGGCTTCGGCGTTTAGGTTGTTGATCCAGCTGTAGCTCCAGAGTTGGGTCTCCTTGGCGGCCGTGTCGAGGATCCATTTTAGATCGTCGCCCAGTTTGTCGTAGGAGTCCTTGTTGAAAAAGAAGGCGAATTGGCAGCCGGGCTGATGCACGCCCGGCTGGATGATGTATTGGGTGACTTCGTCAAAACCCATCGGATAGTTAACTGCCGGTGAGGAGAACTCGGCCGCATCCAGGACACCGGTCTGCAGTGACAGATAGACCTCACCACCCGGCGTGGCTACACCAGAGGCGCCGAGCTCATTGAGGATATCGAGGTACCAGCCCCAGGTCCGGACCTTCATCCCCTTGAAATCTTCCATGGTGGAAGCTCTCTTGCTTGAGTTCAGTCCCATTTCCTGGCCAACCTGACCACCGGGCAGGGCAAAAAGATTGTATGGGGCATAAAGGGCCTGCATCTCTTCCAGGCCACCCCTTTCGTAAAGCCAGATATTGTAAAGTTCGGCGTCCAGCCCATAAGGTACAGACGCGACGGTGATAAATGCCTCGTTCTTGCCCTTCCAGTAACCGGGCCAGTCATGGCCGGCATCGAAGGAACCCTTGCTGACCGCATCGAAAATTTCCATGGCGGGAACCAGTTCCCCGGCCGAAAAAGCTTTAATCTCTAGGCGACCACCGGAAGCCAGGCGAACGGTGTCACAGAAATGGACCGCCATGTCATAGAAAAGCAAGCCTTTGGACCAGGGGAGCACCATTTTCCAACGGTGTTTTTTATCGCTGGTTGCGACCTTTAGATTTTTGACTTCTTCAATTCTGTTGTCTGCGCCGAATTTCGTTCGATCTGACTTTGTCTTCTGGTCCTGAGCCATTGCCAGGTTGGCAGTGAATAAAAAGATTACCGAAAAAATTGCGGCCACTTTTAGACATTTTTTCATAACTCCTCCTTTTTGGGCGACGCTTAACGTACGCCGCACGGTTTTATATCAGCCTCAGCTTTCCATTATTGAAAAGCACCTTGCTTGATTTTATCATCCCTTCGAGGATGTCAACAAGAAGCAATTATCTCTATTACTTGAACGTTGTCCCCCTCAGTTTTACCGCCTCCGATACTGCAAAGCCACCCCACGCTAATACCAAGGTGTGTCAATCCTATCTTCTTGAAATCTTGTTAACACATGGTCCAAAATATGCTCTCCTCAACAGGGCGAACAAACTGAACCCATCTCGGTTCGAACTCCAACGTGTTCGGAGTAAAAGAGCCAAGATGCCGTAAGAAAGACGATGATATTTAAAACCTTTAGAAGAAACAATACAGTGTATGCCAAAATCGTTTCCGATGTCTCTAAGGAATTTCTGATGAATTTATAAATGTTATTCGCGGCTACTTAGAAAAAACCGTTATAAACGCTCACGCCCTAACTTCTAAGTAAGCAATTTTCATGCCACGGTTCATCCGAGAAAAACTGTGTTGAATAACAGAAACACCAAAAACCACATATTCTAATTTAGTTTAATATTCAGTATCTTACACCAAATACTAACAAAATGTTTGTCGTTTACCAGAATCAATGCTATCTCACAAAAGTGTCTCAATAATTAGACATGTCGACTTTTTGAGACATCCGATGTGGACAGTAACAGGAAAAATGATGTCGGGCATGCTGCTTCGCAAAAAACCTGATTTCATTAAGCATTTCATTGGTGACACACAAATTAAGGTCATTATGGTGAGCCTATTTACTCTTTGCACCCTTTTCTATTGCTTTATCGGTCGTCAGATCGGTCGCTATTCACGAACAACATAAGTTGAGAACCAGTGTAGTGGAACAGAATCTATACAATCGGCAACTAATTGATAATTAAAGCATATATAAA
>RCNE010001494.1_pt1 | contig 12659 bp, 7 predicted proteins | sample 2041361 | NCBI WGS metagenome assembly RCNE01 (sample SAMN09708229, study PRJNA481090) | Marine sediment metagenome, whole genome shotgun sequencing project.
AAACTAGAAAATTTAACCAATGTCCCTGTTGTAATCGAAAACCTTAATAATACGATTAATCTAGCAGAGACTCGTTTTGGTCAACCTCAAGGCGACAATAATGTATTACTGGTAAGAGTAGGCACGGGTTATGTGGGTGCTAGTCTTATTGTAGACGGTCGAATATTGCGCGGTGCAAAGTCGGGAGCTGGTTTAATTGCTCACATTCCCATTAACGCAAATCAGATGCAATGCGAATGTGGTCGTAAAGGCTGCTTAAATACTATTTCTTCCGGATTTGGTATTTTGGCTAGAAGCCAGAAAAAATCTCACGTTTTTTTTGAGCCTAAGGATGTATTAGGCAGTAACGCTCAAATTCTTTCTATATTGAGTGATGCTGATAATGACGACAGGGAAGCACAAAATCTATTGAAAGAAGCTGGCCAAGCTCTGGCTATTTACTTAACACAATTAGCAGAAACAGTCTGCCCGAATACAATCATTGTGGCAGGTAAAGTAGGTTTATCTCCTTATTACTTTGATAGTTTCTGTGATGCATGGAATGACTTGTCATTAGAAAAAACTCGCGACACCGTAGAAATAATTAAATCACAAAAGACTGTCTTAAAGGCTTCAGTTGATTTAGCAATTAATCAGTTTTTATTGTCTACCGATTTACCAATGGAGCCTCTAACAAAGTTGTTTCAATCAAGATTAGGAGAAGCAGCATGAACAATAGTAAACCCAATATTCTAATGTTGATGGTGGATCAAATGACCATCAATGCAATGAGTATTTATGGTAATAGTATCTGTAAAATGCCAAATCTCGAACGCCTTGCTTCTGAAAGCGTTGTTTTTGAAAATGCTTATTGCGCCTCACCTTTATGCGCGCCAGCACGATTTTCACTACTTAGCGGACGACAATCTGTCAATATTAATGCCTTTGATAATGCGAGTAATTTTGAAACCCGTATTCCAACTCTAGCGCATTACCTTCGTGAGCAAGGTTATTGGACAACGTTATGCGGAAAAATGCACTTTATTGGACCTGACCAATTGCATGGTTTTAATGAAAGAATTACTACAGACGTATATCCAGCTTCCTATGCTTGGGTGCCTCATTGGGATAAAGGAGCAGGTTATATCACTTCAGGGGTCACCTGTGCTTCGGTCTTAGAAGCTGCACCATGTGTACGCTCTATGCAAATGGATTATGACGATGAGGTCGAATATCGAGGTATACAAAAGATATACGATTTAGCACGTAGTAAAGATCAATCTCCTTTTTTCCTTACCATGTCTTTTACGCATCCACACCATCCATTTACGATCAGTCAGGAATACTGGGATAGATATGATCACAATGAAATAGACAAACCAATGGTTGGAGACATTCCTTTCGAGGAATTGGATTATCACAGTCGTGGACTTTATTTTGCCCATGGACGTCATCTGCACGAAGTTCAGGATAAACATGTAACAAATGCTCGACATGCTTATTATGGAATGCTGTCGTACGTTGATGACAAAATAGGGCGTATTCTCGATACTTTAGAAAAGACACAGTTAGATAAGAATACAATGGTTATCTTTACTTCTGATCATGGAGAAATGCTTGGTGAACGAGGTATGTGGCATAAACATAACTTCTTTGAGCCTTCTATGCGTGTGCCATTATTATTTAAGTTACCCAATGTTATAAAGCCTAAGCGCTCTAATTCTGTTGTTTCACACATAGATATTGCTCCGACGATCTTAGATTACTTAGGAGTAAAACCGAAAGAAAATAGATTTGATGGAAAGAGTTTTAGTACTGAATTTCAAGATAGCGCTGAAGTTGAAGAACGTCCTATTTTTGCAGATTATTTAGCCATTGGCCCCTGTGTTCCATGTCGAATGGTTAGAAAGGGCGCCTATAAATACATTTATACGCATGGGCATGACGAACAATTATTTAACCTTTCCATTGACCCAAATGAGCTGAATGACTTGTCTCAAAGCTCAGAACATCAAAATATTAAAGGTGAGTTAAATAGTTTGGTTTTCCAAGGGTGGGATCCAAAACAAGTTGATGTTCGAGTTAAACAAAGTCAGCGACGACGAATATCAATAAATAGTGCTGGAGGTAAGCAACCTACTTGGGATTATGTCTATCGACTCGGTGATGACTCTCGTTTTGTACGTAATCGTGAAGTGGATGGAACTAAAGGTAAATATCGTTTACCTCTTATTAATACAACCCCTCCAAATAAACCAAAAATGACCCAAACTGATATTGATGCAGCTATGGAATCGGGGAAGTTATCATGAGTAAAAAAAGCAATAAGCAGCCCAATATTTTATTTATTATGGCTGATCAATTAGCTGGGCCAGCGTTACCGCTTAATGATGAAAGCTTTGCAAAAGCTCCTAATTTAAAAAAATTAGCGGACAAAGGTGTTGTATTTGAAAACGCTTATTGTAATTTTCCTATTTGTGCACCTTCTCGAGCATCGTTACTCTCTGGTTTATTGCCTCATAGTTTTGCTCAATATGATAATTCTGCAGAATTCCCTGCTGATATTCCCACTATCCCACATTATCTTCGTCAACTAGATTATCGGACGGTATTAAGTGGAAAAATGCATTTCATCGGTCCAGATCAGCAGCATGGATTTGAATCTAGGCTTACCACTGAAATATATCCTGCCAATTTTGCTTGGACTGTTGATTGGACTCAAGGTGCTAAATTCAGACCTACTAATTTGACTATGGCACCAGTTATGGAAGCAGGTACTTGTATTCGTTCATTGCAAATTGATTACGATGATGAGGTTGAATATAACAGTGTTCAAGGATTATATGATTTAGCCAGAGAACAGGATGACAAGCCTTTCTTTATAACGGTATCTTTCACCCATCCACATTCACCCTATGTTACGTCTCAGGAGTACTGGGACAAATACGAGCATAGTGATATTCCATCACCTAAAGTAGCAGATATACCGTTAGACGAAAAAGATCATCTGAGTCGTAATTTGCATTACTGCCAGGGACGTGACGAACAATCCGTAACTGATGAACAAATTCGTACTGCAAGACATGCCTACTTCGGCATGATTTCTTATATCGATGATAAAGTTGGAGAAGTACTTTCTGTGCTTGAAGACAGTGGCTTGGCTGAAAATACAATTATTGTATTTACTTCAGATCATGGCGATATGATGGGTGAAAGAGGAATGTGGTACAAACAGCATTTCTTCGAATGGGCTAGCAAAGTACCTTTAATTATTAGCTGGCCTGAACATTACAAAGCCAAACGCGTAACTCAAGATGTATCACTTGTTGATTTATTACCGACGATACTTGATCTGGCAACATCAGGAAAAGGCTTGAAAAGCTTAGGCGAACATCACGGCCATAGCCTTTATCCATTCCTTATAAATGGTAATACTAAAGACTGGAATTATCCTGTTATATCTGAATTCTCAGCCGACGGATCCACTGGCCCAAATAGGATGGTTTTACAAAACCGTCTTAAATATATGTATTTAGAAGGCGTCGAAGAATTATTAATTGATCTAAACAATGATCCCCTAGAACTAAAAAACTTACTTGATGATCCTGATTATCAAGAAGAACTAGTGCGTTTACGTGAAATCGCATTTAAGGATTGGGATCCTGAGAAACTTAAAGCATTGATTCTTGGAGATCAGCAAAACCGTTTGATGATTCATCGCATTACAGATGGAGAACCAAGTTATGTTTATGCTCTAAGTGATGATGATAAGCGTCGTTATGTGCGAAATGCGAGTGCAGCAGATACCAAAGCTCGTGCAAGATTCCCCTTTGTTGAACCTGCAATACCTAATTCAAGTTCTGGAATTAGGTGAGGTCTATTATGAAAATGAACAGTAAGTTTTTTCTTGTAATAGCTATTTTATTAGTTGTTATTTTTTTTGTGAATTTGGCAATTGGTAAATATTTGGTAATCATGAAACTCCCAACTTCACTTCATTTAGAGGGAGTCACAGAATTTATTTTACTGCTTATTGCAGTTGTCTTTTTTGCTATCAGTGCGTTACTTAAAGAAAAAGCAAAAGTAAGTACTCTTAAGCAAAAACCGAAGTAGTCACGTACTTAATATGGAGAGTAGAAAGATGAAAGAATATCAAGAAGAGCTTGAAAATAGTGAAAGACGTCGTTTTTTTGAAGCAACGACAAAATATGGATTTACTGCAGCTGTTATAGCTGGCGCAGCGGGAACTTTATTCTCACCTGAAGCTGTAGCACAAACATCAAGAGAAGAAACAGAACGTAAAAAAAGTGCCAAGCATGTAATGACCTTTGCTACAGCATATATTGTTGGAGCTTCCCGTTCATATCCAATCATGCAATTGGATTTCAAAGAAAATGTTCAAAATATGACGAATGGTAAGGTGTATGTGAATCTTGCACCAGGTAAAAAACTAGGTGCTGGAGGAAAACTTGTAAAGAAAGTCCAAACTGGAGTGATACAGGTAGCACAACATTCAGTGTCAAATTTTGCCCCTTTTGCCCCTGAAGCAGATTTAATCAACTTACCATACATGTGTGCTCGCAATCAGGAAGTTGTAAATTTAGTAACTTCTGATGCATGGAAGTCAGTAGTAGACCCTAAAATTGCTGCTGCCGGGTTTAAGGCATTATGGTATACATCAACTTCAGCTAGAACATTTGCGGTACGCAAGGGAATGGACCCAATTCTTACACCTGATGATTTAAAAGGAATTAAGTTCCGAGTTCCTGGATCTGAAATGTTGCAAAAATTTTATCGAATGTTAGGTGCAAACCCAACACCTATTGCTTGGGGTGAAACTCCTTCAGCTATTAAACAAGGTGTAGCTGATGCGCTCGATCCGGTTCTTGCAGGTCTGTATATCACCGGCTTTTCCGATATTCTTTCCCATGTAAGTTTGTGCCAGTCGGTGCATGGATTGCAGGTCTATAGTTGTAATCTCAAATGGTTTAATAGCTTACCAAAGGATGTTCAAGAGGGTATTGAATTCGCAAGTGATACAACATTTAGACAAAATCTAGCTAAGGTTCCAGCAGCATTTGCCTATTGCTCTGCTGAAATGAAAAAGGCAGGTGTACAACTACATGAATTCAGCGAGGACCAGATAGCTCCATTTAGAGAGTTAGCTGGGTATCAGCGTCCGGAATGGGATGAGTGGAAAGTTAAGTTGGCAGGATCTCAAGCCAATTTTGAAAAAATGCTTGAAGCTACAAAAACACAAGGAAATTATTACGTTCATAACGTTTAACTGCGTGTATCAGCAGCTCATAACCGAGTGTGACTAAACATTCGGTATGAGCTCTTACTTTTTTTAATACATTACTACTGTTGGAGTGCTATGAATGAGTATCAGGAAAATATTACAGGCTATAGATAGAGATGGTGAGCGTTGGTTATTATTCGTGTTCTATGCGTATATCGTAGCCGTTATTTTCATAGAAGTAGTGAGACGCTTTATTTTTAATTATTCCTCAATCTGGGGTGAAGAGACTGCCCGATATGCTTTTATTTATTTGGTTTGGATTGGTGCAGCTGCAGCAGTAAAAGATCGAGCCCATATCCGCATAGATATACTTCATAAATTTTTACCACAAAAAGCAGTGAATTTTTTATACGTGCTTGGAGATGTAGCTACTCTTTTGTTTGCATGTGCTGCATTTTATTGGTCATTTGAATCGGTACTTACTTCTATTAATTTTAACTCTGCCACACAGGGCTTGAGGATAAATCAAGCATGGTTTACCTTCGCTATTCCCTTTGGTTTCATGTTAATTTTTTATCGACTCATACAATCCATGAAACGCGATATTTCTGATATTCGTGCCGGTAGACCTGTATTTACTGGTGCAAAACTATTTGGGTAAAATTATATGTATGAACTTTATCAACAACCCGCCGTTGCATTAGACTTCGGATGGGACGTAGCTGGTCCTTTGCTTTTTATTGTATTTTTGCTCATTCTAGGAATACCTATGTGGGTATCCATGGGAATTGGGTCAATAGCACTACTTCACTTTACGGAAGTATTGCCCGTTCGATTATTGGGTGAATCACTATTTGAAGGTATGGATGCTTTTGCTTTAATTGCAGTGCCGCTATTTATTCTTACTGGAGATGTGTTAGTTAGGACTGGCTTATCTAATAAACTACTCAATGTTGCTGAAGCGACAGCAGGGAGTTTTCGTTCTGGTTTTGGTACATCTACAGTACTAGGCTGTGGTTTTTTTTCCTGTATATCGGGTTCTGATGCAGCAGGGTGTGCGGCACTTGGCAGAATGACGATGGATCGTTTAACAGAGGCAGGGTATCCGCGTTCCTACGCCGCAGCGTTAGTGGCTTCTGGTTCTTGTACAGGTATTCTTATTCCACCGTCAATCGCTTATATTGTTATTGGCTTGATACTTGGTATTTCGGCTTCTACGTTATTCGTAGCAGCAATCATTCCAGGTATCCTCGTTTTAGTAGCGATCATGATTACAAATGTCATTGTAAATCGTACCAAGAATTATGAACATTCAATGGCTCGTTTCTCATTTGCTAATTGGCGTAAGGTTGCATGGGATAGCAAATATGCATTGATGGTGCCAGTTATCATTCTTGGGGGTATTTACTCAGGGACTTTCACTCCAACAGAAGCTGCCGCTGTTACGGTAGTGTTAACAATTTCCATAGGGCTATTTCAAGGGACTTTAAAGTTTGAGGACTTCCCTGACATGTTGGTAAGTTCCGCGAAAGTGAACGGAGTTATATTACCAACCGTAGCGCTTTCGTTGCCACTAGCGGAGGCATTGGGAGCGCTTTCTGTGCCACAGTATTTTATTGAGCAAGTACTTTCTTTAACCGAAAATTATTATCTTATCTTATTAATAATTATAGGAATACTTGTAGTAGCAGGTCTAGTAATGGAAGCCGTACCTAATATTGTGCTGATTGCGCCTGTATTATTTCCACTATCACAACAGATAGGAATGGATCCGATACATTTTTGTATTTTGATGGTAACTAGTCTTGGTATTGGATTTATTACACCACCCATAGGGCTTAACTTATTTGTTATTTCTGGTGTGACTGGAGAATCTATTTTAGATGTATCAAAACACGTTTTCCCCTTTGTGTTTGCGATGTTTTGTGTGGCGGTTTTGATTGCATTAGTACCAGAAATTTCACTGATATTATTGGATAGATGACATATCAAATAGAAACTATCTAAGAGACACCCTCCCACTTTTTATAGGTTTTTAAATAACTAATGGAAGATACCTTAACTAGATCTATAGCTAATATTGATGCGGGTAAGTGTTTATTTACCTATGCAGTGATTGCCGACACTCACTTAAACGAAGACGAAGATAATACTAGCAATTCGCCATTTAATGTAAACCGCCTTACTAATCGTCGTCTTCGTTATGTGATCGACGATTTAAACAAACGTGATCTTGCACTGGTATTTCATCTTGGTGATGTCGTACATCCAGTTCCATCTATGGGTCAATTATATGCGGATTCAGCTGCACGTTTTCATGAGCAGATGGAAATACTTAAACACCCACTGCATGTCATACCAGGTAATCATGATGTTGGGGACAAGCATACAGAGTGGGGGCCAGCAGGGATAGTAAATGACACTTTTTTAAAGGCATGGACAAAACATTTCGGTGATCATTATTTTAAAGTAAAACATGATGACATTACTTTTATCGGTATCAATGCACAGCTTGTTGGTTCTGGCTTAGACATGGAGCAGGAACAAAAGATATGGCTTGAATCTAGCTTACAAGAACTGGATGGAGATCGTATTTATCTATTTACACATTACCCTCCTTTTCTAACTGATACTGATGAACCAGAACACTATGATAATTTATCAAAAGCTGGTAGAAGTTGGTTATTAGCATTACTTGATAAATATAATGTTGAAGCTTTATTTGCAGGTCATGTACACCATTTCTGGTATAACCAAATTGGTGATTGCCAATGTTATTTACTTCCATCAACTGCTTTTACCAGACAGGACTACGCAGAAATGTTTCGTGTAGAACCTGCAGATGAATTTGGGCGTAATGATGAAAAGAAATTAGGGTATTTACTAGTTCATGTTCATGAACAAGGCCACTTTATTGAAATGGTTCGCTGTTATGGTAAGGAAAAAGGAGAATTTAATCTAACAAGTGATAAGGATGAAGTTAGTTTCAATAAGCCACTTAGCATAGTAAACCCAATAACAAATAAAGCAGCAATACTAGGTTTTGACCTTCGACAAGATTGGGCAGAAATGGTGCAAATTCCACCTTCAGGGGGACTTGATGAGTTTGATCGTAAATGGGTGCGTAATGATTACGCACTGTTAGCATTATTGGAAATGGGTGCTAAAAACTTACGCATTCCTTTTGCTGATATCAAAGACCTAAAGCGTCAACAACGTCTGCAGGATTTAAAAAAACTAGGTTTTGAATTTACTTTATTTTCATTCGGGCTACCAGAAGAAGCTTTCAATACTGAGTTGGCAAAAGTCATATCAACATTGATCAATTCTTGGGAAATATCTTGGTCAGTTGAAAAGCTAGATGAGTTAAAGGCATCATTTATACGATTACCTGCCGATTTTGATTGTCAGTTATCATTTTCACCGTTACGTTCCAAGGCTGATATTATGAAATCGGGACGAACTTATTACCATGTGATCAATCATGGTTACACTACTACTGATAATCAATTATCAGACTTAATCACAGAAACAATAGATAATAATTTTTCAGGGTATGTATTTCGTTGTGGTTTTGAGGATTCTATTTGGGAATCGATAACGTTAGTCGCAGAGACTAATAAAAAAACAAAATTACATAGTTCGATACACCTGCGGATAACAGTGGATAATCCCGCTGAAAATCAAGTTAGCGAATCTTTTATTTGTAGACGTCTGGCAGAAGCCATTGTATATGGTTGGTTACATAAAGTTGATAACATCTTTTGTGATACTTTAGCCACGAGTGATAGGGGCCATTTCCCAAGAGAAGGCGTTCTTGATCGCTTATACAATCCTAAACAGGGCTATTATGTAATTAAACATTTTCATGCTTTTTTAAGCAGTATCGATTCAAGTTTAATCAATACTTATACTATTGAATCTGACGAGAAGACTGGGAATACACTATTACAAGTTGAGTTGGAAGAGGGGGTATTGATTTTCATAATATCTTCATCTAAAGATTGGTTGAAGAGGGTAGTAACTCAAATATTTACTAACTCAGAAAGCAAATTTCAACGACTAAATTGGTTTTTAGGAGAGTTAGAAGTTTTGACATCTGCGGATAGTTTTTTAATTGATAATGAATACAATTCTGTTGAAGGGTTAAATATAGAACTTTTAGTAAGTAAAGTGGATTAAAAAAGGGTGGTTAAGTATTTTAGTTGGATGTAAACAGTGATGATCTGCATAGGATAATAGTGAAACACAATAGCCCATAGTATTTCAAAATACGTAATGATCAAACGTCAATTAGCCCTTATCAGTCGATTTGGGCTTTTTTTAAGCTACATGTGAAACAACCAAATAAGTTTTGTTTCATTTCGATAAATGATTCAAGTCTCCAGTAAGAACAATACGAAATCTAAAATTATATAATTGATATTATAGTGTCCACTAATTTATGACTTAGTAGGCACTAATTAAGGATTACTTGAAATTTCTATTAATCGATTTAATAGACATATTTTTCACAAGGTTAAAGAATAAATATGTGTTCATCATCGGACTTTTTTTATACTTGCGATTAAAAGTGGGGAGTGACTCATAATTTATAACTTAGCGTTAGGCGATGTCAATGAGCATCCAATTTTAGCTCTGGTAAGCAATAAAAAATAGCATAGAATAAGGTGATAATACTGTCAAGGTGGGTCAAAACAGCATGCTCACTGACAACCTGATTCCACATGGAAAGAGTTGCACATGAAATACAAAAATTGTAAGAGAACTCCTTAAGGCAGCATGTTCCCAATTTATGAACTAATGTTGTATCAATATCAGATAGAACCTCTATGTAACTAAGCGATATACCTTGCTGCAACGATCGTTGAGGGTAATAGGGTGGTTTTATATTTAAAATATCGAAATGATGAAACAAAACTACTAAGTGTGATTCATTTAAAATTAAATACTTAAACTGAATTCTTACAAAGTACTGGGGGTGTGGGGGTCGTCAGTTCGAATCTGGCCGCCCGACCATTTTCCTAAATCAAAACAATAACTTATGTTCCTCCTATTTGCTTGCCTCTACGGGTCAGAATTCTGAGTTGTCACTGAGTTGCCGTTTGCAATAAATAGAACGGTGAATTTAATGATGATTCAATGATATATCTACTTGTCATCCATCTTATGAAGTAGGTATATTTTGTAGTTGAGAAGCTTGCTAGAAATAATGTAGTCACTAGTATCAACATAGTATTTTCTAGCTCTCAATGAGCATCCATATTTGACCCATATATGTATCGAATATTGACCCACCTTATGATTGTTATTTTAGAGCCTTTTGTTGGCTTTGTTTAAATCGATAAGAATCATTTTTTATTTCTATTATTGAGCAATGATGCGGCGACGCTGAAACATATTACCAACATTTGGAAACATTATGTAAGGACTTTGAGGAGGATTCTGCTTGAAAGTAGTACCTCAAAAATAAGCAATATCCGTCCAGCATTTATATGCAATTACTCCCATCCTAAAGGAATGATTTAAGTAGATGACACAATCTGGCTACGTACAATTACGACTGTCACGCAAAGGCCATATAAGTGATCATATGTCTGCTGGACTGTTAATTTCTTATGATTTAATTATTTGTGGTTTATAGTGAACATATTAAAAAAAAATTTTAGCTGAAATCACAAAAGGGATTTTCATATAACAGCTTCTACCATGCTAAATCAAATAGAGATTAGGACAGAATAATGAAAACCGAAAACAATCCATCAAAACAAAATGGGCCTCTTAACACGGATGAATTACGGAAAATCAATGCCTACTGGCGTGCTGCAAATTACTTGTCGGTAGGCCAAATTTATCTGCTGGATAATCCCTTATTAAAACAACCCTTAACGCTAGAACATATTAAACCAAGATTGTTGGGTCATTGGGGCACTACACCTGGTTTGAATTTCATTTATGCACACTTTAATCGCATTATTAAAGCGCAGGACTTAAACGTAATTAATATCACTGGTCCTGGCCATGGAGGCCCCGGCATAGTCGCCAACACCTGGTTGGAGGGAACTTACAGTGAGGTATATCCCAATGTTTCTCAGGATGAGGAGGGCATAAAAAGGTTATTTAAACAATTTTCCTTTCCAGGCGGAATTCCCAGTCATTGTGCACCAGAAACACCGGGGTCAATCCATGAAGGTGGCGAGCTCGGTTACTCGGTCTCTCATGCTTACGGCGCTGTTTTCGATAACCCAGATCTCATCGCTTGTTGTGTGGTTGGTGACGGTGAGGCAGAAACCGGCCCGCTTGCTACTGCGTGGCATTCGAATAAATTTTTAAACCCTGCCCATGATGGCGCTGTGTTGCCAATCCTTCATTTGAATGGTTATAAAATCGCGAACCCGACGGTGCTGGCGCGCATAAGTCATGAGGAGCTAGAAAGTCTGTTTATTGGCTACGGTTATAAACCCTATTTTGTCGAAGGAACTGATCCCGAGATAATGCATCAAAAGATGGCGGAGACTCTTGATACTGCCATTTCAGAGATCAAGACCATTCAGCACGAAGCACGTAATAACAATATAGTAGAACGCCCACGCTGGCCGATGATTATCTTGCGCTCTCCGAAAGGCTGGACTGGCCCCAAAGAAGTTGATGGACTGAAGGCAGAGGGCTACTGGCGCTCGCATCAGGTTCCATTTTCTGAAATGGCGATAAAACCGGAGCATATCAAATTGCTCGAACAATGGATGAAAAGCTATAAACCGGAAGAACTTTTTGATGAGAAGGGCGCGCTGATTCCAGAATTGGCAGAGTTAGCACCACAAGGCATGCATCGTATGGGTGCCACCCCGTATGCAAATGGCGGCTCGTTGCTTAAAGATTTACGTATGCCAGATTTTCGGGACTATGCCGTCGAGGTAACAGAACCCGGTCAAGAAATGGGTGAGGCAACCCGCGTAATGGGTTACCTGTTGCGTGATGTCATGAAACTCAATAAGGACGCACAAAATTTCCGAGTAATGGGACCAGATGAGACCAAATCGAATCGCCTTGGTGCCTTATTCGAGGTAACAGATCGAGCATGGGTGGCGGAAACGCTACCTGAAGATGACCATCTCGCAGCAGATGGGCGGGTAATGGAAATCCTCAGCGAACACACTTGCCAGGGTTGGCTGGAAGGTTATTTACTGACAGGCCGTCACGGCTTGTTTTCCTGTTATGAAGCATTTATTCACATCATTGATTCAATGTTTAATCAGCATGCCAAGTGGCTAAAGGTGAGCAAAGAGATTCCATGGCGTCAACCTGTCGCTTCACTAAATTATTTATTGACCTCACACGTCTGGCGGCAAGATCATAACGGCTTCTCCCATCAGGATCCGGGCTTTATAGATCATGTCGTCAACAAAAAAGCCGATATCGTTCGCGTATATTTGCCACC
>RCNE010001495.1_pt1 | contig 12657 bp, 7 predicted proteins | sample 2041361 | NCBI WGS metagenome assembly RCNE01 (sample SAMN09708229, study PRJNA481090) | Marine sediment metagenome, whole genome shotgun sequencing project.
CAGGGGCTTTCCCCGGGCGTAGTAGAAGACCCCGCAGCGCTGGCTGGGCCGGACTCGCCCTGGACGGTCTCGCCGCCGCTCACGGCCACCTCGCCGCCCGAGCTTGGCTCCAGCCCTACCGGCGAGGACGTCGTCGAGCCCTTGCAGCCGTACGTGGCCAAAAGCGTCGCCGCGACGAAGATCGTGGTCTGTACCCCGATGCGCATCAGTTGTTCTCCTTGCTGATAGCAGGCGGGGCGATTCCAGGTCGAATCTCGAGCGGTTTGCCTCTGGGCGAGCGGGCGAATTCACCCGGGGTGTAGCCCTGGAAGGTGGCATCGGCGGCCTGTGCCCCGGCGATGCATTCGGCGATGCGCTCGTCCCCGTACGCCTGGAGACGATCGATGGCGATGCGGGTGTACTGGTCGTCGAAGCTGCCGGCCCGGCCCGCCCGCGCTGCCAGGGCGTAGCGCGCAACCGCGAAGCACTCCACCGGACGAACCTGGGTGTCGAGGACCTGGCGAACCTTGTCCTCGAAGTCGAGCTTGTACTCTTCGCGCTCGTATTCGTCAGCCTTGCGGAGCACCCGCTGCAGGTCGGATGGAATGACAACCGGGGTGTTGAGGATCGAACGCGCCAGGATTTCGTAGGCGCGCCCTTGGCGTACGTAGGACGCGATCGTCCAGCGCGGGCGGCGGTAGGGGAAGACTAGCTCGTAGCCGTTGGCGACCGACTGGGCCTGGTTGGCGCCGTTGCTCATCTGTTTGGTGATCGTGTTGATGTACGCTTCGACGGTCTTTGGCTTGCCGGGCTTGATTTGGAAGTTCTCGAAGCTGGCGAGCTTGCCGTCCACCAGGATGAAACGGGCCTCCGCGGCGTAGCCGGCTGCGATCGAACCCGCGGGCTGTCCGGTGCGCTGGAATGCGGCCGTCACGTCCTGGAGCGCGTTGCGGTAGTCACCCATGCGTCCGCGGGCCTTCCAAGACTCGGCGATGCGCCAGTACGCTTGAACCAGCAGGTCACCGGCCTCTCCGTCGCTTCCGTAGGCCTTGATGAACTCGCGCATGCCTTTGATCGCCTGCGGATAGCGTTTTTGACGGTAGGCCATTTCGGCGATGCGATAGAGCGCGTTTCGCTTCGTGCTGGCGTCGTCGACGCTGGTGTACACGCGGCGGTAGTACTGCGTCGCTTCGGGATACCGCTGAAGCCGCTCGAGCAGAATCGCCGAGTTGACGAGACCGTCGGCGCGCTTGCTCTGCACCTCTGGGTCGGCCGACTTGGCGAAACGCTGCGAGTCCGCCAGCACACGGTAGTTGTCGACCGCGCGGTCGAAGTCGAAGTTACGGCTCGCCGTGTACGCGAGCTTGAAGTGCGCGTTTGCCAGAATCGCATCGAGGCTTTGCTGCTCTTCGGCGTCGGTCGCTTCCCGAGGGCCGACCTCGTCGATGATGCGCTGGTAGAGCTGGGCCGCGGAGTCGAAGCGGTTGGTAGCCTCTAGGGCAAGCGCTGCGTATTCGAGCGCGAGAGGCGCTTGCTTGTCGTTCGGATTGCTGTTGACCGCGGCGAGCAACATCGTGGCCGATTGCTCGTACAGAAGAACGCTTTCGCTACCAGTCGCTTGGCCAGCCCGCTTGTAGACGTCGAGCGCGTCCTGATAGACGAGTGCGTTGAGGTCTGCGCCCGCGCGGCAGATTGGCTTGTCACGGTTGGAGGGCTTGCTGCAGTCGATTTTCGTGGCGCCCGCCGTGAACGTGCAGCCGCGATCTTGGATGTCGGTCGCGAGGCGGCGAATTTCGTCGCTGTCCTCCTTGGCCATCGCCATGGCGCGTAGATTCTCCCAAGCGATTTGGCCGGTCGCATCGGCCTCCGCGCCGGAGCAGCGTTCTTCGTAGATCCGCGTGAAGCGGCTCTCGGCTTGGGGCCAGTAGCCGTACCAGTAGAGGAGCAGCGCGTTGTTGTAATCGTAGGCGGTGCGCACGCCCTCGGTATCGCGGCGGGGGCTCACCCGGCTCAGGTAGATTTCCCTGGCGCGCGCCAGCCGCTGCACCGTTTCGGGCATTGCGTTGGGCTGCACTGCAGGCGGCTCGCCGGCCGTTGGCGGCGCTTCGCTGCGAATGACCAAACGCCCCTCTTCGACATCACGATCGGCGATTCGCTTCAACGATTCGACCACGCGCCGCGCGGATTCGGCCAAGTAGCTGTCGTCCACGTTCGAATCGCGCACCTCGGCGTATTCGGTGGCAGCCTGCTCGTAGCTCTTCGACCAGTAGAGGGCGTCGGCGAGATTGTAGTGAAGCTCGTAGCCCTGAGGGTTGTTCGGGTAGCGCTCGAGGTAGCTCCGATACGCGCTGGCCGCCAAGCCATACTCGGACTGCGAATCGCTGCACAGCTTCACGTTGCGTTCTTGAACACAACGCTGACGAAGCCGCTGTGCGGCCTGGTGATGGTGAATGGCAGTGACGATGAGCGCGTTCTCGGCGAGCTGCTCGGCTGCCCGCTGCTCCGAAGGGCGGTCCATGTTGGCGTTCCACCATGGGCTGCCCTGAACGTATTGCGTGAGCTCCGAACGCGCGACGATGGCGTTCTCGAACTCGTTGTGCATCTGGTGAGCGTTCGCGATCTCGTTCAGAATTTCCGGTGTGCGGTAGTGGTTCGGCCACTTCGAGATCGCCATCCGCCACGCTGCGATGGCTTCCGGGTACTTCGCTTCGTCAAAGTAAACCTGACCGAGCTGGAAGTAGACCTCGGGCGTCCAAGGCCTCTGCTGCGGGAGGAGCGAGGCGTCCTGGATGCGCTCGATCCCAGTCGGCCTACCCTCCACCGGATCGGCAACCTGGTTCTCGTTCCAATCGTCATAGGCGAAGGCGATACCGAGGTATTCGATTGCCTCCGGCCGAAGCTCGGAGCCAGCCTTGCCCGTCTCCTTGCGCGTATCGTCCGACCATTGGACGAGCTTGCCGAAGTTCTGGATCGCCTCGGGGTAGCGGCTCGCGCGATAGTAGGCCCACGCGACTTTGTAGAGCGCGAGGTTGTAGTTTCGGTCTTCGCTGTTCTCTAGAATCCGTCCGTACGCGGCGATCGAAAGGTCCAGGGCGTGGTCGCCGCCGAAATCATCGAAGTGGTACTCGCCGATTCGGAACCAGGTTTCGCTGACGAAGCGGGCCTGCTCTGAGATGGGCTCACAGCGCGCATAGGCGTTGACGAAGACGCCGCCGACCGTGGCACCGAGCGGGCGGCCGTCGAGCGTCAACGCGGGGTATTTCGCTTGCGCGGCCAGCGATGCATCGGCGGGCGGCAAGCGCCAATCGGGGGCGTAGTCGTAGTTGTTGGCGCAGACGAGCGCGAGCCAGGCGGCCAGCGCTTCTTCGGGGCGTCCCATCTCGTTGAGGGTGTAGCCGATCAAGTAGTACACGCCGTCGGAGCGTTCATAGGCTGGGAAGCGGCGGGCCAAGGACTTGTAGAGGAGCACCGTTGGCGTGAAGTCCGGCGAGCTCGGAAGCTGGTCTTCGGCGGTCAAATCGCCGGCCTCGCGGGCCGCCTGCGCTTGGTCGTAGAGATTCTGGAACTCGACCGCGCTCCGTTCGAAGTAGAGCTCGCCCAAACGAAACATCGCGTCCGGCGTGTACTTGGGATGGCCCGGATAGCGGCGAAGGAACTCCTCGAACACGCGGATCGAGCTTTCACGTGCCTCGTTGAACTCGAGCTCCTCGGCCTCGAGCTGCTCGCCATACCAACGGTCGCGCTCCCGCCGCTGCTGGAGGTATTCGCGGCGCACGAGCGAAGTGACGGTGGAACGAAACGCTTCCCCCGTTTGGCCAAATCGCTCGACCTCTTCTTCGAGCTGTTTCAAGGCCTCGAGCTGTTGCTCGGTCGGAGGCGGGCGCTGGTCGACGATGCGTTTACCGGTGTCCTGTAGGAATGGTGGCAGGCTGACGTCGGCGGCTCCTTCCCAAGGCGCGGCCTCCTCTGGTTCCGGGTCCGCGACAGACTCCTGCGAAAGAGCGGGACCCGGATGCCAGCAGGCCGCGGCCAGCGCCGCGATCCCAAGGCGTGATGCGAGCGGGTGACGCCTCCTCATGGCTCGTCCTCGCTGCCCTGATTCTCATCCATGACGTCCCTGAACTCGTCGTCGAGCGCTTGAAGCTCGCGCGCGCGTTCGCGGGTCAAGGTGTCGATACGGACCCTGTGGTCCTCGCGTCGCGCCCAGGAGACGTCGATTTTGCCGACGTCGGCGCGCAGAACCAGGTCGTAGAAGCGATCGTGGACACGGTTGAATTTGAGATAGGTGATCGCGCCGACCACGTCTTCGGTCTCGCCTTCGAGCGAGCCGAGCGAGGCGCGATAGCGCCGGAGCTTTGCGGTCTCGTCGTCGACCGTCGCCAACATCTGGGAGACGCGGCGCTGGACTACCGCCGCAAGCTCGGCGTCGCGCTGATCGAGCCGGCGTTCGAGGGCCGCCACGCGCGAGAAGGCTTCGTCGAATTGAGGGCCGCCGGAGCCTGCGAGCTGGCGCTCGCGTCCAACCAGGTCGATGAACTCGTCCCGCTCTACGTCGTCGGCCTGGTATCGCTTGTCGCCTACGCCCACGTGGAGGCGGCCCACTTCGAGGCGGCGCCGAATCCAAATGAGCTGCTCTTCGTAGTCTTTGATTTCCCCTTCGTGTTCGATGAGCTGTGCGGCCAGGGCCTGCGGATCGGCCTTCTGCGGGTCGACGGATTGCAGCCCTGCCCTCGATGCCACGATGCGCGCTTCGAGACCGAGGATTTCGATTCGGAGTCCCTGCAGTTCTCGTTCGGCGGCCCTGAACTCTCCGAGCCGTTCCATGTCCCGGTCGACGAAGTCCTCGGTGTCGACCGGCATCTTCATCACTTCGGCCTGAGCGTCGCGACGTCGCGAGCGCACCGGCGCTACTTTACCCGCGCGAGCGCCCCGCGCTTGGCTTTCGGCTTCGATCAGGCTGACGCGGGTGCGCGCCGCCCGGTTTCGAAGGCCGGTCGTCCTTTCGCGCTGACGGCGGAGGTCTGAAAAGACGCCGATGCGATTCGGCGCGCTCAGAGCGGCGGTGATCCGTTCGGACAGCTCGTTGGTTTCTTGGACGAGCTGCTTGGCCTCGCTGAGGTCGGCCAGCACTTCGAGCGCGCGCTCGTAGTCGCCTTCGAGCTCGATCCAGCGCCTAGCCGACTCGGGGAGGAAATCGTCAATCTCGAAGTCATCTAGGTTTTCTCGGACGACCTCACGGAAATACGCGTGAAGATCGGGGTGTTGACTGCGCTTGGCCGAGAGCTCGTCCCGAATGGGACCGAACGTGGCCCGCACCTCGTCGAACACGCCCTCGGCTTCGTCGTAGCGGCCGTTTCTCGCGAGCAGGTCGCCTCGCAGCACTTTTCCATCCGCATTGAGAGGGCTGTCGGGCGCGGCAACGGAGAGCACCTCGAGGGCGCGCTCTGCTTGGACCGCATCGCCCATGCGAATGTAGGTCCAGGCGAGCTCGAATAGCGCCTGGTCGAACTGAGCCGAGGTTTGGTCGACGGCGCGGTACGCCTCGACCGCCTGCTCCAACTGCTCGGTTTCGTAGTACAGGCGTCCAAGCGCAAGATAGGTCAGCTCGAGGATTCCCCGTTCTTCCTCGTTGGCAGGCTCGTGCCCCAGGATGCCGCGGAACGCTGCAATGGCGTCGAGGTACTCGCCGCGAAGGGTGTGAATGGTCCCGACGAAATACTTGGCGCGAAGCGAGAATTCGGTGCCGCTCGGGATCGCGAGGAAGCCTTTGCGGGCCTGCTCGAGGCGGCCCCGATCGACCCCGCGAATCTCGGCGCTGACTGGGGCGCTGAGCACGTCGTCGACGGGCACGGCACGGTTGTACAAATACTTCGCGCGGAAGTACGCGGTCGTGATCGTCAGCGTGGAGGATGGAATGGCGTCGAGACGCGAGAAGTAGCCGTCGACGTCACGGAAATCGCGCGTGTGGATGGCGATCTGAATGAGACGGCTGAGCGAGCGCTGCAGGTACGGGGAAAACGTCGGCTCCGCGCCACGGTCGATCACCTGGGCGTAGCGCCGACGCGCGCCCAGGTAGTCGTCGGCAAAGAACAGCGACTCCCCGAGAAGAAAGAGTGCCTCGGGGTAGGCGCGATGGCTCGGGTAGTGCTCGACGATGTCAGTCAGGAGAATGGCCGCGCGAAGGTAATCTTCGAGCCGCAGGTAGAGCTCTCCGTCCGTGAGGCGTTCTTCGACGAAGGTCTCGCTCTTGAGGTCTAAGGGCCGGACCGGATCGGCCATCACGCGCTGCGCGTCCGCTTCGAGGTCAGATAGACTGCGGTTCGCCGCGGCCAGATCCTGGGCCGTGGCCTGCGAAGCGACGGACGCAAGGACCCCAACGGCCAGGAAGAAACCCAGCCAAATCCTTTGCGCTCGCCCCCTGCCCAGTGTCGGTGAGGGCGGCGATACGCTCGCGCCGCCAGGTCGCATTAGCGCTCGCCCTCAACCATTTCGTCGGGTCGAACGGGACGCTCGACTCGTTCGATGTATCGGACCGCCGGCCGCTCTTCGAGCGGAGTCGCCGGACCACCCTTCTCGTAGCCCACGACGTGGACCGTCGAGACGCGTCCTTCGGGCACCGCGAAGGTGTAGGTCGAGCGCACCTTGAAGCGATACCCTTTGAGGTACGCAAAAACACCGAAACCGTGTCCGCGATACTCGAGGTTGACGGTGAGCGTGTGCTCGCCGGGAACGATGCTTCCGTTGTAGACTTCGAACTCTTTTTGGTCGCCGAGCGTGCCCCCTTCGTCGGCCTTGGTGAAGATCGGCGCGCCGTCGAGGGCGTAGACCACCCTGACGAGCTTGTAGGACTGTGACATGCGGTTCTCGTGGACGATGGCGGCTTGGCCTCCGCCCACGACGCCCTCGAGCACCGTTTCGGCGAGCAAGGAGAGCCGGGCCTTCGAACGGAAGATTTGCTCTTTCAGCTCGTTGATCCGTTGCTCCAGATCCCGAAGCCGGACCGCGTACGTCCCAGCGTCAATCGGCTTACTGGGCGCGGCCTCTCCCGTTGGACCGGAAGCCTCCGCGCCCGTTTCGGGCAGCTCGGGGCCCCCGGCCTGCGCCGCCGCAATGGAGCCCCCGACCCAAATGCACGCCGCCGCAACGAAGAGCGCAACTATCCCGCGCATCGCATTTCCCCTCTAAGTGACCACCATGTGACGCGAAATTGCCCCTCGAGTGCTCCCGGAGCTTATACCGCAGCGCGAGCGGCTGGGTCAATGAAGGTCGGCCGCATTTGTGCTTCGAGGGGATCACCGAGAAGTCGTGGATTGTCATCCACTTGCACCCAAGCGATCGCCCCGCCGGCGCCCTCTCAGCTGAACAGCCCGCGGAGACGCGTTCGCCAGCCCGGCATTCGTTCTTTGGCGTCCCGATCGGCCGAATTCCGGGCGGCTTCGAGCGCTTCGGCCAGGTTGGCCGCGATCTGCATCGTGTCCATGGGAATGCTAGCCTCGGTCGCGGCCGCCCTCCAGCGCTCGTCGACTCCCGTGAAGACGCACTGGCCGCCGAGCATTTTGGCGATCTCGTCGGCGGCGAAGACCGCGATGGCTCGCTCCGGGTTCGGTTCTCCAAGCTGTGTGAGGTCGACGATCGCCAGTTCGACGTCGGCCTCGAGCATGGCCCGGCCAAGCGCGTCGACCGTGTCGCTCAAGACCGCAGGCTCGTGTGCCCCGGAGATGACCAACGCAAAGATCGAGCCATCGATACGCAGGGGTTTGAGGCCGCTCGCGGCGCGTTCCATCGCGACCTGAGAGACGCGCTCCTCTCGTCCAAGCACGAACCCTTCGACCGCCGCGGCAACCGCGTGCTGCGCAAATCGCTCAACCTGCCTGTCGCTCGACGCGCCGACGGACTCTAACGCGAGGCGCGTGACTCGAATTGCGGTGGTCGGCGTGAGGTCGAGCAGGGCAAGGCGCCGGCCGACCAGTGTGAGCACGGTGAAGCATTCCCGGAATTCGAAGGATTCGAAATTGCCTTCGGCTCGCTTCTCGCGCGGCAGCTCGATCAAGAGCGGCAGCAGCGGCATCACCTCTGCAAGAAGATCTGCGAGCGCCACGCCTCCGGTGGCCGGATTGGCCGCTTCGAGTGCGGATTGGAAGCGCTCGGCGACGAACATCATATCACTCTTTGGGTCGGCCATCGTCCATCGTGATATAAACCGATGCTCCATGGTTGCCACCATCCTCGTCGTCGACGATGAAAAGAACATCCGACGGACGCTTCGGATGGTGCTCGAAGGTTCCGGGTTCAACACGCTCGAGGCGTCATCGGCCGAGCAGTGCCTGGATATCGTCCAAACGGGGGACGTCGATCTGGTGATCCTCGACGTTCGTCTCCCTAAAATGAGCGGCATCGAAGCACTTCAAAAAATTCGCAACGAACCGGAAACGCGAAAGCTGCCCGTCCTGATGGTGTCGGGGCACGCTTCGCTCGCCGAGGCGGTGCAGGCGGTACAGCTCGGCGCGACGGATTTCTTCGAGAAGCCACTCGACCGCGACCGTGTCTTGGTCACCGTGCGCAACGCGTTGAAGACCTGGCAGCTGCAGCGCGAAGTCGAGCAGCTCAGGGCCGACGTCGAGCATCGCTACGAGATGATCGGCGAGAGCGATTCCATTCGCGCGCTCTTCGCCCAGCTGGAGAAGGTGGCGCCGACGAATGGTCGCGTTCTGATCTCGGGAGAAAGCGGCACGGGCAAGGAGCTGATCGCTCGCGCCATCCATCGGCTGAGTCCGCGCGCGGACAAGCCGTTCATCAAAGTGAACTGTGCGGCGATTCCGGCGGAGCTCATCGAAAGCGAGCTCTTCGGCTACGAGCGTGGGGCGTTCACCGGTGCGCAAGGCCGCAAGAAGGGCATGTTCGAGCTCGCCAACTGGGGCACCCTTTTCCTCGACGAGATCGGCGACATGAGCGCCAGCGCACAGGCCAAGGTGCTGCGTGCGCTCCAGAGCGGGGAGATCTCGCGCGTCGGCGGTGAAAAATCCATTGCGGTCGACGTTCGCGTCCTGGCCGCTACCAACAAAGACCTCGAGCTCGAGGTCCGCGACGGCCGTTTTCGGGAAGACCTCTTCTTTCGCCTCAACGTCGTCCCGATCGTCAGCCCGCCGCTGCGGGACCGGAGCACGGACATTCCTCTTTTGGCCAAAGGCTTTCTTCGTGAATTCTCGATTGAAAACGGGCTTCGAGAGAAGCCGATCGACGAGGGGGTGCTAGAGGCCTTGAGCGAGCGCTCGTGGCCCGGGAACGTTCGAGAGCTTCGCAACGTCGTAGAGCGGATGGTGATTTTGAGCGGAGACCGCATCACGCTCGACGATCTGCCGAAGGAAGGGGTCCTGAGCGACGCGCGGCGCACGTCCTCCCCGCCTTCGGACATGCCTTCCACGCTCGACGAGAGTGGCGAACGGCTGACCTTGAGGGAGTATCGAAGCCGCGCGGAGAAGGACTACATCCTGAAAACGCTCGATCAGGTGGGCTGGAACATTTCGCGCGCAGCGACAATTTTGGGGGTGGAGCGCACCAACCTTCACAAGAAAATGCGCAGCTATGGTATCCGTCGAGAAGAGGAATGATCCGACGGACGATTAGGCTGGTTTGGACGGGCGCAGTTGTGGCGTTCCTGGCCTACGTGCTTTTCTTCGTCAGGCTCGGGGAGCGCACGCCCTTCGAGCACCTCATGCGAGTGGCCGGCACCGAAGAAGCCCAGGAGCTTGGTCGCGAGGTGGGCGCGGCGACCGAGCGAATCAGCAAGAAGATCGGTGAACAGGTGAACGAGGCGACCAAGCCTCCCGAACAGGACGCGGGGACGAGCCAGGTTCCGAAGTCGGTCTCCGACAGACTGGGGGGCATTGCGGGGGACGCCCACGAACGCGCAGAGCGGCTCGAAGCCGCGCGCGAAGAAGACTCCCGGTAGCCTCCTCAAGGCCAATCGAGCTGCAGTCGCTTCATCTTGCGCCAAAGCGTCGTCGGGCTGAGCCCTAGAAGCTCGGCCGCGCGCTCTTTGTTGCCATCGACGTGGCGAAGCGCCCGAACGATTGCGTCGCGCTCGACGTCCTGGACGATATCGGCGAGGGACTGGCGTGCGGGATTGGGAGTTCGACCTTTCCCGTTGCCACTCGCGTTGGGAAGTATGTCCGAGAGATGAACCTGGCCATCTTGTGCGAGCGCAACGCCCTGCTCGATCAGGTTTTCGAGCTCACGAATGTTCCCCGGGAAGTCGTAGCCGAGCAGATGGTCCATGACGCCTGGGCCGAGCTTTGCTTGCCTTCCCATCTTCTTTCCGTACTTCTCGAGGAAGGTGTCGACGATGGGCGGAATGTCTACTTTGCGCTCCCGAAGTGGAGGAAGCTCGAAGCGCGCAACGTTGAGGCGGTAGTACAGGTCCTCACGGAAGCGCTTCTCTTCGATTTGGCTTCTCAAGTCCTGGTTTGTGGCCGCGATGATGCGTGCATCGACGTTGATCGAGCTGTTGTCGCCGAGTCGTCGAATCTCCCCTTCCTGAATCGCTCGAAGCAACTTCGCCTGAAGCGAAGGTGGCGTCTCGGCAATTTCATCGAAGAAGAACGTACCGCCGTTGGCTTCCTCGAATAGCCCTTTGCGTGTCTGTACCGCGCCGGTGAACGCTCCGCGAACGTGACCAAAGAGCTCGCTTTCGAGAAGCGTTTCGGTCAAGGCCGCGCAGTTGATCGACACGAAAGGCCGCTCGCCGCGCAAGGAGTTGGCGTGAATGGCCCGCGCGACCAGCTCCTTGCCTGTGCCGCTCTCGCCGGTGATGAGTACGGTGGCGTCGGTAGGTGCGATGCGAACGATGCGACCCAGAATGTCACGAATCTCTGCAGACTGTCCGATGATGTTGCCGAAGTTGTACCGCTCTCGGAAGTCCGAAGCGACGGCCCTATCGGCGGCTGCAAGCGTGCGCGCCCGCGCCGCTCGCGCGACCTTGGTCAGGAGTTCTTCTACTACGAACGGTTTTTGAACGAAGTCGTGTGCTCCAAATCGCATCGCTTCGACCGCATCTTCAATCGTGCCGAAGGCGGTCATGACGATCACGTGCGTGAGCGGAGACGCTTCCCGCGTGCGTCGTAAGACCTCGAGGCCGCCCACTTCTCCCATTCGGAGATCGGTGATGACGAGGTCGTAATCGTTGTCGGCGACCATGGCGCAGGCAGCCTCCCCGTTCGGCGCCTCGTGGACGTCGTACTCCTCCGCCTGCAGCATCTCGGAGAGCATGCTGCGCGCGTTTTCCTGATCATCGACGATGAGAATCCTGGCCATCCCCCAACCGGTTCCGTGACCTCAGACCATACCGCAAATCGCGCGTGTGCGCTTGGCGGCTCACGCGAGGACGTCGCGGATGGCCGCGAGCACTTCGTCCCGGAATTCGGCGGGGAAGATGAGGCGCGGATGCTCGATGTGCTTGTTCCGGAGCTGACCGAGGATGAACGAGGCGTCCCCGAGGCGCTGAAGCGGCTGATGGCGGAGCGTCACCCACATGCCATCGGTGCTGCCGTCGGTCGGCTCTTGGTAGGGTACGTCGTCGGCGATGTCGAGCCAGACCGTGAGGTCCGGGCGGAGCCCCCCGTCCGCTACAATTTGCTCTGCGCGCGCTTTCGCCTCCTGCCATCGTTCGCGACGACCCTCGGGGAGCGGCACCGTTTTCGGGAGCTTGCGGGAGCGTAGCCGCTTGCTGAGCTCGGCGAGGGTTGGATCGGCGCCGTGCTCCCATGCGCTCAGGCAGGTCAGCAGCTCGGCGTCGTCCAGGCGAAGGTACTCTTGGAGAGACAGCGATTCACCGAGCGCTGCAGCGTGAAACGCGGGCAGCAGCGGATCGGGAGGTGCGCCGCTGGCGATCAGCTCGCTCAGTCGCATGAAGATCGCGCGCACCAATGCGTCCGCTGCGCGCGTGGCCTTGTGATGATAGACCTGCTGGTACATGAAGTGCCGCCCGAGGAAGAAGCTCTCTGCGGGCGGCAAGCCCTTGCGGCCCTGAATGGCGAGGACCCAGCGGCCGTCGACACAGGCAAAGGCCAGCGCTTGGAGCAACCAGTCGAGGTCGTAGAGGCCGTAGCGCACGCCCGTCATGTGACTGTCGCGTAGAAGATAGTCGGCGCGGTCGACGTCCAGTGTCCCGCTCACGCTTTGGCTGAGGTAGCTGAGCCGGTAGTCGCCGCTCAGCAGGCCGGCGACCCTCTGGGACATGCCTGCGGAGATCGACTCCAAGGTCTGGTGCACTTCGGTCGACGGGTCGAGCAGGATTTCCTGGGTCCAAAGCTCGTGATGCTTGGCATGGGGCAGCACCTCTTCGAAGAGATGCGAAAACGGCCCGTGGCCCAGGTCGTGCAGAAGCGCTGCAGCAAGGGCTTCCGCCCTCGCCTCGTCGTCGAGCCGTTGGTCGGGGGGAAGCTCGTCGCTGCACGCGTCGATTCGGTGGAGGAGCGCCTGCATGACATGAGCCGTGCCCACGGCGTGTGAAAAGCGAGTGTGCTCTGCGCCGGGAAACACGAGCGAGGCGAGCCCGAGCTGCCGGACGCGGCGAAGTCGCTGAACCTCGCGCGTGTCGAGCAGAGAACGAATGACCCGCTCCGCCATGCCTTCGAACGCGATTAAACCATGGACAGGGTCCCTGAGGATCACCCTGCACGG
>RCNE010001499.1_pt1 | contig 12643 bp, 10 predicted proteins | sample 2041361 | NCBI WGS metagenome assembly RCNE01 (sample SAMN09708229, study PRJNA481090) | Marine sediment metagenome, whole genome shotgun sequencing project.
TTTTACCTCTTATACCAATCTAAGTTCTCAGTTCCTGAAGAGTTTGCCCATTTAGCAAATTTTGGATATTGTTTTGTAATAGGTATAAACTCAAAAGGCACAATAAAACTATCATCATAAATATTCAAAGCCCATGGAAGATTAGTATTTGCTTTGTAATAACGACCAATATCGGGATTACTCCTATCATCAAAAGTATTTAGATAATCTGCCTTGCTTGTTGGTGATTGATCAGGCAAATGCACTTCCCTTTCCCTTTCTCCATTTACGATTAAAAATGGGTTAAATGGTATCTCGCCTAGTTCTAATGGGTTCACGGGTATATTAAAATTTATTACTAAATTTATTTCGTTTCCTTCCATATTAATAACATTTCCAGCTACAAAAACTATAGTCTCGTTGGCGGCCATTCCATCTTCCGTGCCATTGGTTAATATTTCCTCAAATCCCCCATTAATAATTTGACCTTCAACAGTGCTAACCAATGCAGGATTAATTGGCAAACTAATGGCAAATGCATTCTGTAGCGACCCCCCAATATTCTCAATAAGAAATTTAGCCTCTAAAGTGGTAATTAAATTATCTGAATTTGAAATTAAATTATACCTATAATCGACTGCCAAATCATTAAAATCATAATCTCCTTTACTGGGCCATAAATCTTCAAATAATAATTTTCCGCTTGTAGTAGCTGATGGTGCATAATTATTAAACGCTTTTGTAGCATCTTGTGGATAATTATCTAAGATATCTTCAATACCATCACCATCTTGGTCATTTGGTAAAACTACCATGGTAACATTATTAATATTTAAGGCAGATTCAGGACTAGACTTTGCATAAAAAACAACATCATTATAATCATTCGTTTCATTCTTCTTTTCAAGATCTTCAAAGCCAAATAATGCTAATTTTCTCACCTCATCAAATAGCACGACAGCGTGATTAGGTATGGATGATTGGTTACCATCATTAAACTCTGGGTTAGAGAAATAAATCTCTTTATCATCTTTAACTTCCTTTCCTTTAAAGCCATCTCTAACCAAAAACCATCCTATAACTGTATTAGATGGGAAAAACCCTAAACTAACCCTGTCCCCAGAAACCAACCCGCCTTTTGATTTTACAAAAGATGCATTGGGAAAAATAATATTCAAAGAAGCTATTTCATTGGACGTGGTTGGAGGATTGTCCAACGAAAATGAATAGTAACCTATAGCGTTCTTCTTTTTTGTACCCTCAGAGACAAACGTTACCCAAAGCTCAGCTGCTTCTGTCAAAATCAATTGAGAGTCTGAATCCATTAGTATTTGTGGATTTATTTGTCCCTTCCAGTCCGAATTGTCTGGAAGAGATGCATTAACTTCTCGTAAGAACGCATTGGTAATGATATCTGGTGATGCTAAATAATCTGGCACGCCATCTTTATCATTATAAGCACCTAAATAAGTATAAGCAACATTATTAACTTTACTGAGAAAGGAAAATGAATTTTTCTTCGATTTATTAGTATTAAAAAAAGAGCTTTGATAACTTTCGTTGTAATCAAAGTCGACGACATCATTTATGATGGGTAGGGTTACATCTTTAACAAATCCGACATAATCAGAGTATATGATTACACTGTCTGTAGTTGATAGTACCTCAAACTGATGTTCAAAATACCCTTGACTATCAAAAGTTGCCCTTCCAACAGCTATACTATCGTTATCGCCTGATTTAGTAAAGATTTTGAAAACAGCATCTGTTAAAAAATCTGGAACATTAAGACGCACACTAATTTCCTTGTGTGTCCTAAAGCTAAAATCTGTACTGACATTTAAGGAAGCTAATGACCCCTCCTCTAAGGCAAGTATTGCCTGTTCTTCTTCAAATTCTTTTACCTTTACACAACCAAAAACGCTAATTATAACAATCACCAAAAAACTTAATTTTAATATTTTCATGTTATCGATTATTTGGGGATTCTGGCATTAAACTTTTAAAATATTGCTGTGAGATAAATTCCATCCTATCGCATTCCAAAATGATTTCAAATGTTGAAATTGTCTTGTGAACAAAAAAGTAATGGTGTTTTTTGGAACTGATACAAATGCTTGAAATAATATACTTACAAACAGTTGGGTAGGTTTAAAGTTTCGCCTAGCAAATACAATTCTATTACGCGCTAAATAATACGTTTTTAAGGGACTAGACTTACCTGTTGATAAAGACTCCTTATGCAGGATAAATGATTTAGGCTGGTAATAAATTTTATAACCTGCTCTTTTAATCATCTCCGCCCAATCATGCTCTTCGTAATATAAAAAGTAGATTTCAGTCATCATACCCACTTTATCAACCACTCTTTTAGGTACCATCATTGCTGCACCATGAATTGATTCTGTTATTCCCTCTGTATCAAAACTGCCATCATCTTTTTGATGATAACCAATACTATTATTTCTAATGGTCCAATGATTCATTGGGGTATAGCCTGCGTATTGAATTAATGTAGGATCCCAATGAAACTTTATCTTAGGGCTTACCATACCAATTTTATCATCGTTCTGTAAAGTAGTTACTAACGGTTCGATAAAGTGTTCTGGAACAATCGTGTCATTATTAATAAACAAATAATACGCCCCTTTTGCAGCGTTCACCCCAAGGTTATTACCTCCTGCAAATCCTAAATTTTCTTTGCTTTTAATCAGTGTAATGTCCGGAAAGGTTTCTTTTATAATATCTGGATTATCGCTTGGCGAAGCATTATCTACCACAATAACCTCATAATTTGAGTAGGTTAGATACTTAAGAGACGCTAGCATATCCATAGTTACACTAGCATCATTATAGTTTATTGTAATTATAGAAACCAATGGTTTTTCAATATTCATATAACCGTTTTTTTAGGTATTTAATTTTAGGTTTTTATTCTTTTCTTCCAATAATAGTTTATCCATTTTAGGAGCCATAAACATAAAAGCCATACCTGTATACATAAGAATGCAGGTAGGAAACTGGCCAAAAACACCATTGCCATACGAAGCACCCATAATACCAAACATACCACAAACTATTGCTGCGATTTGGCCTTTGAGCACTTCATCTTTTAATTTAAACATAACGTTGTATGCTCCAGTAACTAGGGTGTAAAACAGAATAAACAAGTGCAGGTAGAGTCCAACAATACCGGTATCTGCCCAAATAGCCACGAACCAGCTATCGGTTGCTGTATTAGCCAAAAAGGTATGAGGCGTAAACCGTTGCCCCCAATTTCCTGTAGAACCAATTCCTCCGCCAAAGGGTCTAGAGGACAAATAACCTGCAAGTTTTCTTTGGTTTGCTAAACGTACTTGAAGTGATGCATCATTGGGATCAAAAGCTGTACGCATTCTTCGTACTTCTGCATTATTATTTAAAATAGTAGTGTGTGCGAAAAATACAAAAATACCAATACCCATTACCGCTCCTAATACCAAAATTGGTATATTCTTCCTTAAAATTAGAAACATAATACCCCCAGCTGCGGGCACAGCAATGGCTCCTCTTGTTCCAGAAATCAACATCCCATAAAGGCCTCCTAAAGCCACGACTATGCAAAAAATTCTAAATTTCTTACTCTTAGTAAATAAGGCTAAAACACCAAAAACAACGCCTGCATGCCCTTGTGAAGCTCCAAATTGACCCGCATCTGAATAAAAAGAAAATATGCGTAATTTTCCGAATAAAATATGGGTCAAAGCCCCCCCATTATCTAACCATTTTTGCTCAAAAGAATCTACACCAAAAATTAGTTGATGTACTCCTTTTAAGGTGCCTAAAAAAGACAGTACACCCCATATTATAAGAAATATCTTAAGATCTTTAGGCTTGTTATAAAGGATGAATAGTAAAGGTATAATCATCCATTGGTATAACGCTAGACCTCGCATCGCATAAAACCATGCCTCAAAACTTGCTGCCTCAGGATTTACTACCTGGAAAAGTGCATAACCAAACCATATTGTAACCAATAACGTTAACTGCGATTGCGCACGACTCCAAGGTATTTTTATTTTAAAAGCTTTAAAGAATAAAGCCAAATACATTAAAAAAAGTAGTCCATCTATTAATAAACCCCAAGTCATTGGAATATATCTTCCCAAACCTAAAATCGTAAAATTGAGAATAAATATAGTAAGTATACCAAGCTTTGGCTTTGCAAATAATACTCCTAAATAAACGATTGCAATGGGTAAAACAATAATACCAATTCCGGCAACTAAACCTTTAGTCGCTGTTAATAGACCACATGCTATAATAATAGAAAACAAAATGGCTATAGGCAATGGTCGCCTTAAATGATCTGTTCCATATGTTTTATGAAAAGTATTCACTCTTTTATAAATGTATTAAGGTTTTTGAAAAAGTAGATTCCTTGAGGGATTATTTGTCGGCTTTGAATCTTTAGTTCTCTTCTTAGAAAATAGAACCCTATAAAAATGCCTAAAAGTGTAAAAAGTACCGTTCCTATGGCCACTACTATAAGACTTTCAAAAACAAATACCGCCAAAATATCAACCAAAATATTAGCCATAGTCATAATTATTACCTTGTATAAATTAAGATGTGGTTTATTAATACTATCTAATAAAACCCCTGTAAACCGGTCTACAGGTAATAGCAGTGTGTACACAGTGAAAATTCTAAATATTACCGTCAGAAGTGGTAATGCCTCCTTATATTCAGAACCACCCAAGAACAATATGAGTTCCTCTGCAAATATGTAACAGAACATAGCAACTGGAATAAACAAAATGGTAATAGCTCCTGAGTAGGCATAAAATGTTTTTCGTAAACCATCAATATCACCTTGAATACTTTTTTTAGACATACGGGGGTATGCCGTCATTGTAAAACTCCGTAGCGGTATTCCTAATAAATCTGTAAGTTTCAACGGTATGGCATACATCGCAATACCCGCAGAGCCTAAGATGGGACTAAAACCTATAATTAACGTATCAGCACTCTTTAGCAAACTTGAACCTACTAAAGTTCCCATAGAAAACTTTCCGAAGTTTATTAATTCTTTTTCTGTACTTCTATCCGCATATTTCAAATAAAATAGACCATCCCATTTTTTTAAGGTACACCAAGTACTTGCAACAAAATTAACAGTAATGTTTACCCAAATAATTTCGAGAATTCCCCATTTTAAAAACAAACCATTAAAAATTAGAAAAAGCACGAATAGGCCAATATTAGCTAAACGAACGAACATCAATAATTTAAAATTCTGTTCAGCTTGGAACAATGCAGAGCCTGCATTCCAGCCTAAATTAGCAATTGCCAAGATGGGATACCAGGTTAAGAAAAGTTCATAGCCGTAGTTTATTTTAAGGCTGAATATATTAAGGCCAAATAATAAGCCCCAGCATACACTGATTAGCAAAACCAATAGCATTAGGTTTATACGATAACTAGAACCTAAAAGTCTTTTGTAATCATTTTTTTCAACTCCCGCCAATAGTCGAACTACCGATGTTCTCGTAAGACCAAACCTAAGAAGGTCAAAAAAAGTAGCTATCGTTATAAAAAGTACCCAATCGCCAAACACTTCCTGTGGTAATTGCCTTGTGAGCAGCATAAAACTTAAAAGTCCTAGAAAGGCAATCCCAAGATTAGTTACCAATGATGAGATGTTTTTATCCTTCCCTATTTTAATGAGCTTTTTAATCATTAGGCTACTGATTTTTTGGAAAAAAACTTAAACTGAACTATTTGCTTTACCCATCTTCGAATAAGTGATCTATTTCTAGGTAAATCTCCCACAACGGTCTCCATCTCTTGTACTTTCACACCGTTAAGAATAATAGTTGGTTCAGGACCTGTTGTTGCCTCATTAAATAGGGTTAAGGCATTTTTATCTGCATCGCCCCAGGCTCTATTTGCCCTTGTAATCAAGAAGGTGTAATCCATTGCTGAAGCTAGCTTTACAGGAAAAGGATTTTTTATAATTCCAGGAATTTCGAGAATTACAAAATCAAATTTCGAATAGTCCTCAGAAATATTCTTAAAATCAAAATCTTTGATACTTGAAATTTTGAACAAATGATCACTTACAGGATAAACTAGCTTTTGATAATTGGTACTAGTTATTTCTAAATTAGAATCATCATAGGTAATATGTAATGTTTTATAATCTAATTCACATAATTTGGATAATAAATGCTTGCAGATAAATGTTTTTCCTTCTCCTTCTTGCGTTGAGAAAAACATATTAACTACTGGTTCATTTTCATTTGTCTTTTTAAATTGATTTAGTAGAATATTTCTAGAAATCGCATTTACTGCTTTATTCTTTAAATAATGGTAATCGATTTTGTTGTTTTCTTCATTGATAACAGGGAATATAGATGAAACCAATAGTCCTATTTTACTTTCTGCCCTCGGGGCTGTGTTGATATTACCATCCAAGAATTCTAATATAAGTACGGTAAACACGACCAAAACAAAACCCATTAACCCTGCAACAATTACTAAGATGATGCGCTTACTTGGATTAGGATTTATGGGAAAAAATGGTACTTCAATTAATTTTATATTAGAATTAAGTTCTACATTCTGTTGCCTTAATTTTGCTAAACCCAGGCTATGTAATAAACTTAAATACTCACGCTCTGCAATATCAATTTTACGTTCTAGTCTTTTCATTGTAGCTCCTAATGGAGAAAACACTTGATATAATTTTATGAATTCTAGCCGTTTCTGATCCATAACCTTAAGCTGAGCGTTGGTACCTTCAAATTCTATTGTATTGGCTAGCCAATCTGCTAAAATATTAGTGGAGCCTAGTGATTTTTCACTATAGTCTGTGGTATATAACTGATCTACTTGAGATTCAAGTTTCGTTTTGAGCACCGATGCCTTTTCTGTTAAAACAATTAAATCCTTTGCATTTTCAACTTGTTTAACCGAATCTGACTCTATACCCAATGTCTTCATAGAAATATCGAAATTCACGTTAGCCATGTCATTTCTAAGATCTATTATCGCCTGGCTTGAAAGCCTTTTTAATTCTTGTGTCGCTAACTTATCTTCCAACACTTTTAACACTGCCTTTGCTGCGGTATGCTTAATAACGACTTTTTGATATTCTAATTCAAAATGTTCTTTCTCAGATGCTAAATGCTTGGTTTGCTCATAATAATTGATAATATTATGCGTCTTATTAAAACTCAGAAGGTCGTCTTCTGCAATTTTTAAGTCTTGTGTTGATGCATTTAATTGACCTTCGAAATACTTTACAACTGCATCAGACTGATTTACCTTTATATCCGCGTTTAACTTTACAAATACTTCCGAAAGTATGAGTAGCGTACTTTGACAAATAGCAGGATCTTCTGATTCAAATTGTATATCTACAAAATCACTACTTAAAATTCGCCGAACCTTTATCCTTCCAACAATCTTTTCTACACTGTAATCTGAATGATCAAGATTTAGAAGCTCATATATGAAATTAGTATGATTAGATTCTTTTAATTGCTCAAAATTGCTCAAAGTTTCTTCAATATTTCCTTTTACAACTAAGTCTTTTACGTCCTTAGGAACAAACTCCATTAAAGCAGTATACTTTTCTTTTGATATGATTTTAGTATCTGCACTATCGAGCATCATATGTTGTGCAAAAAGCTTAAGACCTACTATTTCCATTGTAGTTCTTGCCTTTATTAAATTAATAAGATTATCATAAGCAGTGTTTGTTGCTCTAAAATCTACTTTGGTATTGTCCAATTCAATTGAAGAACCCGAAGCTATACCTGTGTATAATCTTGCTTTAGAATTGTAAACTTTAGGCTCATCTTGTGTCAAATAAAACACCAAAGAAGCTAAAACAATAGGTGCTACAACAAGCAAGACAATATGCTTTAATAATAAACGTATAAAAAAGAGAAGATTAAACTTCATTTTTAAAATTGGATTTCAATACCCACAGTACCTTCTAAGGACTTTAAGGCGATTAAAAATTCTGAGCGTTGTGATTCAAAGGAGCTAATAGACTGATTAAGCATTTGTTGTAATCGGGTGTATTCAGACACATTAATTATAGCGTTGGCAAAGTCTTTTTCTGCTCTAATAGACTGAACTTTATACGTTTCAACAACAGAATTTGAAATAAACAACAATCTGTGTGCTTTAATTAGATCGTTATATTGCCTAACAATAAGTTGTTCTAGTTCCCAAATAGCATAGTCTTTTTGATATCTAGATTTTTGGGCTTCAGCCTCTGCGTTTTTAATTTTTCTACCTCTGTTAAATACTGCAGCTAATGGCAACTTTATGGATGCTCCAACAGTGTATCTGCTTTGTTCGGTAGAAATTAAGGCTAGGTTGGCTGATGGACCACCAGCCAACTGTTCATTACTAAGATTATCAAATATACCGTAGCCATATGCAGCCTCAATATTTACATTGTTTAACCAAGCTTTTTTTTCTAAATCAACGGTTCCATCCCAATAATCAAAATCTGCATCAAAAAACTTTAACCTTGGTGAATTTTCTTTGGCTTTAAAAATAAGACTGTCTAAAACAGGTAAACTTTTAGAGATATCATTAGCCTCTAATCCTTTATTTACAAAGTCATTAATAGATTGGGAAAAACCCGTCTGATTAAACAGAAAAAAGATGAACAACAATAAATAATACTTCTTCATTGTCTATACATTTTCTTTCTGAAAAACAGCCTTGAAAGTTCTTATGATAATCCACATATCTAACCAAAAGGCATTTTTGCTATTTGCCATTTCTACATATTTATTGTCTAGTTCTTTACGCTCCTGTGGTGACATTTTAGAAGTTCTACCCCTAGCCTCAACCTGCCAAAGTCCCGTGATACCAGCGGGACCATTGAAACGCGTTGTCCATTCGTCCGTAGTTAACAATTCTGCTTCGTATAAAGGTAATGGCCTGTTACCTACAATAGACATATCGCCCTTTAATACATTAATGAGTTGGGGCAGTTCGTCAATACTTAGTTTTCTTATAATTTGGCCCACCTTGGTTATTCTAGGGTCATTTTCAAATTTTATAAAGGCGCTTTCTGATTCTTCCTTTTTAGTTCTATTGAAATCCGATTCGCTTATTTTTTCATCATCGCCTATGAGATAGACTTCTGAACTGGAAACCGAAGTTGCTTCCTTAACCACTTCCGCAGTATCCTTGCCTTCCTCATCTGTTGTTGTATACTGATTTAAATGTTCAAACTCCTTCATACGCTGATCCGCATCCGGATACATAGACCTCAGCTTTAAAAAATTGAAAATTCGATATCCGGTGCCTACCCTTTTAGAGATATAGTATACCTTTCCTTTAGATTCTAAACGAATAGCTATAATGAATACTACCAGAAAGGGAGCTGCACATAAGAGCGCAACACTAGCAACTACGATATCAAAAGTTCGTTTTAAGAATTTAACCTTGTAGGGCTTTGACTTCTCATCGGAGACATTAATATTATTATCTTTCAGATTGCCTTTTAATTCCCTTAGAAAGAGAATACGTTCTTGTAATTTATCAAAAGCTAGGGGTTTACCGTAAAAATCATCAATACCCACGCTTATGGCTTCTTGCAGTAATACTGAATCCTTCTCGTCATGAACGAGTATAAAAGGAATCCCAAGCTCTTTTAAGTCCTTCTGAACATTCTTGAAGAAAGCAAAACCATTTTGACCCGGAAGCTTATATTCACAGATTATCGCAGATAGCTTCTTGTTGGAATCAATCACATTTGAAGCCTCTAAAGAATTCTTATAATTATCCAGTTGACATTTTGGATTCTGTGATGCAAACTCCGTAATAAAATTGGAATCTTCTCCTATGTAGGCGATACACAAGGTATCTTTACAAACATCTAACATCATTTTGATATTTATCTTTAATTAAAATAATTACGAAACTTAGTAGTCCTAATTTTAGTACAATGTAGGATTTATACTACTATATTTATATTATTTGTTGTGTAGTGAAGTGAAAACGTTGTAAGTATCGCCTTACTTGTATTTTAAGGAAATTGAATGGTGTTAATGGTAGCGCAACTAGAACTGTTCAGGATTTAGATTTATTACGCTACACATCTATTTATGGGTAGTTAAGAACCTCGTCTTACTATGCTACCCGACAGGGTTTTGTTCTAATATATTATCTATTCGAATGGACAGCTCTTCTGGATTAAATGGCTTCACCATATAATCGTTGGCTCCAAGTTTTAAACATTTGATTCTATCCGCACTACTATCGCGACAGCTAAGGACTATAATAGGAATATCGGAAAAGTAACCGCTAGCACGTACTTTAGAAATAAGCCCGTAACCATCTAGTATCGGCATTTCCAAATCTGAAATAATCAAGTCTGGAATATCGCCCTGCTGTAGCCACTCTAATGCTTCTAGGCCATTTTTTTTGGTAGTAACCTTATGTTTCTGTCCTAAAAATTGAGCCAATAAATCACTTAAGGTTTGTTTGTCATCAACAACTAAAATTTTCATATGCTATTTTTTATAGGTTAATTTTTTTTATAAAATTCAGGAGTTTATTCCCTATCCGAACTAAAGATATAATTGGTGTTTGTAGCCTGCATCACTTCTGAGATATTAGAATTTTGTCTACCAAAAATTGAAAGCACTTTATTATTCTTTACCGCATTGGTATACAATTTTTCAATAGCTTTAGCTGCCATATTATCTATAGATAGCACACCTTCCAAACTTACAAGAACACGCTCCTTGGTTTCCAACAACGTGTTCACGTGATCTATAGTCAACCTTGTTGTTTCGGAATTTAATACTCCTAAGACTTTCAAGATTCCGTACTCTTCCTTAATTTGAACTGCCATAACTTTAGTTTTTTAAAGGTTTACCTAAAAACTTACCTATACATAACGTTTTATACCTACTTTATTGTAGTATTTTTCCTATTTTATATGAAATATAATACTATATAAATCTAATGGACTGTTTTAAGGATTTCCAATTTCCACTTCACGTAAAACCAAAACACCCTTAAAAATGGAGTGTTACTTGGTACATTTAGCCTTTTCACTTTGCAAAAATGCATACTAAGAACAGCATGAAGTTGGAAAGTTAGATGGGTGGTTATTTGTTGTAGTTGAATGGAAAGAATCTGTGGGTTAATGCAAAACTAGCATGTATCCGCTTTAATCGAAATTAGCGATAAGGTTATTCCTAAAAAAAGTAAGATTCCTGCACCAGCGAATGTTGTTTATGTAGAGAGGAAACACTAGGTTAAATTCTACCTTCCCATTACGTTACGCTTGCTTTGGAAATGAAGGAGTTTGTACCTCTACAATGCTACATTAAATGCAGTAGGTAGGTATGTTAGCTAGAGGAGATAGTAGGGTAACAACAACCTTTGCTAACAAACGAGTTGGCTTTGGAAACGCATAAAACGTAATAGAAAATGAACTACCTCCATGCGAACATACTAAGTATCAAGTTCCAAAAGGAAAACTTCTTTCAGAATTCTCAGAACCAACAAGTATCTAATATAGTATAAGCAGAGAAGAATTAAACCTTGAGGGCTTAAATAAAGGATACTATAATAGGTTAAGCCTTCTCATTAATTCAGGTCTACTAGATCGGCTAATTGGGATTACCTTCTTTTCAATAAGCACACTATTGTCCTCAATATCTATGATTTTGGTAAAATTAATAATGAACGAGCGATGATTCTGAAAAAAAGTCTTTTCAGGTAGTTTTTCTCTTATTTTCTTCAAGGTAGTATGCACACGATACTGCTGTGATATGGTCGTTATATCTATATAATCTCCTTTGGCCTCTATAAATAATATCTCGTTAAGTTTTAGCTTGATAAGTCGCCTATCTATATTGATGTATAAATCTTCTTGGTCACCATTATCCTCCATATTTTTAGGAGCTTCGCTACTACCATTTTTAAGTGCGCTTTTAATTTTGCGAATAGTTTTATCGAATCTTTCCGGCGTAATGGGTTTTACCAAATAATCTACAATCGCTTCGTATTCATAAGCAGCAATCGCAAAATCTGTATCTGAGGTAATTAGAACAATTTTAGTGGAATCTTTTAAGGTCTGTACAAAATCTACACCACTAAAACCGGGCATATGGATATCTAAAAACACGACATCGATAGGGTGTAGATTTAAATATTTTATAGCAGCTATGGCATTATCAAACTCTCCTGCAACATTTATTTCAGGAATGCTGGAACATAGCTGGGATACAATTGCCCTTGCCATCTTTTCGTCATCTACAATAATGCAATTCATTTCTAAATTTTTTTAATGTAGGTTTCCATTAGTTCTAATACTTCTGTAAACTCAGTATTTCGTTCCATATTGTTGGCTTTAAGCTCATCTTCAAATTTCACCGATAACTTGTATGCATTTTCCATTCCAAGAATGTTGAACTTATGTTTTAGCTTATGTACAATTTGGCAAGCCTCTTCAAAATCGTTAGCCGCAATTGTTTTTAAATACACTTCTTTTTCTTTTGGAAGCTCCACTTTTAATATGGCAATGAATTGTTGTTCGAACTCTTTATCACCATCTGCTAGTTGTTCTATATAGTTCATGTTGGGTTTATCCATCATATTCTTTTTTAAATGTGATATAAAAAGTTGTTCC